>Ga0207010_1001_pt2 | contig 87991 bp, 64 predicted proteins | sample Alteio_BWMinCont_82_FD_153465 | JGI IMG/M metagenome (GOLD analysis project Ga0207010, IMG submission 153465) | Enriched cells from forest soil in Barre Woods Harvard Forest LTER site, Petersham, Massachusetts, United States -... | ecosystem: Environmental > Terrestrial > Soil > Temperate forest >...
CGGTGGGCATCACTCTATTCCAATACCACACACTAATGCCATTCGCGCACTTACTTGACGCGCGTGAATGCAACAACCAAGGCTTCGCAAGCAACGCTTCGCGCCACCACATTTTGTTTTGCTTGCGAAGCCTTGCGGTGCTCTGCACCGCCTTCTGGCTCAACTGTGGACATCACTCTATTCCAATACCACACACTAATGCCATTCGCGCACTTACTTGACGCGCGTGAATGCAACAACCACGCCAAAAGGCGGTGCAGAGCACCGCACTCCAAGGCTTCGCAAGCAACGCTTTGCGCTAACACATTTTGTTTTGCTTGCGAAGCCTTGGAGTGCGGTGCTCTGCACCGCCTTCTGGTGCAACGGTGGGCATCACTCTATTCCAATACCACACACTAATGCCATTCGCACACTTACTTGACGTGCTGAATGCAACAACCACGCCAAAAGGCGGTGCAGAGCACCGCACTCCAAGGCTTCGCAAGCAAAAAATCTAAAACTTGTCTTTAATAAAGTCTATGCCCAAATTATCCGGATGGGATAAGCTGCTTGAGGTGACGTTGATCGGAATCGTCCTCTCGGGATCAATGGGAGGCGCTGATGGTAAAGGAACCCTATTTGGCTGCAGGAGTTTGGCTTTTTTCCAACCACAGAGCATCTCGAAGAAGGTGTGGTTGGCAAGCTTGATAGGATGGCGCGACACATGCCGTTGGGCAATGTCTGAAGCTAGCTTTAAAAATGTCTCCTGCGTCCAGCCGTACTTCTTTACAATATCTCGCATGACGTAAGGATCTTTGATCTGGGCATTCAGGAAAGCCGTATAAGTGGTCATCTGATCGACTTCTTTTGATTTCACTAACCTTTCTTTTTCTTCAGCTGTTAAATTAGCCGAGCATAAAATGTGATTGTCGAATCCGATAATGGCATACTTATCAACACCTCCACTATTCTTCATTCTCTGAAATTCCTGACGGTAAAAATCGGCACCGGTGGCAGTACAAGCTAAAAAGCGATAGGTACCACCGGGCAGGCATTTCACCAGAATATTAGTAATTGGTTTGGTGTAGGTTGATGAATCTGCACTTTCAAGCGGAGACAGATACTGCTTATGGACAATCAGATCCGGCAGCTGTTCTGCAGGCACGCCCTCAAACTTATATTTATGATAGTTGCCTTTTTCAATAGTCATTAAGCTATCGCGAATTCCGTCAACTTCCCGACTATAGACTTCTTTTCTAAACTTGAAACCCTGCTCGCCGGAAAACTGGATTTGGGTCTCCACTTGCTGCTGCTGTTCCTGCTGCTGTTCTTGTTCTTGCTGGGTTTGCTGCTCCTGGAAGACTTGAGCATCCAGTTCAGCACCCTTAGGCGAAGGCATCAATTCAATCAGGCTGCTTGCCTGTTCGATTATGAGTCTGATCTTCTCATTTTCCACTGCACTTAATGTATTACCATCTATGTTCAGGCGATCACACAAATCTTTTCTAAAGCCCTCTAATACAACCTTCGACTTTTCTTCGGTGGACTCGACTTCATACATCTCATATGGGCTAAAAGGAGTACTCTCTTCCAACTGATCGCGATAATCTTCATATTTCTTGACCATTATAAAATAAAAACACCAGAAACGCATCTTCTTAGCAAACCAGCAATGGAAGCTTTATCGAATAGTCTACCTGATTTTAAAACAAAAATCGAAGAGGAATCCAGTGAGCCGGTTGGGGCTATTGTCATGGCAAAAGTTAAAGGGATGACTTTTGGAGAAGTCCTCTCAGAAGGAGTTAATAGTCGCAAGTTCCCGGCTGAAAAAGAGAAAAAATCTTTGTTTGATACATTTTGCTCCCAGATAGATCGTCGCATGCAAGAACTAGGTCATCTGGCTGCACTAGATATGCTCATGGGAAATACCGATCGGCTAGTTAAAACGCGTTATAATTCAGAGGATCCGGAATATCAACTTCAAAATGACGCTATGATCAATGTAGGAAACTGGATGTATATGACTGAAGAGGGTTCCGGAATAAAGTCTCCGAGTCATTTAGGTTCATTGGTCCCTATAGACAATTCCTGCTTTGACTATCCATACATTGGTGAAGAGGACATAGAAAAAAATAAAAAAGCTCAAGTGGATTCATTTCTTAATCTCATGATACAGCCTCAGAAGATCGCTCAACATATCGTTGATGGATTAGATTTTAATTTATCTGGTGAATATAATTTGAACTTGAAAGAAAATCCAGAAAAGGTCTTTGGTAAAGGCGTAACTCTTAAAAGATTGATGGAAAATTTAGAGAAGGGCTTGAGATCGGGCATAGCGGCCATTAAGTCTTCAAAAGGAGATAAAGAGTTTTTTGGTGGGTTGGTTAATGCCCCTAATACCAGTGAACAGGATCAAGTAATTTATGCAACAATTAGTGCTCGCGCAGAAGGTTTAAAATCAATATAAAAAAATGCTAATTATTATGGTTGCTTAATACGGCTTACGGCTTACGGCTTACTTGACAATTAACAAAGTTATAGATAAAATACATTTAAATATTTATGGAGGTATTGCATGACATCACCCATTTCTTCTCAAGAATCTATTAAACAATTCCTTAATGTTATTTACATTGAGCTGCCAATTGGAGGAAATAATTCGATAAACCGGATTAAAGCCATTTATGCAGATATGAAAAAAGATATACCTGATTATAAATACGAAGACTTAGAAACACTTTTCGAACTAAGAGAGAATGGGAAATCTTTTACCAATCAACATCAAGAACTGAGAGAAAAAATATACAGTTTCTGTCAAGAGGCATTAAAAAAGGACAAGTCCTGACTAGTCTATAAGTAACCATGTTTAGGTTGACATATGTCAGTGTTGGATGAAGGAGTAAGCAATCATCGATATTTCAGCTCCTGGATATCCCATATGAGGATGCTTCAGTTCATTTACCTTAACGTCTTGAAAGGCAAAACCATCTTTAATCTGAGATTCGGAGTAGGAACGAGATGTCAGAGATACCGTTTGGGTATAGGAAAGTGGCTCTAGTAAGGGTTGGCTAGAAAGTTGTATAGAAGATTTTACCGCGGAGCCGCAGAGATCGCTGAGCAAGCGCAGAGAGATTTTGATCGTAGAAAAAACTCTCTGCGTTTGCTCAGCGATCTCTGCGGCTCCGCGGTTATAATGACGATAAGTACCTACTCCGAATCTCAGTCTTTAATATCAATATTTGCAATTTCCTCAAAAATAGTCTTTAATCCTATAATTCCATTACTAATCTTGTGCGCGAGAAAATCTAAATCGTTTGTCTCCCTCCCAATTTCGATATATTTGGAGAGAAGAATGCCCCCCTTTAAGACAAAATGCTTATGGTGTTTAGAGTTTGCCAAACGTACGAGAAAACGCTCAAGCGTTAGATTCTGCCAAAGATCAGCAGGATCGCGATTTTTTTCTTTTGCGATAGCCTTTAGCTTTGAATGATTTTTCTAAGTCTGTAGTCATGTTGTATAAGATAAAATGTATGGGGTTATGTTTACACGTAATGCCTTCGCATATGCGCCAAGCTTTTTAGGGTCCGGTTTATATTTAGCACTCTGAAAATACCTTTGAATTGCTTTTATTGCAATTTCCTTGCTCAGATAGCGAAAGGCATCAACAACACAACGTTCTCTATCAAAAATATGGACATTATATTCTCCAAGCATCATTTCGATTTTTCCTAGCTTAACATTGCGCATTCTTACGATTCTTGTGTTGGGTCGCTTGGGAGAGTGGGATTCGTGTGGTACAGCAATCCAAATCTCTCGCATAATTTGATCCGTCAAATCATAGTAACAAAGCGCAGAAATTAAACAGATGACTCCATCGGGAATACTAGTTGCAACTAATGCCAAGTTTTCCCACTGGAGCTCTACTTCAGGTTCATATTGAGAGAAGCGATAAGCTCCCGGATAAATCCTTTCTAAGGTGCCTTTCTTTACTAAATAAGCCAGAGCGTGCCTTGGGACATCCTTTTTCTCTGCATCTGCTGCAGTAAAAAGAGGAATATGGATAAATTGCTTTAATTGCTTTGTGTATTTTAACTGTCTCATTCCCTAATTCTACAAAATCTACCCAAATAAGTCAAGTGGGTTGATTTTAAAGAATAACAAAACCCTCTATGGGAAGTTTAAAATATTGACTTAAGTCATTGAAAATCATGATAATATGCTCCTAATTATATCCTATTACAGGAATTTATTTATGCAAATTTCGGGCAGTTCTCTTTCGGGACCTCATCAAAGTTCCAGTTCATCAAATTCGATTGGATCTGCTAGCAGTCAGGAATTAAATTCGTTTTGTCTTGAATATTTTAAACTCACTGCAGAAGAAGCAAAGGAAAAATGGGAATTTTTCATCATTCTATTAATATGAGGAAGGGATACTCTTCCCTGATTTTGGCGATGAGCTGGATGGAGAAGTCGCACCCCTTGATGTTAAGAGAAGATAGGTTAGTGCGCATCCGCAACAATTGCAAGAGGCCTTTATCAGTATAGCCTTTGCTATGCATGATATTGAGGTTGGCAATCTGCCCCCCCTGCACACCGATTTCAATTAGTGTTTTATCAGTTAGAAGGTTAGACCGGCTGATGTCGAGGTTGACGATACTGCGGCAATTAGCTAATAACTCTACAATCCCTTTATTAGTCACCTGACGGCACTCTTCCAAACTAAGCTCATTCAAATGCGGCAGTGACTTTTCAATTAGCTTTAGATCGCCGTCGGTGATCTGGTGACATCGTGAAAGATTAAGGGATACAAGTTGACGGAAGCGGTTTAATATGCCCCACGCTTGAAAATTGAGATGGACATTGTTAGCCAACTCCAAAACTTTCAAGGAGGGGAATTTTACACTCACTTCCTGTAAAGTTTCAGGTTTCAGCCAGGAACATGCCGAAAGATTTAATTCAAGCAGGTGTCCAGGAAGGTAAGAAAACTGTCCGGTATAACTTTTAGAACCACTTAAATCAATCCCTATTAATCTGGGTGTCTTAACGACCAGCTGACCAAATTCAGGCGCGCTGCTAAGGTCGCCATTAAAAGCTAAATGTGTTGCAGTTGATGCCATCTCTTCAAAGAGATCCAATGTTTCCTGCTTGTAGTCGAGCAGCTCAACTTCAAAGTCAGAATCATGTCCAGGAATAAATTTAAGGCCATGTTCTTGCTGATTAAAAAATTCGATTGTTTTATTTTTATAAGGAATCAGAAATTGGCGATGGGCATCCAAGGCAGCTTGCAGTACATTTTCTCTCGTGAGATAACGCTTCAAAATTTCGGCGCACTCTATTTCAAGCTTATGAAGTTGCCATTGCTTAGCCTGTCTCGTAAGGTCAAAAACTTGATCGCGTTCTTGCTTCCACAAGTCTTTAATGCTGCCTGAATTGATATATTCTTCAATAGAATTAAATACGGAGGCTTTAACGGCCGGCAATATCCAATCATCAGTCATCTTTTCAAAACAACTGGAAAAAAGTCCTTTGAAAAAGGGGCTGCTAGCACCAAATAAAAGGGAGTTAACCCGAAATTTTTCATCTTCGACTTGCAAACGGATGGTAGAAAACATAGCAGGCCTAAATATCAAATAGGGCTGAAGCGATGAATAATGATCCTGTACAAGCTTGGCCAGCATACCTGCATAAGATTCAGGTACCTTGCCTAAATAATATTGCTTGGCAAACCAGTGCAAGGTTAACTTAATGAATTGAGCATGGTCGCGTGCCCAAGGATCATCATCAATTCCATATTCGAAGTAAGTCAGCAGGTCCTTCTGATTCTTGGTCAGAGCAAGGAATAAATCCTTGTCTAGTGAGTCATCATAAAGACTCAGTTCGTCTGGCAAAAAATCCGGCTTCATCTACTACCCTGTTTGTGTGTTCCTAATGATACGATGCATTAATGACTCCCATAATTAAACACAGAGGCACAGAGATCACAGAGGAAAAATAAGGAGGCAGAGAGCTAAACGATTTTTTTGTTATTTAGCCTTTGAAAATTTTTGTTAATTTTTTGTCCTGCGTCTTTCTCTGTGATCTCTGTACCTCTGTGCCTCTGTGTTTAATAAATCACACTTTTAATGTCCTGCGTCTTTCTCTGTGATCTCTGTACCTCTGTGCCTCTGTGTTTAATAAATCACACTCTTAATACAGATCGAACTCTAGCAGCCTCGCTTCTATTCCTCCTGTTGTTAACACGTGCCGCTTTTTTGCAGCAAGGCCAACTTCTTTGGTCATTTCAAGGTTGCCTGTAAAAATATAGCCGCGGGCCGGTTTGGCGCATTTTTGCTTCAGGAAGTCTCCGAGTGCTCTGTAGAATGGACTTAGGAGCTGGACATCCTCTAGCCTGTTGCCGTATGGCGGATTTGTAATAATCAGATTCGGAGCTATTGTCGGAGTAAATTCTTTAAAATCTCCTTGGACTACTTCGACGGTGTTGCTGAAACCGGCCGCCTTAAGATTGATTTTGCAGGAACGGACCGCATTTTTGCTGATGTCGACACCAAACAGATGACCGGGCTGCAATGGTATACGATTTTCATCGAGTTTATTCCGGACTGCCAGCCACTCTTCAGTTCGAAATGCCGGATGACGCATGAAGCCCCACTGCTGCCTTAAATAACCTGGTGGAGTATTCGTTGCCATCAGCGCTGCTTCAATGAGCAGAGTACCTGATCCGCAACACGGGTCGAGCATCACATCCTGCGGCGAATACTTTGCCAGGCGTAAGATGGCTGCTGCAAGAGATTCCTGGATGGGAGCCTCTACGCTTTCTTGCCGGTATCCCCTTTTGTGCAAAGGGACGCCGGAAGTGTCAAAACTGATGACCCCGTTATTTTGATAGACGAAAAGGTTAAGCTGAATATCTGGATTGGCGGTGTCGACTGACGGACGCTTGCCTGTTTTTTCACGAAGCTGATCACAGATGGCGTCCTTAACTACCTGGGCTGCGAATAAGCTGTTGCGTAATTCCTTGTGAGTGACGTTGGCATCAATAGCAAAGGTACGTCCTTCCTTGAATAGCGGCGTCCAATCCAGACCGGCAATAGCTTCATACAATGAATTTCGATGGAAGCATTTGAATTTGGAAAGGGGCAAAAGAACTCTTGCTGCAATTCTGGAGCCATAGTTGATCTTGTAGATGGTGCTCCAGTTCCAATCATCGATGTAAACACCCCGGTAACCTGCATGTGTCTGTTCAATGCCGAGCTCTTTGAGCTCTTCCTGTAACAGAGGTTCTAAAGCTGGCGCACATGTAATAAATAATGAAATTCCTGTCATGCTAGTTATGCATAAAGAGGATTACGTCGCCATCTTTGACAACATAGTCTCTTCCCTCAGCTCTTACTTTCCCTTCCTGGCGTGCCCCGGCACGTCCTTTATAAGCGACCATATCGTCAAACGAGACAACCTCCGCGCGGATAAACCCTTTCTGAATGTCGGTATGTATTTCTCCCGCCGCTTCCGCTGCTTTGCTGCCTGCATGGATGGTCCATGCACGCGTTTCGATCTCCCCTGTCGTCAGGTATGTCAGAAGGCCTAGCATATCAAAAGAAGCTCTGATGAGTCTCTCCAAGCCCGATTGATGCAATCCGAGGCTCTCAAGAAACTCCTTTCTTTCCGAGATAGGTAGCTGGGCAATTTCTTCTTCCAGCTTGGCACAGATTGGAATGACTGCATTTTTTTCTTTAGCGGCATACTCCCTGACTTTGCGGACATAATCGTTATCCATTTCAGGAAGCTCTTTTTCCGACACGTTAGCTACATACAAGATCTTCTTGGCTGTCAGGAACGGATAAGGCTTCAGCAGCTCCTGCTCCTCGTGGTTCAATACTAGCGAACGGACCGGCTTATCTTCATTAAGATGCGCCATCGCTTTTTGCAGCACTTCCATCGTAGGAACCAGTTCTTTTTTAGTCTTTACCTGCTTTTCAAGGCGTAAAATGACATTCTCAACCATCTGCAAATCTGCCAGGCGCAATTCCAGATTGATGATCTCAATGTCATGGATCGGATCGATCTTGCCGGACACATGGACCACGTCCTGTGATTCAAAACAACGGACCACATGGACAATGGCATCGGTTTCTCGGATATTCGCCAAAAATTTATTTCCTAATCCTTCACCCTTGGACGCGCCTGCCACCAGACCTGCAATATCAACAAACTCCATTGTCGCATAGATAATTTTCTTACTGTGAGATAAGGCCGACAGCTTTTCCAGCCGTGCATCATAAACTTCAACCACCCCAACATTGGGATCGATTGTACAGAATGGATAATTGGATGCAGGCGCCTGATTAGACGTCAAAGCATTAAAAAGGGTCGATTTTCCCACATTAGGCAAACCTACAATCCCGGCAGATAACTTCTTGGCCATAAAATTCCTTTATTAAAGTCATCAGTATAACCCAACCCCGAAAATAAGCAAAGGTGAAAGACTGGAACTGAGATTCGGAGTAGGAACGAGATGTCAGAGATACCGTTTGGGTATAGGAAAGTGGCTCTAGTAAGGGTTGGCTAGAAAGTTGTATAGAAGATTTTACCGCGGAGCCGCAGAGATCGCTGAGCAAGCGCAGAGAGATTTTGATCGTAGAAAAAACTCTCTGCGTTTGCTCAGCGATCTCTGCGGCTCCGCGGTTATAATGACGATAAGTACCTACTCCGAATCTCAGTTTAGAAGCCGGCACCGAGAGAGAGGGTGGCACTTTGAGCGGCGAGCCAAAACTGTCTTATTTATTAAATATCTTTTGTCATACTATTGACATTACTGTTGAAAAGATTTATACTATAATTAGAGCAGAGTGTAAATTCTCTCTCAGAGGAAGTTATGGGCGAAAAAACCGAAAAGGCGTCGCCAAAAAAACTTAGGGACGCAAAAAAGAAAGGTCAAGTAGCTAAGGCTCAAGACTTACCTGCTGCCTTTACATTTATCGCATCAGTTGCCATTGTTCTTGCTTTGTCTACAACTTTATATCATCAATTATCAGATTTTTTAATTTCCACCTTTAAAGCTACCAATGCTACTGATTTACCGTCGACTATAATGAATTTATTTTATCAATCTATTAATGTCATTTTCATGGCAAGCATACCTACCATGGGTCTGGTTGCGCTTGTGGGAATTTCCGTTACCTTTTTAGCCGTTGGACCTGTCTTCGCACCAGAAGTCTTTAAACTTGATCCGAAGAAATTCAATCCTGTGGACAACTTAAAAGCAAAATTCAAAATGAAAACCTTGGTAGAGCTGCTTAAATCTTGTGTTAAGATTACTGTTGCTACCTATCTTATCTACCTAGTCATGTATAAAAGTATTCCGGTCCTTATACAGACAGTTTCAATGCCTATTAGCAGCGCATTATTAGTTTTCCATGCATTCCTGCTGGAAGTTGTCGTTAAAGTAGGCCTCTTCTTCATCATTGTAGCGGTCGCCGACTTCATCTATCAAAAGCGATCATTTGCTACTGAGATGAAGATGGAAAAATTCGAGGTTAAGCAAGAGTATAAAAATACTGAAGGCGATCCGCACATCAAGGGAAAACGAAAACAGATTGCTCAGGAAATAGCCTATTCAGATGGACCCACAAGCGGTGTTAAACGGGCTCAAGCGATCGTTACCAACCCCACTCACTATGCCATTGCCATCGGATATGAGCGCCATGTTGATGCGGCGCCCTATGTCATTGCCAAAGGGCAAGATGTTTTGGCTGAACGCATTGTCATGATCGCCCAGAAGGAAAATATCCCTATTCTTCGCAATATTCCTTTAGCGCACGCGCTATGGGAAAAAGGTGAAATATACGAATATGTCCCAGAAGATACATATGAGGCATTGGCCGAGATAATACGTTGGTTAGATTCTTTAAAGGATGGCGTAGAAATGTCGAAACCTCTAGGCTATTGATAGGAAATTATTAGTAATAGGAAGAGAAAGAATGAATACGATTCGTAAAATTCTTGATGGTATCACTGCCAGGCTGGGCGGCGAAAGTTCAATAGCTGCAATATCCCGTTCGAGCGATATTGCCCTGGCATGCGTTATTATTGGGATTCTGGTGATGATTATCATGCCGGTCAATCCCCATGTAATTGACTATCTGATTACTGTTAATTTATCAGCCTCCATTGCCCTTTTGATGGTCGCCCTTTACATCCCAAGCGCTGTCCACCTCTCTATCTTCCCTTCGCTGCTTTTGATAACTACTTTGTACAGGCTGGGATTGAACATTGCTTCGACCAGACAGATCTTGCTGCACGCCTATGCAGGAGAAATTATCTTCCAGTTCGGTAACTTCGTAGTCGGAGGTAACTTCGTCGTCGGGGGTGTTATCTTCTTAATCATTACGTTGGTCCAGTTCATGGTTATTACCAAGGGTGCCGAGCGGGTTGCGGAAGTTGCAGCGCGCTTTACTTTGGATGCTATGCCCGGTAAGCAGATGAGTATCGACGCCGATATGAGGGCCGGTATCCTCGATTCCAACCAAGCGCGTGAAAAGCGTTTAGCCATCCAGAAAGAAAGCCAGTTGTATGGTGCGATGGACGGTGCCATGAAGTTCGTTAAAGGAGATGCCATTGCCGGTATTGTTATTGTCATAATCAATATCGTTGGTGGTTTGATTATCGGTACCACCATGCATGGAATGGATACAGCACAGGCGGTCCATGTTTACTCCCTCTTAACCATTGGCGATGGTCTAATTACCCAGATCCCTTCACTACTGATTTCGATTACAGCCGGTATTGTTACTACAAGGGTATCCAGTGAAAAAGCTGATAATCTGGGTAGTGAAATTTCAGGCCAGATCTTAAAACAGCCAAAAGCGTTGATGATTACAGCTGCCTTCTTGATGGGAATGGCACTCGTTCCGGGCTTTCCTACGCCTCCATTCCTGATTGCCTCTGCAGCCCTTGGAATAATTGGTTATGCCATCTGGAGCTCTGATGCGCAAATCCAAGCCCTAACTGGAGGAGGCGGCGTTCCAGGTGGTCCAGGCGCTACGACGATGTCTCCGGCCGGAGGTGAATCTTCAGTCGATACCTCAATACGCGGCCATAAGGTTGTAACGGGAGGTGGTGTCGACAGTTATTCCCTCACACTGCCCGTTGTACTGGAAGTTGGAAAAGGGCTTTCAACAGAGATTCAAAAGGCGCAAAAAGGACAAAGCTTTATCGATTTGATGATACCTAAGATGAGGCAGGCCCTTTATGCCGATTTGGGTGTTCGATTCCCGGGTGTACACGTCAGGACTGACTCCCCTATTCTGGAAAAAGATGAGTATTCGATCCATTTGAATGAAGTGCCAATAGTCAGGGGTAAGGTATTGGAAGGCTATCTTTTGACCAATGAAAACGAAGAAAACCTAAAACGCTACAATCTCCCATACATCTCTTACAAGAACTCGTTAGGCTTACCAAGCCTCTGGGTCGAAGTGAAGAACAAAGAGCTAATGGACAAAGCGGGAATTCGTTATTGGGCCACTCTAGAGGTCATGATTCTTCATCTATCTTACTTCTTCCGCCATTATGCTAACGAATTCGTAGGTATCCAGGAAGTCAAGTCGATGCTTGAATTCGTAGAAAAGTCATTCCCCGACTTGGTTAAAGAGGTCACCCGTCTGATTCCGCTGCAGAAAATGACCGATATCTTTAAACGTTTGATTCAGGAACAAGTTTCCATTAAAGATTTAAGGACTATCCTCGAGGCCTTGGGCGAATGGGCCCAAACCGAAAAAGATACCGTTCTATTAACCGAATATGTCAGATCGTCACTGAAACGGTATATCAGCTATAAATACTCCCAAGGACAGTCAGTCCTCTCGGTCTATATTTTAGACCCTGAAATAGAAGATATGGTCCGGGGAGCCATCAAACAAACCTCAGCCGGTTCTTACCTGGCTCTTGACCCAGACTCGGTCCAGCTGATACTCCAAGGCGTCAGAAACACTATATCTCCACCTCCTCCGGGAGGCCAGCAGCCGGTGATCTTGACCGCCATCGACGTCAGACGCTTTGTGCGCAAGCTAATTGAAATGGAATTTACTGATATATCAGTGGTTTCCTATCAAGAAATCGTTCCCGAAATCAGGATCCAGCCGCTTGGCCGAATCCAGATTTCATGATAAAGGCTAAAGGCTAAAACAATACCTTCAGAAGGAGGGTTATCATGAGCGGTCCAGGAGGAATTGGTGGATTAGGTCAACCATCTGCCGATATGACAATTCAAACAATGGAAACGAAGGGTGCACAAGCTGCTGCAGTGCAACAAGCCGTCCAAGTTGAAGCTGAACTAGGCGACGATCTGCTTCAAGAAGAAACCACATCAGTATCGGGACAAGTAAAACTTAGCGGCAAAGTGGCTGGAGAAAAAGAGGATCAGGTAACTAAGAAAAGAACTGACCTTAATAAATCTTTATCTGCCTTTGTCAGGAAAGAAGAGGCAAACGAAGAATTCAATAATTTCAAGAATAGGGACGACAATCGCTTTATAAAACTCCCTCAAGAAAAATTCGTCGACATCCTCCAGAAACTCGATAAGATCATTACATCAGCCAGAACGCCTTCTGAAGCGGATACTTTGGCTGACGTCAATATTAAAAAAATTAAGGAAGCACTCAAAGAAGGCGACGTAGAAGCCGATCCAATTGTTGTCTCTAAGTCATTTGATTTTTTTGTAACCGGGCTAACCAACACACAAAGTAAAGTACAAAAAACGATTGACGGCCTTAAGAGAGAAAAAGACGAAAAATTAAAGGAAGAGTTCCTATTCAAATTTCAAGAAAAATTTGAAGAACAAAAACAAATACTCTTTGGCCTGCAAGCAGCTCAGAAAAAATATGTTGCCCTTCCTGAAGTCAAGGAAGCATTAAAAATTGCCCAAGATAAAGGCGTCCTTGAAATAGCTGCAAAAGCCGTCGACCTGCAGGAAAAAGCCCAACTGACTTTAGTAGCGGATTCCATTCTCAATGGAGTTAATGAAATAATCCTGGATGGAAGCAAAAACTTTATCAGTATAAAAAATCCTGAAAAGCTCAAAGATGAAGAAGCCAAGCTGACAACGAATATCTGGAAGCATATAGAAAAAAACACACCAGACTCTCATGCCACTACTGTTTTAAAACAGATGGATGTCCTCTTAGAAATAATTCAGAAGCAACTTGACGACCCTCAAATTCCAAAGGAAAATAAAGCAGCCTTAGACAAAACTTCCGGCTATATCGAAACAGCAAAAGCATCTTTTAAAGAAGCGAAGAAAATAGAACTTAAGACCGAGGCCGACAAGAGCGGTATCCAACGATCAGTTTTTGAATCGATGAGAAAAATGGTTTTAGTCGAATCACCAAGAACTGTCCATGAAGAATTCCGGCTCATATTCCCTTCTCTTGAAACAGATCCTAACTGGGTTAAGCTAATCAATAAAGCCACAGAGCCTGTCTTCCACTATATCGGCCAAGCCATCAAGGATACAAACATGGAAAGTCCGATGCTGGCTCGGATCATGCTAGTAACTCAAGTCATGCGAGCAGTTAAACAGCCAGTGATGCTCGCTACCAGACGCCTGATGGAACAGGAAAACCGCCTGACAAAGATGGAAGTCTTAAAATAACTGAGGCACCGCAATCATGAACAAAGACATCTATAAAGCGCATGTTAACGTCAAAAGTGTCACCAAATTTTTCTTCGATATAACGGAGGAACGCTATCCCTCATCAGAAAAACTCGTTCAGATGACTTCGCGCATTGTCGATCCCGCCGGGGGCAATCCTTGGGAAAACGTCAACATCAAAATTTCCATTTTGACGATCATGCGCGATATGATCAAACAAGTCGCTCCCCTCCACTTTTATCGTAGCATGCAGCATAGGGATGACCTTTTCCTTGCAATCATAGAGGCGTTGGAAGATTTGGAAGACCAGCTAGAAGAAATAGAAGAGAAAGAATTAGAAGAGCAAAATAAAGAATCTAAGGGATAGGAGGAACGGACATGGTTGACACACAATATGAAGCCATCCTGCGTGATTTTGGAGAATATTTTAAATGTAAGTTAGCTCCTGACAAGTTAAATATGTGTAAAGTCAGGATGCCCGATTCTGTCGATATTTTCTTACAAGTTGATCCAAGGGTAAATAAACTCATGATTGTTTCCCGTATAGGTCTTCTACAGGGCGGATTCCGCAACACGGTCCTCCGAGAGGCTCTCAAAGCAAATGAATATTACGATATCTCTACCGGAGCTTTCGGTCTAGGGAAGAAAACAAATCATCTGATGCTCTTTTTGTTGATCGATATCGATACCTTGAATCCTGACAAGATCAATGCCGTCATGCCTAAATTCATTTCAAGGGCCAAGCTCTGGGCTGAAGGACTCAAGTCGGGCAACTTGCCGCCTCTCGAAGACTTTGAGACTAGGGTAGATGCGCCATCTCCTTTTGGGCTGAAATGATTGATCCGGAATATCTCTTACATTCTCCCTGTGGAAAACAATGGGAAAAAATTGGCATAAAGAATCACCATGGAATCAATATTCCCCTCTTTAGCCTCCATTCAGAGAATTCACATGGGATCGGGGAATACACCGACCTCATCCCCATTATCGACTGGTGCAAATCAATTGGATTTGATGTCATCCAGCTGCTTCCACTCAACGATACGGGCCTGGGAAACAGCCCCTACAGTGCCATCTCAGCCTTTGCATTGAATCCCATCTACTTGAGTTTGCAGAAACTACCTTACCTCGACCACTATCCTAAGTTGTTGGACGAATTGAAGGCGCTGCCTAAGTTTTCCAATCAGGGCCTGATCGATTATACCAAAGTGCGTGAGGTCAAGTATCAGTTCCTTAAGCATTATTACAATGAAGCCAAATTGTCTATCCTCACAAGCCAGGAATTCAAGGTCTTTGTTGAAGATGCTCAGTCATGGCTGCTTGGCTATTCGGTATTCATTACATTAAAAATCATGTTTAATTGGTCTCGCTGGGAAGAGTGGCCGCCTGAATATCATAATCCCACTCCAGAGCTCATCGCAAAAGTCGCTAAAGAGCATTTTGAAGATGTCGAGTGGCTTATTGTCATTCAATATCTGTGCGACAAACAGATGACGGATGTCAAAGCCGCTGCCGAGCGTAATCAGGTCCTTTTGATGGGTGACATTCCCATCCTCATTGACCGCGAAAGCGCCGACGTCTGGCTCAACCGCAGCCTCTTCAATCTCAGCTATTCTGCAGGAGCCCCTCCTGACCAGTATTCATCGGATGGACAAAGCTGGGGATTCCCTACGTACAATTGGGAAGTAATTGAAATGGATAATTACAGCTGGTGGCTCAGAAGAATCAAATTCGCCAGCCGCTATTATCACTTGATCAGAATCGACCACGTCGTCGGATTCTTCCGCATCTGGTCGGTACCAGTTGGTCATTCGCCAAAGGATGGCGTCTTCATTCCGATCGATCAAAACACCTGGATCGACCATGGTCAACGGATCATGCTGATGATGATCAATGGCTCTGACATGCTCCTAATCGGTGAAGATTTGGGTGTCATTCCACCAGAAGTGAGGAAGTGTCTGACTGCTCTGGGCATCTGCGGCACGAGGGTCATGCGCTGGGAGCGCAATTGGAACGGCGACAGAAACTTCATCTCGCCGCAAAACTATCAAATTGATAGTTTGACAACCGTTTCAACTCACGACTCCGAGACACTTCCACAATGGTGGAGGGATCATCCAGATGAAGCCAAGGTCTATGCCGATTTTAAAGGCTGGAGCTACCACCCTAACATCAGCAGGGATAACCTAAAAGAGATCTTGTGGGATAGCCACCATTCCAGCAGTCTGTTCCATATCAATCTCCTTAACGAGTATTTATCCCTTATTCCCGGGCTTTCACATCCTACCCTTGAAGAAGAACGGATCAATATCCCGGGGATTGTCACCGATACCAACTGGACCTACCGGTTTGTCCCCACCGTCGAGGAACTCATCAGTAACGCCACTCTGAAGAATATGATGGAGCAAGTCATTTTATAGGGCGCGCAGCGCTAATGGTAAGAGGCTCCACCTCCTTTTACCTTGCTCTTTTTGAGAAATTCTCATATAAAAATAAGTCATGAAAACGAGACTTTCTACTATTTTATTTATTCTGATTTGTTGTTTTGTGGAAGCAGACGATTTGCCCAGGTTCATGATCAAATTTCCGACGAGAGGGAGATTCGAACAGTTTTTTACTACATTAGATCTCTATTATTCGCACCTTTCCAATAAGTATCCATACCACTTTGTGATCTCATGCGACAGTGACGACCCTGTCATGAACTCACCAGAAGCTATAGCCAAATTATTGACATATCCAAATCTGAGCTTTTACTTTGGCAAAAGCAAATCTAAAATTGAAGCCTGTAATGCCGATCTTGATAAACACATGGACTTTGATGTCCTTATCCTTGCCTCCGACGATATGATCCCTCGCGTCGTCGGGTATGATGACTTCATCGCCTATTTCATGCTTGGCCTCTTTCCAGATTACGATGGAGTATTACAATTTGACGATGGGTTCCAACATGAGGCCGTTAACACATTTCCCATTATGGGGAAGAAATACTTCGACCGTTTCGGACATATTTACGACCCTAGCTATAAATCTTTATTTTGTGACAATGAAATGACAGAAGTATCGCGCATGCTGAACAAATGCATCTATATCGATAAAGTGCTAATTGAACATGTCAATCCCTGGACTGGTAAAGTCCAGGCTGATCAGTTATTTCTTCACAATGAAACATATTTTTGGCTGGATCAACAAAATTATATCAGGCGCCGCGCCCTTAATTACTGGTTATAGTCGTGCTTTTTTCAACGAAAAGGGGCAAAGAACTCTGACGGGACAACAGTCTCGTATTTATTAAACACATAGGCACAGAGGTCACAGAGAAAGTCGTTACAACTCAATGAAATATTAAAATATAAAAATACTTTAACCAAATAACTATTTACCTTTAATTCTTTCTCTCTGACCTTTGTGACCTCTGTGCCTTTGTGTCTCTGTGTTTAATCTTTAGCGTAATTGACATCCTGCGAGAGGCCTTTGCCCTTTTTGTTCCTTTGTATCTTTGCGTTGAATAAATACGAGATTTTTTCAGCTCATTCAACTATACTTAAGAGATGAAATTGAAGTCTTTTTACTTTTTACTTATTTCTTCGATGCTTATCTCGGCAGCGCCGACGGGTCAGCGCATCAATATGCTGTATAATAGCCTAGATCCAACATCCATCGCTCAGCACCTCGCCTTTTATGAATTATATCAGCAGCATCCGATAGGTCGAAGAGCTTTAAGTGATGCTATTGTTCTACTTTCCGGGAAACAGACCAACCTTCTGATCAATTCTGAAATAAGCCTTTCAGCCCAAGTGGTCCATTCACTTGTGGAGCTCATAAACAAACCTAATAATCAGCAGATCCCAGTCATCGATGAAGATAACCTCAGAACCATCGAAAAATTTTCCGCAAGGCTGAGTCATCATCGTCTCAAAGGACATCAGGCAGCGACTGAAAACGAAGTATTGCAGCTTCCTGCCAGCCAGATCGATGTTGCCCGAGGACTATTCCTAAGCCAGTTCGGCAATGATATGCAAAAAATCAGATCTTACGAAGCCTTGATCGACCTGATGGCCCTCCAAGTTCAGGCAAGACTGCCTCCAGAGGCCTCACCTAAAGAAAAAATCAGAAAGATCAATGAACTAGTCTTTGAAGAAATGGGATTCCGCTTTCCGCCCCATTCCCTTTCCACCAAAGAGATCGATGTATATTCCTTTCTCCCTTCCGTGCTCGATTCGCATCGTGGTGTCTGTCTAGGTGTTTCCATCCTATACATTTGCCTGGCTCAGCGGCTTGACCTAAAGCTGGAAATGATCACACCTCCAGGACATATCTATGTTCGCTTTCGTGATCAGGACCAAACTATCAACATCGAAACGACCGCTAGAGGAATTCATATAGACTCAGATGAATACTTAGGAGTGAACACCAGGTCACTGCAGCTACGGACGGAGAAAGAGGTTATTGGCATGGCCCACTTTAACCACGCATCGGTCTTTTGGCAGACAAGCCAATATGAAAAAGTATATCAGTCATATCAGGAAGCCAAAAAATACTTGGGCGATGATCCATTGTTGACAGAGCTGCTAGGCTACGCTTCCCTGTTCACTGACCGTCAGGAGGAAGGCGAAAAGCTGCTTCGCTCCGTTAAAGACCATCTTCCCGATCACTTGGTCATTAAAAACAACGTCGTAGAAGATTACTTCGATGAGCATGTCGATGCCGATGGGATTAAAGCTGTCTTTTCCCATGTAGAAGAGGACCGTCAGTCTATCCTGAGCAAGAAAAATGAATTGGAAATGGTGGTCAAGAAATATCCAAAGTTTAGGACCGGACTGCTGCATTTGGCTATGATCTGGGTACAGCTATACCGCTCAGGGGAAGCCCTGGACGTTCTGCAGAAATATCACCAGCTTTTTCCTGGCGATCCGGAAGCCAATTACTATCTAGCTATCTTATTCGGGCAACGGCTTGATTATCAGAAGTCATGGGAGCACCTCAGGCAAGCCGAGGCTCTCGTTGCAGCCCGAGATCACAAGCCTAAGACGTTGAAAGAGCTCAGACAAGCCCTAACAGCCGTTTCACCGGAATAAAGAACTATTCATTTTAATGAAATAAATAATTTGATATAAAGGTGCGAAAAACAGGATTAAATTCATGAAATTCCTCCAAGCACTACTTCTTTTTATCACCATTCACTCGATTGGACATGCCGATTGCTGCTGCGCGATCCTTCCGCCGCGCTTTCCAATAGCACTAGAAGGGATGGTATGGATTCCCGGAGGTGAATTCACTATGGGATCAGAGAGCGCCGAAGCCAAACCGGATGAAAAACCGACCCATAAAGTAAAAGTGGACGGCTTTTGGATAGACACGACGCCAGTGACAAATAAACAGTTTAAAGCTTATGTCGACGCAACGGGTTATGTCACTACAGCCGAAAAAGCGCCTACGCTAGCTGAGATCATGGCTCAAGTCCCCCCTGGGACTCCCGAGCCAAGTCCTGACTTGCTAGTGCCCGCCTCGCTCGTATTTAAGAAATCAGATGCTCCTGTATCGCTAAAGAACCATTTTGCTTGGTGGGAATGGAAAAAAGGGGCCAACTGGAAACATCCTGAAGGGCCAGATAGCTCGATTGAAGGGAAGGATGATAACCCTGTCGTACAGATCTCCTGGTACGATGCCGCGGCCTACGCCAAGTGGATAGGCAAACGGCTTCCCACTGAAGCTGAATGGGAATATGCTGCTTACGGTGGAAAAAAAGATATTACATATATATGGGGCAACGAAGAGTTCTCTGAAGATAAGCCGCAAGCAAACATCTGGCAAGGCTCATTTCCTTACAAGAGTACCAAGACTGATGGCTATTACGGAACGACCAAAGTCAAGACATATCCTGCTAACGGATATGGTCTATATGATATGTCAGGCAATGTGTGGCAATGGTGTTCCGATTTGTATAACATTTCCCATTATGCGAAAGAAAAACAAAGTGGAGTGTCAGTCAATCCCAAAGGGCCAGCTAGCAGCTATGATCCGCAAGAACCTTATGCCGTCAAACATGTCCATCGTGGCGGATCTTTCCTCTGCCACCCCAGCTATTGCAAAGGATACCGGATTACCGCCCGGATGAAAACATGCCCAGACACCAGCCTCAATCACCTCGGCTTCCGCTGCGCGAATTAGAAGGTGGAAGGTAGGAGGTTGGGGGTAAAAGTTTTTTTGCTTGCGAAGCCTTGGAGTGCGGTGCTCTGCACCGCCTTTTGGCGCAATTATTGCACTCACCTGTCTTAACATGTGACGCGAAGTGGCATTGGTGTCGTGGCTGTAGCGAGAATGGCTCTCACAATTGCGCCAGAAGGCGGTGCAGAGCACCGCACTCCAAGGCTTCGCAAGCAAAAACCTTCCACCTGCCACCCTTTTTTTTGCTTGCGAAGCCTTGGAGTGCGGTGCTCTGCACCGCCTTTTGGCGCAATTATTGCACTCACCTGTCTTAACATGTGACGCGAAGTGGCATTGGTGTCGTGGCTGTAGCGAGAATGGCTCTCACAATTGCGCCAGAAGGCGGTGCAGAGCACCGCACTCCAAGGCTTCGCAAGCAAAAACCTTCCACCTGCCACCCTCCCGGATGCTTTTATCTTTGAAATAATGAATTCGCGTGGTAAAAGATTAAGTTTGGAGGAAATCAAATGACTAAGATCTACACACGAACAGGTGATAAGGGAACAACATCTCTCTTTACCGGACAAAGGGTCCATAAAGATAACGTCTTCATCGATGCATTAGGCACTGTAGATGAAGGAAATACAGCCATTGGCTTGGCTCTCTCCCATCTCCCTAAAAACCACGGACTAGATAGCACTAAACACCATCTTGAGATCATCCAGCACGCCCTCTTTGACGTCGGCGCTGCTCTAGCCACCCCAAGGTCCTGTCACCAAAATCAAAAACTGGAAAAAACACGCTTCGACAATGAAGCCATCAGTTATCTGGAAAAATGGATTGATGCGATGGAAGCGCAGCTCCCACCGCTTAAGAATTTTATCCTACCGGGTGGACACCCTGCCGGCGCAGCCCTGCATCTGTCACGCAGTATCATCAGACGCGCAGAGCGTTCCGTCATCCCACTCTACGAACAAGATGACGTCACACAAGATGTGCTAGTCTACCTCAACAGGCTGTCAGACTACCTATTTGTCTGCTCACGCTTTGTCAACCACCACTTCGAAGTTCCCGAATCGCAATGGGAACCTCATAAAGTGGTAGCTAATAATACTTAAATATTCTTAAAGATTTTGCTCACAATGGGTGCATGCGGGACGAGGGTGATGCAGTTCCTTTTCCTTAGTGCGTCTATCATACGTCCCGGGTGAACAGCTTTAAGCTTCTCCTTTCTGCTATATGGAATTTGGAAGACATTCTTAGAGGCTATAAGCGCATCCCCTTCCTTCTTTTTCCCCATTGCGATGAGATATTTGCCGATCTCATCCGCGAAAAAGCGGTCAAGGTAGACTAGTGAAGCGATGGTAGCCTTAGTTACAAACTCAGAACAGATCATTTCCTTAAAATGTTCTGCCTGCACTTCCGAATCACCCATCATTCTTTCAGCCAGCTTATTGAAGTCAGTTTCCTTTTTCTTAAAATGGCCGCCCCAAATAAAATCTGCCTTACCGGCTTCCAGTTGCCTTTCCCATGGATTTTGGATATTCTCAAATTGATTTCCTTCATGACGATGAATTTTATTTTCAAACTCTTCAAATTTCTTTTGCACGATCTCCTTCCAACCGCTTCCGTACATTGCTTCCATAAGACCTCTCATCTTCTTAGAAACTAACTTTGAGAGATCGAGACGCCACACTTCTGAATAGGCATCTGTTGCGATATCGAGAGGATGATGGATATACTGTTCTGATGTTACATGAGAGAGAAAAGTATTGCTGTCAGATCGATAAATTTTTGCCCCGTGGGTATAGGGAGAGAGAAAGTTGTGGTAGAGGGTCTGTTCCCCATTCATTTTATGGACTTTATACTCAAATTCTTTTACTCCCCGGTACGCCACCAGATCGCCTGAGTGATAGCGTGTGGCGACTTCTTGTTCAAATAGACCATTTAATTCTAATAGCAACTGTTCTGCTTTAGTAGAATTTTCCTGTAGAGTCGTTAAATCTTTATTCATAAGGCCCAGATTTTTAAGATTGTTCAATAGGCTTCTATCGCCTATACCTATGTCAACAGCTTTCTTAACGATTCCAAATTCACGAAGAGTTAGTCTATCTTCATTTTTGATCTCTTCATTTTTTTTAATTTTCTGCATCAAATCACCTAATTTTTTAGTTGCCGGTATAAATTCTTTCTTAAATCGAAACTTATAGGTGATGTCGACGATGAGTTCGACTGCGTCTTTACTGATACCAAAGGGGATCTTTTTAAAAAATCGATCATCCACTTTCTCCTTACCTGCAAGATATTCTAAAAGGGTTTCTCTTATATTTGAGGGATTCATACGGAGCATTTTAAACAGCTTGGCATTCATTGCATTTGTTTGCGGACCGGATTGCAGTGCATACGCGATGAAGAGGGTCATTTCTTTCTTCTCATCATCTGATAATTTAGGTTCTTTCGACATATTAAAGCTTTCGATGGCTTTAGAGAAAATTTTAAGGTTCCCGATTTCATAGGGTGTAACGTAATTCTCATTTTCGGCCGGTAATGCTTTATCAGGTATATCAACATTTGGATAGAGTTCTTCATAAATAGTTGGTTGCAATTTATCTACAATTTCACAATCTTTCTTTTGATTAACATCAAAAAATTCACTCACACTTATTTTTTCAAATTCTTCATCGTATTTATCATAGAGTAATCTCATCTGATCATTAATAAGAGGATGGTCAAGGCAATAATTTACTTGCAGGAGATTACCCAATTGGAAAATCACTTTCTGGAGTGCCTTATTATAAACTGAACCGCTTAGATTTTTTGTGATCTCTTCCTTTTCTAGCAACGTCTTGACAAATAATTCATTCCAGACTAGATACACAAGATCATAATTTGTTTCGTTGATCTGAATAGAAGCAAGTTCATCAAATCTAATATCAGCCGGATTAAGATCTTTTATCCCGTCCTCTATCTCTTTTTTAATTAGAGACTGCTCCTTCTCTTGCTCTTCTTTCACTGATTTTAATTCCACTAAACTTTCCTGATATTTCCGATATGAATGGAGAAATGACTCTCCATAGCGAGGATTGATTTCTTTGAAAAGATCTCCAATCATGATCGCATCTGCTTCCTCTAAGCTACTTATGGAAACTTCCATCGAATTCACGGTGATAATTTCGGGGTTTTCCAGGGGAATTTCCGGATGGTCCAAATGCATACGAATGAGGACTAACTCAGCCTGTATCTCTTCCAGACTATTTTTTAGTTCGATGTGGTTTTTTTTTAATTTTATTAATGATTCCAATAAAGACTGATTGTCTTCTTCGGCCGATCCGATACTTTTGCTGATGTTTTCTATCTCCACCGCTATTCTTCCCTGCCATATAAGCTGTGTATTTTGATATTCTTCTCTTTCTTTAAGATAATTGCGTAGAACCATCGGAGAAGCCTTAGAAAGAGGTATGTTAAATTCCGGAATTGAAATCTGTTGTTCGAGAATTTTAGTTTCAAACCTAACAATCCTAGTGGTTAATTGACTTGATATCCGATTTAAAGAATCGAATTTTTTAATCAGATCTTTAACAGGCTTAATGGGTTTTTCAAGAGCTTCAAACATATGTACGCGGGCATCATGAAATTTAGCTCCTTTCAAAAACATCAAATTGCGTTTGATCTCATTGTATGCCAATTCATTTTTGCTTCGTTCCAAAGGAGGGGTTTGAGGTGAATCAATTTTATTTTTTAAATGATGTAAGACAATATCCCATGTTACCATCAACGCTTCCAGACTATTATCGTTGATTGGGATCTTTCTAATAATAGTAAGGTCACCTTCAGCCAATGGCAAATCTTTCAAAAGTTGTGATAGAGCTCCTTTTAAATTTGTCAAATTGGCACTCTTCTCCGCTTCTAACTCTTTGACTACACTATCACTCTCAGATTGAGAAATTCGTTCGTTAATCATTTTCATTGCAACATCAAAAGTTGAAATTTCTTCACGCAGCCTTCTAAAAGTACTTGATACATTTTGTACCACGACATCTTCCCTGTTTTTTTTCTCGCGCGCCTCTTTTAAGTTTAGGATAAGGTCTCCTGTAATAAAGAACTTCTCAATTCCCAAGGTCTCTACTGAGGCTATCGCCTGATTAGTGATATCTTCCTCGGTTAATTTCAAGGTAACTCTCTCATCACTTGTGATATGGTACAAATTTAATTTAGTTACGATCTGACTGACTAAATTCTTGATGAAGTTCGACTTTGGATTAGCCAAGATCCTTGCAATACGGGAAAAATCAGGGTTCATATTTGTTAGTTGATCGATTTTTATATCTAAAATTGGTCTGATGAAATCCTGGTAGATCTGCTGTTGACGTAGCTGTACATTGTTCTTTGGTAAAGATTTCAATTCCATGGCATTAGGTTGGGAACGGATAAAAGTTTCTATTATATCGTAGTTTACCTGGTCATTAGGCTGGATAACCGCCTCAATTTCTTTTGGGAGAAGCTGACGGGCCTGAAGATAGGCGTCCCCATAACGGGTCTGTTTAGCGATGACTACAGGGTCTTTAGACTCCCCTATCGTACTGAGAGATCCTTCAACTTTCAGTTCGTCCAGAACTCTGATCCACGTTGCAAGAAGGCTCTGCTCAGAGAATACGTTATAAGGGATGGAAGAGAGCTCCTCGAGTGAAATTTCTATACTTGGAATAGAGCCTATGAGTCCGTCCCACTCCTTCTGAATTTTTTGTAAAGATGAGAATTCCGAGTTATTAAATTCACTATTTACTTGCCATAATTCCTCCGGAACCAGGTCATTATTTTCACCGATCCAGTCTTGATGGTCTGAATGGCTAGCATTAAGAATATCAAATAGCAGAGCCGCCTGATGTATCTTAGGCTCATTTCTCATGATGCGTGTCTCATGAGTGTTATAAATTTTACCGCTCATTTTTTTATAAATGGCAAGAAACTGTACTTCTAACGAATCGTAGATTGTTTTGCGTAGCTCTGTTTCAGTGAAAATTTCTTCATGTTTTTTTCTTCCTGCATTTAATTTCGCATGGAGATTTTTTACAATAGATTCGGTCGCTTCATCGCTCTTCTTCCAGGATTCTTGAAGTTGCTTAATATTTTTAACTGAAGAGAAATAGGTGTGGGTAAACTTTTTGACAGCCGGATCCAGATATAATATAGATGAGATCCAATATTGAAGCTGTCTAAAGATTTTGACAATGAGATTCCCTTTTTTGATTGCTTCAGTCTCAGGATGTATCCTGAAAGGAGAGGGAATCAAGGCAGGGACCAGTTTGTCCAGATTAGGAATGCCAATGCGGTGGATCATTTGAACCAATTCCTTGAGTCGAAGGACCGATTCGGAATTCATACTCCCTTGGTCAAAGGGTGTATCTTCATTTGCTTTCTTTATGAGAATGTCAACATCATCTGTTTCTTGATCGACTACAAAACTTATGCTAGCAACATTTATTAATTCTCTTTGTGGTATAAAATCGATAATTTCATCGGTAATCTGATTGATTTTTTGTTTTATGAGTAGATCAACTTCTTTATTTACTGTTGAAGAATAGGTGATAAGATGAATTTTATTATTCAATCCTGACGCTTGTATTTCTATTTTCATAAAAACCTCGCACTTTTGATACTATAAAACAACAACTTCATTATATCATGTTAATAACATTTTAAAGAATAGATATATCAAACAAAAATAATACATCTGAAGAGCATGAGATATTTATAATTCTTAACATATTTATATTAAGTAGATTACACTAATTCAAATAAATATAAGACTTCTTTAACTTGCCAACTTCTCGATGGCGGACTGACTGGACTGCAGGGTATTGAAGGGTGATTGACAAACGCCATTATGGCAAATATAGAGAGTGGTCTTATCCTGTCGGGCTTCCTGTTCTTTGATTGACGGAATAAGCTCTTCCAAGTCGACATCCTGGCTTTGCCAGACAATCGACTTATGGGCGATAAAGTTGGAATAGATCAAATGCTTAAGCTCGACCTCATTCTGCCGATTGGAATTCAAGGCGATGACGAGTGATGACGCCTTTCTATCGTAATAGCGCTGCAGATTCATCACATGATAACAATAACCTGGCGGGTAGCTGTCAAGATATTCACCGACGGCGCGCAGGATATCTTCTGCCTGATTCATGTATTGTTCTCTACCGGTGATCTGATATAGCCTGAGAAGATTTTCGCAATGGATTGCATTGCCGGATGGCTCAGCGCCATCGGCAAACTGACATTTGCGCAAGATAAGGTTTTTATCTGTTCCATCGGTCTGGTAGAAAGCTCCTCCTTCCGATTTGTAGTTATTTTTGAGGATTTCAGCCATCTCCAAAGCCCACTGAAGCCATTCGGTGCCAGCATTGGATTCAAATAAAGAGATACAGGCACGGATCATAAAGGCGTATTCATCCAGTCCGCCGGCGAACATCGGCTGACCATCGCGCCAGCGACGCAAGAGCTTCTCATCCTGCCAGAGGTTATTTTTGATGAAGTTAGCCCCTTTAATTGCCGCTGTCAGATAGGGTCCATATTCAAGTGCATTGGCTGCCTCAGCCAGAGTGTAGATGATTAATCCGTTCCATGAACTTAACACTTTGTCATCTTTAAGGGGGTGAATTCGTTTTTCCCGTACTTCCCACATTTTTTTTCTTTGCTCGGAAAATTGCTTATCGAGTTGCTCTGCATCGAGTCGTTGGTGATCTGCGAATTCTTGCAGGGAAAGTGGTGTGTTAAGGATGTTGCGTCCTTCAAAATTTCCTGATGGAGTAATGTCGTAGAATTGGCAGAACAACTCTGCTTTTGATCCTAAAACTTTTAAAATTTCATCATAGGTCCAAGTGTAGAAAAATCCCTCATGTCCCTCGGAATCGGCATCTTCGGCCGAGAAAAATCCACCTTGCGGATGGGTCATATCGCGGATGACATAATTGAGAACCTCTTGGCACACTTGCTTGTAGAGCGGTTTTTTTGTCAGCTGCCACGCTTCCATGTAAGCTTGCGAAAGGATGGCGTTATCATAAAGCATCTTTTCGAAATGGGGAACGAGCCATTTTTCATCGACACTATAGCGTGAGAAGCCACCACCCAGATGGTCGAAGATACCTCCACGATGAAGCATATCAAGGGTTTTCTCTACCAGAAAAAGGGATCGGCTGTCTTTCGTCATCGCATAGTTGCGGAGCATGAAGCTGTATTGATATCCGATGGGGAACTTGGGTGCTCCTTTGATGCCGCCGTACCTTGGATCAGCCATTTTGAAGATCAGCTCTGCAGCTGTCATCACTTGTGAATCGTTAGGTAATTCCTCTCCCACTGTGTGGACGCTTTCTGCAAAAATCTCTACAATCTTCCCTGCCTGAGAGATTACTTTCTCCCTTTCATCACTCGTCCATAACTCCTCGATGCGGGCAACCAGATCGGTCAGTCCCATCAGTCCATGGCTGCTATAAGGAGGGAGATAGGTTGCAGCGAAGAAAGGTTGTAGTTCAGGTGTCAAGATGACCGTTAAAGGCCATCCTGCTGCTCCGGCCATCATACTCTGGGCAAATTCCATATATAGGCTATCGACATCAGGAAGTTCTTCACGGTCCACTTTGATATTGATGAAAGCCTGATTCATGAGCTGGGCCACTTCCATATTTTCAAACGATTCCCTCTCCATCACATGGCACCAATGGCAGGTGGCATAGCCTATTGAAAGGAAAATTGGTTTGTCCTGTTCTTTTGCGATATCGAAAGCTTCCTGTCCCCATGGATACCAGTCGACAGGATTATGGGAGTGCTGTAAAAGATATGGTGATTTTTGATGGACCAATCGATTGGAATAGAGGGGCTGTTCGCTCATGGAATAACTCTTTTAGTTTCAATTTTGTTATATAGTTTAGCGATAAAAAAGGGAAGGAAGAAATTAGGAGATGGTCCCTTCTAGGATTCGGAGTAGGTACGAGGGATTGAACTTTAATGAACTATGCGATACATTACTTCCCTTCACACGGAGATTATTTATGAGACTCATGCTACTTGTCGTTTTTGGTGCAGCATTGACTCTCCTTTCCGGCTGCTCCAAGTCGGTCCTCGAAGAGAGAGGCCCTTACCTAAGAGCATATCATACAGGAAACCTCTATGAAGCCGAAACCATCGAGACAAATGCGATTCGGCAAGAGCTGCCCCAAACCCAGTTTGAGCTTTCTAAAAACTCGAGCTGGCTACTTCTAGACCGTGCCATGACCCGCTTTACTGCAGGCGACGCCACAGGCGCAATAGAAGACTATTCCATTGCGCTAGTCGCCATGGACTACTATAGCAAAAGGGTCCTTGGCGAACAGGCAGCGCAGCTGATGCTGCAAGATGAAGTAGGTGCTTATCAAGCACCTGACTATGAACAGGTATTAGCACGCGTTTATTTTGCCCTGGCCCTGCTCCAAAATGGGGATCAGGGAAATGCGTATGCGATCCTTCGCCAAGCCGAAGAATACCAACAAGAAAAGCAGAATTTTTACTCCAAAATCCCTTTTGCGAAACAATACCACGTCCAACAAAACGGACTCTCCAAATACCTCTTTGCGCTCCTATCGGAGAAGAAAGGGGACCTCTCTAACGCCAAGATCCTATACGAACAGGCAGCCGCACTCATCCCCTGCAGCAGTGAAGTCCCCTTTGCTCCCGCACCCTCGCCAGACCTTGCTACCATCCTCATTCTTTGTCATAATGGGAACTCACCTTACAAAATTTCAACTGAATGCCCCGCATCGCAAGCTTCTGCCATTGCTTTGGAAATACTAATGGCCAGCAGCGGTGTCAGACCATCTTGTTCGGCCCTTCCAGGCATCCCTGTGCCTGCCTTATGCCGCTGGCCAGGATCGAATCCACAGCCTACCTTTGCCAAGATTGGTGACTGCCGGCTTCCACTATTCCCTTTCTTCAATATCATCAGGGCTGCTGAATTTGAACTTGAACAGGACCGTCCGTTTATCGTGGCCCGTGGCGTCGCCCGACTGATCATCCGCCGCGCGGCCGTCAGCCTCCTGGAAAATCAGGATCCTTGCCTGAGAATGATCGTCGACTGCACCATGTTTATTGCCAACGCAACGACAAGAGTCGACACCAGATCTTGGACCACATTGCCAGCTTTTATCGATGTGGCCCGCTTCGATGTCGAACCCGGATGCCAAACCCTGGCTATTCAGGTGGAAGGGGCCGGTGCCGAAGAGAAAATCATTCAGTTAAACCTTAAAAAATCAGAATTGTGCATCATCAACGTTTTTAATCTTCACCCCGGGGTGAGACGTTTTGTAGTCCCCTTCCGGTATTTAGCCAATTAAAGGAGTATTTTATGAATAATTTATTAATGACTATGACTATTTTTTGTGCGCTGCTTTTTAGTTCCACCAGCTGCCGCCATCCAAGGACTGCTGTGGATATCACGCCTGGCAATTACCGCGAACAGCTCGACTGGCGTTACGGAGCTGCTGACATAAGGATCCAGACCACAAAAATCAACCGCCAGCTGATGGACCGTTGGTACACCAAGACAGGTTATCAGATGAACGGCTGCAAACCTCGTATGGTTATCACTCAAATCGACAACTGCACTGATCAGTATATCGCAACAGACATGATCAGGGATATCATCGAAGGGGTCGCTATCGACGATGGCCGCTATACCATCGTTGTGGGTAATTCCTCAGATGAGCGCGAGATGAACTATCTCATGCAAAAGATTCAATGTGATCCCAAATACAGCAACTGCAGCCGACTGACACCCGGAATGGCTACAGCCCCGCAGTTCTTAGGCAAAATCAGGATCACCAAAGCCGTCCGTTCTGACTGCAACTACAACTACGAAGACTACCGTTTCACTGTCACCCTCTACGACATCGAAACGCAGGAAGCTATCGATTCCGCCTGGGATGTCCTCAGCAAGCGCGTAACGCGCTAAAATAAAATATGATCGAAAAACATCACAGCCCCGATAGGGGCGTAAGATGCAACTCGCAACAAGTGCTTACGCTGCTTCCGCAGCTGTAATTATTTGTACCATTATACCCCACGCTCGAAGCCTAGGGGGCTTCTTCGCGCGGGGCTGACATCTTGCGCCGCTTCCGTGGCAATTCCAGTCATTCTTATGTTCTGACTTCAAAGCGGCTTCGCAGCCCTTAAACCTAAAAACGGCGTTTGGAAGGAGGTGCCAGATGCAATCTAGGTTAAACGAGCACAGGCATTTCGAGTTCATCGAGGATGCTGCGGAGGGAAGATGTCTGGTAGGCGTCGGCAAAGCGTCGAGGTTTGGCAGCCAGGATATTTTTTTCGAAGAATTCACGAAATTCCTTTACTCCCTTTTCACTAACCCATACCTTGAGGGCATCTTGTTCTTCTTTGGAGGCAAACTCGATTTCTCCGTTGAAGAGCTTAGCCTGGACATAAAATCGGTAGAACTTATCCAGATCCGCTTTATCATTAAAAGGAAGGGTATCGGTACGGTCATTTCCGGTTTTGTAGACAATAACCGGTCGGCCGGCAGAAATAGCCACTTCCACAGCCTGGGAATTAGAAAGTTTCATATTGCTTTGTATGTATTCTTTGCAGCCGCCATGAGCCTCATGGATCGTAGGAATGAACATTGCCCAACGTGTATCAAGATATGGGGGTTTAAATTGCGCAATGAGGACATTCTTAACGAATTTTCTATTGGAGTAGAAGGTCATTTGAGGAGGACCCACAGCTTTGTATTTTGGCAAATTCCTTTCAAATACCGCGGAGGTGTAAATATCGTTATCAAAAAATGCAACACCATCAGCCAATCGTCTTGTTGTTTCTGAATAAAAGCCGTTACCCATCATAACATTTTCGATATCAATACTTCCCAAGGCATTGACATCACCAGAACCTGCTTGTCCGGTTTGGACGATGGGGATATTGACTTCAGCCTGTGTTTCAGTTTGTGATTGAGTTTCTGTCTCAATCATCATTTCGGCTTCGAGTTCCATTTCAGCTTCGGCTTCCTGTTCGACTTCAGCACCGCCGGCAACCGCTATCTGCACTTCGTTGGGGAACCAGTCCGTAGGTTTATCAGGCCTGATTTCAATAGCATTTTTAATTTCTTTGAATCGATTGGCGGAATCTTGTAAGTCTAGTTCCTCAAAGACATTTACAATCCCTTCGCATTTGCGAGCTTCCTTAATTTGTAAGTCATCGAAGATATCGCCTGGTTTTTCTGATGTTTTTAGTTTTCCATATTGAGCATAGGCATCTTCCGGATTTTTCTTCTTAACGAAGAAGCCGGCATCGCCTGTGGCTAATTTCGTAGCGACTTTGTAGATGGTTTCATCTGAAGCATTGCCTGCAACAACACGAAGGAATTCAGGCAGGATAGCACGTTTCACAGTACTTTGGATTTTGTCTTTCTCAGCTCTGTAGTTATCATCCGCCTCTCTGATGGTCTCATTCGTGAGGCAGAATTTGTAGACATCTTCCTTGGTTAATTCTCTTTGCTCACCATTTAAAATTAGCTCTTTAACCTCTCTGGAGACTGCCAGGGCAACACGCTGGTCCTGGTGCAGCTGTCTTAAGCGCCACACAGCCTGGAAGAGGTCTCTGATGAAGGTATTGGGTCCGATGGTGACGATGGCTTGGGCTTTTTTACCCTGCTTGATGTCGGCACCAACAGTATGGGCCTGGTCATAGAGGGTGATGTTGTTCATCAAGTCTGTACTTTCGGCAAAGGCAATAGGCAGCGGCTTGCCGTCGTCCCCAACTTTTTTGACGATTTTTCCGGAAGCATCGAAGTAGATGCTGGCATAGACTTTTTTACCTTCTTCTTTAGCTAATTGTAGTGCCTTATCGGCAAATTCTTTATTGCTGGTGCCTCTTAAATAAGCACCAGTATCTACAACAGCCTGGTAGTTACCCAGGACGTCCAGATTGGATACGATAGATTCGATCGGTTTTTTGGCATCAAATTCAAATTCGAGAACGGGAACGTTTCTTCCTAGCATGAGTTCCCATGTCATGCCGTCGGTACCTTTATTCAATTGCGCATCGATTTTGTCATTGTAGGCGTTCTTGTTCCAGGGGGTGCCTGTAAATCCGTTGAATTCGTTGACTTCGGCTACATCCGTGGAATTAGATGTGATTTGTGAGTTGAACCGCCTCATCTCACCGACGACATATTTATGGCAGAAGACCGCTCTACCCATTGGGCTTTCATTCAGAGCTGCGACCACAGATGCAACCGAATTAGGAGAGTCCATGGTGGCTAGGGTGATATTTTTCCCTAGTTTATTGTCGGGATCGATGCGCTTGATAAAAGCATCAAAATCCCTAGCCCCTTGCGTGTCGAGAATGTTGGAGAAGGAATCCTCGTCTTTGCTCTTCAGTTCCATAATAGCCCTATTTCTCATGCCGGCAATGATTTGGTAGACCTGCTCGTAGCTGACACCTCTTTGAACATAGTCTTGATAGGTGAAGCTCATCCGTTCGACATCATCGTCAAATTCGGATCCGACATTGGGTATATCACTTGATTTGGCTGGGATAGTCCATATTTTAGAAACAGGGTCGCGGATATAGTTTACTTGGCCGGTTTTCCCGAGCGTTTTGCCAAAGCCGACATCAAAAAACGCTTTCATAGAGGTAATTTTTTTGAATAAATCCGGAGTGGACTTTTCTATTGAATAGACCCAGGCTTCTGTTTCTACGGCGTTTGGATCATTCATTAAGTAGTTGATCAGATCCTCTTTGGTTTTTTGATATCCCGAGCCCTGTATTTCATTGAAATGATAACCGGCTACTTCTTTTGCCAGGTTCTTCATTTTTTCTTTAAGCTGTACAGGGGAGAATGACTCCGCTTGTGTATTGGCCAGAAAAGCTTCCCTCAAACTAAAAAGTTGGTCTCCTTTTTTTGCGTTCAAGATGATGGAAATTAATTCAAAGCCTACGTCTCCTTCAATTTTTCCAACAGGGACTTTATCTCCCATAGCGAAGTTAACCTCTTTTCTGATATCAAGACAGGCATCTACTTCATCGGCGATGATCGATGTTTTGTTATACAGTAGAGAGACGATTTTGGTCATGACCCTGATCTGGTCGATGAGTTCTTTTTTCTTGTCGGCCAGAGCACCAGGCGCCATTTCGCCTAGTTGGTTGAGCATCATTTTGTATGCATTGATCACACCGAGTACTGAACGTTTGGTTGAAATGAAGAAGCCTTTACCATTCATTGTTTCGAGAAGGTTTTTGTAGAGAATTTGCAAAGCTTCTACACTCTTATCAGACTTCAGTCCGAATTCCAGTTTGAACATCTCTTTGCCGAAAAGTTGCCTGTTGACGACGTCCAGATCGCGGCAGTTGGTCTCATATAGTTCTTCCGGTATTAACATGCCGACCAAGTTAGTGCCATCGGCCTTTTCTTCTGCTTCCAAAGGGAGCAGGACGGCTGTTTTACCGTAACCGGGCCTCAGTTGACGAACAGCATTAGGCTGACTGACCATTTCTCGTTTGATGTCCACTTGTCCTTGCCTGAGGATGATATCCTGAATATATTCTATGTAGAGAAGGTTTTTATAGTCAGCATTGTCTGCTTTATTCAAAGAGTAGTACCGTTTAGTCTGTATGGTGTCATACAGCTCAGTTGCTATTTGCGAGCTTCCTTTTGAGTTGCCTTTGTCTCCGCATGAGTTGATGTAGGTATCTGCCAGATCTACCACACGGTTAAGATGCTGGTGTTCTGTATAAAGACCGAGGTATTTGGTAATGTCTTCGTCAAGTTTATTAAGAACGGCTCGAGGCATCTCTGTTATACCCAACATTTTGAACGGATGATCGTTGTTCCAATCCTGATCAATGGCATTCCTTCTCCATAATAGTATCAAAGCATCCAGCGACGGCTTGATATCCTTACCGACGAGCCTGCGCATGGCTGAGAGACCTGCTTGAGTGTTGAACAGGTCGACATTTTGTAGAAGGTTGTGTTTCAAAACTTCTTCTTCTTTTCCAATGCGGTCCCTATCTTCATTCAGTCCTGCTTTCACTTTGATGGCATCTTCTTTGATGATTGAGACATCTTTACGACCGGCGTCAAAAGCATTAAAGTCTTCGCGGTTCTTTTTCGCGTTGCGGACATAGGCTTTTTCATTCGATTGCTCCAAATCGTCAAAAACTTGAGTACTAATTTGTTGTGCTGCTATGGGGAGGGGTTTTACAACGAAGAATGAATTAAATCGTGCCAGGACATTTTGACTGACAACAGGATTAATTTTAGATGGATCTGTTATAATCAATGCAGGACGGGGAGGCACTGGCTTATTACTAATAATGCTTTCCAACCGTTCTATTGATCTTACATCCCTTTCCTGGTTGTACTGGTTTAGTAGATAACCATATTTTTGCAGATATGTTTGTCTGGGTGCAGGTACTATCTGTCTTGGAGGTGTCATCTTTTGTTTTGGTTGAGAGGCGGGCAACCCTTCAATCATGCTGAACACAGAGTTTAAAAGAAGAAGGGATTTGGCACCTTTTTTATCAATTAAGGTATCTAATAAAAAGGCTTTGAAGTCTTCTTTAAAATTGGTTTTGTTTGGTAAGTTGTTCCATGTTTCGTCGGCATAATCATGAATTTTTGAGCGCAAACTAAACGGTATTTTACCTATAGCTTCCATGAGGATTCTTGATCCTTCATTGAAACGTTCCCCGGGCCTGAGATTTCTTTCAATAATTGCAAAATCGGTATCTTTCAAGTTAGAAATCACTGCGCCCAAATCATTTAAAGCTTCTACCCGAGTAGGTTTAAATAGCGGTCCTGCAAAAGAAGGAAGCATTCCCTCTTCGGGACCTAGAATCCCCTTTTTCTCGAGGTATTCTTCCACATCATCAAAGAAGCCGGGATTATCCTTGTCCTCTTTAATGGTCATCAGCTTCAATAGGAAGAACTGAGCATATTCAATGGCTTCTTTTTCAAGGGGGTCCAACTGAACTGTTTTAGACAACTCTGATAACATTCTCACCTGATGGGTCACTTGCTTATATAGTTGCGAATTTTCATCTCCTTTTAGGATCTGGTTAAAGACATCCCGGAAGTTTTCAAGGACCCATCGTGGGTCTTTTGGGATAAATGGAGAGCGGTCTTTATCGTTTCCTTTATAGGACCAGATCAGCATCGCCGCATTGCGTATGCCAAAGACATTGATTTTATTTTTATTCTTATCCATGAACTTCTGGAGCGGTATTTCAATAGCACGCACGGGCCTTGGCTCGAAGGTCCTGATGTGGTCATTGCCATGCTCTGTCATAAAAGCTTTGATCACTGTTTCAAATGCTTTTTCATCTTCAGGTCGAAGCCTTAAAGCTGGATCTAATGCTTCTGCTCCTGGTTGCTTATTAACTGCTTTGGTATAGACAGCATAGAGGTCCATGATCGTTTCAAGGCGATTTACTTTGTTGGAGTGGATTGCCACTGATTTGTAGTCTTCTCCAGCCTGGATATTTTTCAGGCGGATATTGTTCAGCGCTCCTTCCCTAAAGAGTTCAAAGCGGAGTTTAAGGGCCGTTCCATTTGGTGAATCATCTTCCCACTTATCCATCCAACTAAAGATTTGCTGATAATTACTACCATAGCCGGATATGGTCTTAGCCTTTTCAAGGTAGAAAGAAGCCGACTCGTAATCGCTGTGTGTCAGGGCCAAATAGGACAAGTAGGCGTAGGCATCTCCCGTCTTTGCGTTAAGGCGGTTAGTTTCCATATCAACCTGATATTCATTAACGAGAGTTTTACTGAATTTTTTTGGCCTGAGTATATTCGGGATAGGAATGCTGTCCCCTTCGACGTTATACTCCATCTCAAATTCCCTGACGGGGATGAGAAGCCGTTCATCGCCATCTTTTTTAAACAGCTGATAGCCATCAAAGGTGGTTGGCAGTGCTTTGACTCCATAGGCAGGGTCTTTGACACCTGGACGTGTTCCAAATGGACTCAGCACATAACCTGGCAAGCTTCTGGTGGTGGCACCCGCCTCACCAATCTGGTATGAGAGTGCAGCGCCACTGGAAGCCAATTGGAAGCGTGCGAAATCTAGTTTGTTTGTCTTTTTATCTTTTCCAATGACCTGAATGAAATCAGGATCTTCAAAGCTGGTGAAATTGTCTAATTCTTTTGTCGTAGCATTTAACAGGTGTGAGTGATCAGAAAGGAACTCGACATCGGCGACTCTGGTGACTTGCACTTGGGTCGACCCCACCTTTTGCATTTCTGTTTTCAGGGAGATGATCGCCCATGGCTTGTCGCTGTCAAGCTCAAAGACATAGACTTTTTCTTTCTGTCTGTCGACCCAGCAAGAGCGCTCGCCGATGGCAATGCCGACAGCCACAGGGATATCCGAGCTGGTGATTAAATCTGTCGAATTTGCCAATTGGTCTTGGACATTAAATCTTGAATAGGTCACCCATTCCCTTCTTTTCTTACCTGAATCGATTGACCTTTCAACTAAGATTGCTGAAGAAGCTAACGATTTGTTCGGACTTCCTTTCATCAAGATGCGAATATTGGGATACTTATCATTGAGATAAGCTGTTACATAGGTCTCTTCTAATCCTGGAGGGGTGCCGGAAACTTTCCAGTATTCATCCATGGCGGAACCAAAGAGCCTTTGAAGGTCTTCATTCTTCTTAAGGAATTTGGGGAGCTCTTCCAACCGTCTTTCCTTGAATGAAAGCTTTCCGGTTGTGATATTGAACTGGTAATCATTGTCATTATTATCCATCGCAGTAAACACAGGAAAATCAGTCCCTTCCCATTGTAGCCTTTGAGCGGCGATAGGCTCATTCAAATTTTGCAAAATGCGGTTAATATACTCACCTTTGGATGCTTCAGTCCTTATCCGATTTTGAATGGAAGGAATGGTCAAAGCCATTATGGACTTATAACGGTCTTTAATTTCGGGATCTACCTCTTCATTTCCTTTTTCGATGCTTTCCAGACGAGCTATGACGCTGATGAGCATTTCAATCTGTTCGTCCGAGAAGTTGAAGTTCTTCTCTTCGATAAGTTTTTTGTATTGATCGTTAATGAATAATGAGAATAACATCCTTTGCGAGGTGATATAAAATTCGTCCTTTTTACCAAGGAGCTCCTTAGTCCATTTCTCTAAAACTTCTCTTGTATTGATTCCTTCAAATAACTGATTTAATTCATTACTTACGTTGGATTTATTGGCTGATTCTTTGATCTCTTCGAAGATGTGCATCAGATAAGATCCAACTTCCTTGTCGCCGCTCACATATGCTGCTGTAATTTCTTTTTTCAGTTTTTTAACAATTGAATGGAAAAATGGTTCGTAAGTTTTGTCGGATAAAAGTTTTTCCAGATTTCCATGAGTCATGATTTTAGTCTCGAAGTGCCAGCGTAGTTCAGGGTATTTGAAGAAGTGTGGATGGTCTAAATAAATGGTAAAGGCATTTAAGGTTTGGACTTTGTAATCATTTTCGTCAAATCGATGCGCAGCTTCTTCAAATTCAAAGGCTGCAGATGTCCAAATTGCATTTGCTTTTTGATTAGTTTCTTGTGTGTACATTAGGTCGACTATTTCATCCCGCTTGAGGTTTCCTTTTTTCAACATCTTTTCGCAAAAAGTATCGACGAAATTGTGCAGCATGTAGAGCGGGTGATAAGTATGGTTTTGTAATCCCATCTTCGCATAGTTGGGGCAGTTATCTCCGATACAACCGAGCGGGCATGTTTCCGTTAAATAACGGTTAGTCACTTCTTTAGAGATAGCTTCAGCGAACTTTGGGGCCCTGACATAAAGAGGAACTGTTCGGTTTGATATTGCCGACAAGGCTTGAGCATCGAAAAATTGATTTCTGACTTCTTGAATCCAGCTTCTTTCAAATAGTGAAAGTCGTGTTTCAATTACATCATTAAGGTCCGCATAGCTCGAGCTTAAATCGGTTGGATGCTGGTTTATCTTTCTGGCTGCTTCATTGATTAGTATATTAATAAAGGCAAGTGAAGCAATATCTTGCAAACTTTCTTCTTTGTCTTTAGCTGCTGTTGTGAAAGCATTTTTGATTTGCTTTAAGCCATTAATGAATATCATCCCATTATCCATTGAAAGGGTATTGATGAAAGTTTTAAATTCCATAGGAGACAAAGACCGGATCATGACTTTCATTTCATTGGCAGCAATATCGCTGCGATTACTATCCACAAATGCCTGGGCGCGCATTCCCCAGTTTCTAAAAGTGTCTGTAATGTCATTTTTATTTAATGGTACAAGAGAGGGATTGACAGTCTGGTAAGGAGTTGGATCATTAGTCAATGTCAGTAAAGGTGGTGTCAAAGGATGGGTTTCGACTCGAATATCACCGGTGACAAGAGGTAGCGCGGTTTTTGAAAGGTCGGTCAGTTCAGGTAAATGTATTTCGAGGTCATCAAGAATGCCTTTCAGTTCGCTATAAATGTTAACCAGTTCCTTACCTTGAGCTGTCGATGTACCCAGCAGCCCTTTTTCTTTCTCAATCATCACGGCCATCTGATTCGCTGTTGACTTGACCAGAGTCCAGAATTCTTTGTTCTTTAATCCGGCTTGATTGTTTTTACAGATGTCTAAAAAGAAGTGGAGCCGAGCAGCCAGTTCGAAACGCTTTCCTTCCTCGGGTGTTTTTCGTTCTGCCTTTAAATAGGCAAGCGCTTCTTCAAATTTACCCGGAGCTTTGTCTTTCTGATAGGTTTCAGTGACTTTTCCAACTTCGACTTTCGATTTGTGGAATTTCAGGCTTTGCAGAAAGATAGATTTCCAGGGGCTGGTTGCAGTTGACTTTCGGCATTCCGGTGCCGTCTGCAGGTCGATAAATGTTGGAATAACGCCTAGTAATTCATTTTGATCGACATTAACGATTTCTCTTCTTATCGATTGGCTTGTTGTGTCAATTCCTTCCTGCTGATCAAAAAGATTTCTTACATCATCCGATGTGCTGATCAGTGCAACATTGCAATTACCCTGCGATCCTTTAGTTACCTCCAGGAGCATTTCATTGAATTGACCGTTATCGCTAAAGCCAACAGGAATCAGGAATTTTTTACCATCATCAAGGTTGGAGATAGTTTTCCGGATTTCTTTTAATATGTCTTTTGCTTTGCTTTCACTGTAGTTTTTTTTAATATTCTCTAATTCTCCGCCTAATTTGACGGCTTTCCTGAATCTGTCTTGCAATTCTGGGTCGGCTACATCCTCCCTTTCACGGTCAAGCATCGAAGACATATATTTTAATGATTGGAGTAATGAGATTCCTTCAACAGGTGGGTTGCCGCAAATTTCACAAAGGAGATTCAGGTCCCAGTGGAGCTGGTTTATAGGTCTTTCTGGAACTTTTTTATCAGTTTGATTGGTAATGGCATACCACAGACTTTCAAGCTTGCGGAAGATGGTTGCTATTTTTTGCATAAAGCCGGAAATCGTTTGAATGATTTTTTCGTAATTGCTCTTAACTTGCCTTGCTGTCCCTGAAAAGCGCTCTAAAAGTGTTTTATCGTCGGCTTCTTGAATTGTTTTATCAAGGGGGTGGATCTGGTGTTTTGCAATCTCTTTGAATTCTTTGTTTGCTTGCTTTTTGTTTAGGGCCTTTAGTGCAACTTCATGAGAAGGGTGATTGGGTTGTTCAATGATCTCGTATTTAACTTGACCGGTATTGATATCTACATCGGTCACGCTGATGTGAATGTGTGATTCATGAATTTTTTTTGTGAATTTATATGAGTCGGAAATAATTCTTCTGATCAGAAGATCGACGTTGGGCCGATCCCTTTCTGCTTTTAGTCGTTCTTCCTCAGATTCTATTTTTCTGGCATCAGGGACCGTTCTGGCTTGCAGTTTACCAGCGACTTTTTCGGGCATATTTATGGTATATTCTACGGATATACCTTTATCCAGACTTCTAAAATGAAATTCGTTAGCATTCATAAAAACCTCATTGCAAGAAATTTTAGTACATAATCAAATCACATCTAAATTCATTATATGTTAAGAGTTAATTTTAGATATATAGTTTTTTTATTTATAAAAAATGGCGGTGCAGCCGCTTTGGAGTGGAACGCGCCCCTTTACTTTTTTCCTTAAAACGATGATAAGTGAAAGAAAGGAGAGAGTTATGTCTGCAGCTGCAAGCTTACAACCATTAATAACTGACTGGAATGAATCGAATAATGTCTTCGAAGAACAAATCAAGATTTTTAACAAAAAGCTCAACAGTCATGATATCGATTCCACCGTGTTGAATCAGATCTATGAAAAAACTGATAAAGCATTAAAAGTCAAAGATATCATCCTTAAAAAGTTTAAAGAAGTTCAAGCGCAGAGAAGCCAGAGCCACCCTAACTTTATCACAAGATGCTTTAAAAAAATGATTCCAACTTCTATCGTATCGTCCATTTCTAGTATAGTCCCTGAAACGCCTGAAAATAAAAGCACAGCCTTAACAATCACAGGTTCAACTACAGGCGCTATAAGTATTGTTTTACTAACTATCAATGAAACAAAATATTACGGTGCCGGCTTTGGTGCATTTGGAGTGATTTTAACTGCAGGAAGTGCCTACTACCAACATATGGGAAATAAAAGCGAAAAAGAAAACAAAACAATTTCCTCAGCCGTGATTGAAGGAACAGGTCAGATAAAATTATTCAGAAAGATGCTCAAAAAATTAAAAGTCATTCAAGATGAGTTTGAAGAGCTAAAAGCAGTAAGAACTCAAGAATCAACAGTTACAATCAATAATCAGCAAAACATATACGTCAGTCAGAAAATCGATGCAAATATTACCGCCTGTTTAACCGCCTACGATTGCCTTGGTGACAATATTAAAACACCTACCAGCAACTCCGAAATTTTATCTCTTCTTATCCAACGATTGCCGGACAATGATCCGTTAAAAATAGGTACGAATGCGTTAGCAAGACGCCAAGTTAGTGTTGTTCAGGCAGCAAAAGCTCCTTTGCCGATCAACTATATTCCAGCTATTGCTCAAAGCAACGAAAAAGATAAATTTATTGGAGAAGGTCTTCCAATGGATGATGAAAATCGAGATGAGGACTTCGATGAAAGACTCGACATCCTTCAAAAAAATATTTCTTCTCGCTTTGCAATAAACAAAAAGCTCATCAATAATCTCGTTACTCCTGATGGAAAAATACTTGAATTCCCTCAGAAAACAGATATTGATAGTGATGAAGACGATATGAAAGTCACTTTCCACGAACATTCCCAAAGTTCAGTACTAATTAATGTTAATCAGGACATCCCCGGCTAAATGCTTATCCTCTTTCTCTATTACATTACATCCCACATCGTCTCCTTTACCTGCTCTATCTATGAAGCTGTCCTTTTGTCTACCTCCGGAGGATACGTCAGCTTATTGAGAAAGAAAAAGCCCAAAGTGGGTGCGATTTTGACAGACCTTAAAGCACGTATAGACCGCCCCCTTGCAGCCATACTGACTTTGAATACTGCTGCCCATACTATCGGTGCAGCGGGAGTCGGAGCCAAGGTCGTCGAACTATACGGCAACCACTGGTTAGCCCTCGCCTCGGGGATATTGACACTGACGATGCTATATTTTACTGAAATGATTCCAAAAACTCTGGGAGCACTCTACTGGAAAAGACTGCTTCCTTTTACTGTATATAGCCTCCGCTTCCTTATTGTTATCACCTATCCGTTTGTCTACTCCTTTGAATGGATTGCAAAGCTCATCTCCCAAGGAAAAGCACCGGACAAGATCACCGGTGAAGAAATCAAACATATCCTTGAAGAAGGTACCAAGGCAGGTGTTATTCAGGAAGTTGAGCATGACATGCTTGAAAGTATTTTCCGTTTAGGAAACAGACGCGTGGCAATTTTAATGGTCCCGCGCATGAACATCGAATGGCTCGATTTGAATGAAGACCTAGAAACCATCTATAAAAAAGCAGATCAGTCCAAACATAGCCGTTTTCCGGTATGCGAAGGCGAGCTGGACAAAGTAGTCGGCATCATTTCATCTAAAGATTTATTAGAAATTGTTGCCCACGGAAAAAAGAATATACGCGAGCTGGCAAAGCCTCCTTTTTTCGTCCCGGAAAATATGCGTGTGGTGCAGCTGTTAGAATTGTTTAAGACAAAGCCTAACCATATAGCCCTGGTTACGAATGAATATGGAGGGGTTCAAGGGATGATCACATTGCATGATGTTTTGGAATCGATTGTAGGTGACGTTCCCAGTTCCGCGGTCATGCCGGAAATGTCTATTGTCAAAAGAGGTGAAGATTCCTGGATGGTTGATGGGATGCTCCCCATTGATGAGTTAAAAGCTCAATTTGATATTGATTCCCTTCCTGATGAAGAGAAAGGGACGTATCATATTTTAGGCGGATTTTGCATGCGTCAAATAGGAAGCATACCCAGCGTAGGCGATACCTTTACCTGGCAGAATCTCAAGTTCAAAATCATTAAAATGAATGGCCGCAGAGTCGATAAAGTGCTTATACAATACGTTAAACTTAGAAACGGCGATTAGAAGGAGATATATATATGTGTTTTTCTGCAGAAGTTAGTTATACAGCCGCAGCGTCCTTGGCTATCATCGGCGGCGTGACATTGAAAAATTTTTCGGCAAGGAATTATCTTTTACTTGCCGCTGTTCCCCTTTTATTTGCTATGCAACAGCTCTCTGAAGGGATTTTATGGACGCAGTTGAGTAATGGCGAACAAAATAGTTTTATTTCGCTTCTTACACAAAAAATTTATCTTGTATTTGCGTTTTTAGTGTGGCCTCTCTGGATTCCCCTCTCTTTAGCTGTAATCGAAACGATCGCGTGGCGCAGGGCTGTCATCTTTTTTATCCTGAGCTGTGGCGTAGTGATGACGGCACTGAATATTTATACGGCGATGGGCCAACATATCGGAGTCAACATTATTAATCACAGCATTCAATACACGGGACATTCTCCTAATGAGCAACTGGCCTATCCACTGATAGTACTCCTTCCCCTGTTCATTTCCAGCCTAAACCGCATTTGGGTCTATGGTTTGCTAACAGTGCTTGCCTATGGCGTCACAGTCTATTTTTATGAGGAAACATTCATTTCTGTGTGGTGCTTCTTCGCTTCTATCGTCAGTTTGTCACTCTTTAAGGTGCTCAAGGACAATGCGAGAGTGGAGGCGGAAGCCAAGGTAAGAAGGTAGAAAGCAGAAATAAAATTATGCTTGCGAAGCCTTGGAGTGCAGTACTCTGCGGCTGTGAAAAAAAAGGCACCGCAGGTGCTTTTGGAGTGCGCCGGCTCCGCCGGCGCTTTGTCATTAGCAACATTGATGAGCAGATAATCGTTGCTGAAGGCCATTATCCTAGAAACAGCGATTGGAAGGGGGTGCCAGATGCAATCTTTTGATTCAGAACACGTTGAGGCGAAGGGGGGCTTACCCGTTTGGGTATGCCCCCCTTCGCCTCAACGCGTTATGAACCAAAATCTTGCGTCTGGCACCCCCCTTCCAATCGCCGTTTCTAGGATTATAGCCGTGTCTACGATGCGTTTTGCATTGCATGAGTGTGTGTAATAACAAAGCGCCGGCGGAGCCGGCGCACTCCAAAAGCGGCTGCGCCGCCCTTTCATAAGAACCATCTGTCCCATTAGTCCCATAGGTCCCTTTCTGTGGCTTCCACAATAGCGCTAAAAGGCGGTGCAGAGCACCGCACTCCAAGGCTTCGCAAGCGGCATTTTACTCCCGGCGCCTCTACTTATCGACATACCTGTAGAAGTAATAAGGTGTGGTGATCACAGATTCTGTTTGGAGGAGGCCCGAGTGGCAGATTTGCATGGCCCAGTTGTAATCTTCCCCGTAGGAAATATCCGGAAAGGGAAAGCGGGATGCAACCGATCGCTTGATGGTGCTTATGTGGTTGGGTGGATTGTAGAAGGTATTGCCGATTTTATAGTGGTCTTTGTGTTGGATTGTATGGACAAAGGGGCAAGGCCAGTTACCGTTAAAGGTGATGATGCCTGTCAGAGACACACAATCGGGCTTGGACTGCAGTTCCTCATAGATCATCTTAATGTAATTGTCGTGCACATCATCGTCATCATCGATAAAATTGACATACATCCCCTTGCTTTGCCTCATCAATGTATTGCGCTTATATCCAACTGAATATTGTCTGTTATCTTTAAAGAAGAGGATTTCTACTCTGTCTTGAAGGTCATTTGCGTTGATTTGCCCTTGAAGCTTATTGTAGATGAAAGAAAATTGTTCCACCCTTTCATCCAGCGTGCAGATAAGAATGCTCCATACTTGAGGAAGAAACTGTTCAAATACTGCATCGTTAAGTCCGAAATTTGAGTTAAAGCGTCCAAGATAAACTTTCTTGTCGTAATCTACATTTGCTACATCTTTAATTCTACTTTTTATCCTCTGCGATGGAACCTTTTCAAACAGCGATTGGAAAATCAATACTTCCCTTGCCAAGATCCGTGATGTCATGGTCAATTCCTCACGGGCGACTGATGCTGATCGGTATGAGGGATGGAAGATGTAATTGAAAAACGCATAGTGGTTTTTACCGATTACAGGGATAGTATTGATATTTTTGCCGGTATCTTTTGCTTGAAAATTTAAGACACCATCCAGATTGGGAAAGTTTTCTTTCATCTTATCAACAATGACTTTATCGTAGCTCTGTACAATTGGGAATTGGCAATCACTTGCCACCAGGATGATTTCGGCCGGTTCGTCATTGCGGTTAAAGGCTTCTGCCTCTGAGATCCTTTTTCCAAATTTCACTGTTAAACCGGGATAAGTCGATAGTTGATGTAACATCTCCGGATTATTCATGGTCTGATCGTCGGTGTCACAAACAATCAAGAATCGGCAGTCCACTTCCCCTGACAAGTAGTGATAATAGACTCCGAGAGTCTGCATAAATTGCTGAGAGTTTTCCCTTGTTGGGATAATGATTAAGAGGTTGTCAGCACATGCAAAGGAGAACCAAAACGGCATCAAGAGGGCAAACAGCTTAGCTTTCACAGGATCTCCTAAATATAAAGCGCAATGGCAATATAATGGCAGGCGCTGCCTCCAAGAACGAATAGATGCCAGATGGCATGATGATATTTCCGTTTATCTGTTACAAAAAACAGTACCCCAAAGGTATATGAAAGGCCGCCTATCAATAGCCAGAGCAATCCTTCATAAGGGAAGTTATTCATGAGGGGTTCGGCAGCAATAATGACCATCCACCCCATCAACAGGTAAAGTGCTGTCGACAACTTCTGGAAACGGTGGATAAAGAAGGTTTTTAAAAAAAGTCCAAGACAAGTTAAAGACCAGATAATGCCAAAAAGTAACCAACCCATGCTTCCTTGCAACGGAATAAGAGTAAACGGAGTATAGCTTCCGGCAATCAAAAGATAGATGGCGCAGTGGTCGATCGTTCTGAATCTTTTTTTATATTTAGGTTTCTTTAGGGTGTGGTAGAGAGTAGAAGCAGCGTAAAGTAATATTAAACTGAGTCCATAAACAGAAAAGCTGAAAAGCTTCCACGGCTCATCGCTGTCCAAGGCAGGCATCACAAGAAAGAAGAATCCAAGGACGCTGAACAAAAGGCCAAATCCGTGTGTTAAGCCATTCAGCCACTCATCGCCCAGAACCCAACCCCTTGCCCATTCTTCAACTTCAAGGACGTCCTTGCCTTTAAAATCGTCGATAGTCAAATCGGAATACATAAGCGATAATCCATTTTATTAAAGAGTTGTATTCTAACAGGAGGTAAATAGAATGGCTATAGTTCTTTTACATAAAAACAGCGCGTAGCGCTTTGGAGTGAGCTTGGTAGCTCACTCCAAAGCGCTACGCGCCTACCGGCACGTTCACGATAATTTAGAAGTTTTTGATCCTGTACCACAGATACGGTATAGCGATAAACAAAGCGTGAGTTGCCGGTGGCGGTGTCGCTGGCGCCGCTGGCTGATTATGATAAAATTTCTCATAAAGGCTCATGAAGAGATCCTTGAAGAAGATATAAATTTTATCAGCCCATCCTACCAATGTATTGAACGCGTCGGGAAAGAACATATGAATCAAAAAGAAAAGAACACCAAAAAAAATAAAATTTAATATGAATCGCATAAAAACCTCCAAATCCGCACGGTAATTCTATGTAACCGGAAGAACACACATAAACAGGTTACAATCCTATTTTTATTATAACCTTTCTTGATTTATCGAAAAATTTATTTCACATTAAAGTTACTATTTTATTTTTAAAATTCTAAGCCTTAGTGAATTAGCGATTACAGAAACAGAGCTTAAACTCATGGCAAAAGCAGCAATCATGGGGTTCAGTAACATACCGGTGAAGGGAAAAAGGATACCGGCAGCAATGGGGACTCCTATGATATTATAAATAAAAGCAAAAAAGAGGTTCTGTTTGATGTTCTTTGTGACGGCAAGGCTCAAGCTTATGGCCCGTCCAATTCCTTTCAGGTCACCCTTAAGCAGTGTGACATCGCTGCTTTCGATAGCCACATCGGTTCCATGATCCATGGCAATCCCAACGTCCGCTCCGGCTAATGCAGCTGCATCATTGATTCCATCACCTGCCATGGCAACATAGCCGTCTTGTTTCTGGAACTCATGAAGAATATTCAATTTTGCTTCAGGAGTTATTTCAGCATAGGTTTGATCAATACCCAATTCAGAAGCGACTTTATTTGCCGTTTTTTCATTGTCACCCGTCACCATGACCAATTTAAGTCCTTTATTATGGAGTTCCTTTACCGCTTCATAGGAGGACTTCTTGATGGTGTCTCCTACAAACAGCAGCCCGGCAGCCTTGCCATCCACTGTAAGAGCGACAGCGGTCTTGTCTGCCGGGATAATCCGGCTCCGACCAGCCATATTGATGACAACTTGCCGGCCATTAACCATTCCCTCTACACCTACTCCTGAAATCGATTTAAAGTTCTGCACAGCGGGAGTTGGGATATTCTTTTCTTTGGCAGCCCGGGCGATAGCTTTACCAATCGGATGTTCACTCAGCTGTTCTACCGATGCAGCTAAACTTAACACTTCATCTTCACTCCAGGGGGCAAAAGCTGTCACTTGTGCGAGCTTGAATTTTCCTTCGGTCAATGTTCCCGTTTTGTCCATGATCAGGGTTTTGACCTTCGCAAGCCTTTCCAGGGCGGCTGCATCTTTGATGAGGATGCCCATTTCAGCTCCCCGTCCCATGCCGACCATGATCGACATTGGGGTAGCCAGTCCAAGGGCGCATGGACAGGCGATGATCAGGACAGCGACAGCGTTGTGTACTCCATACATAAAAGAGGGCTGAGGGCCAAAAAATGCCCAAATGAAAAAAGTGGCGATAGCAATCAGAAGGACAGCCGGGACAAAATAACCGGCGACCTTATCAGCAAAAGTTTGGATAGGCGCCTTGGTTCGCTGCGCTTCCGAAACCATCCGGATAATACGGGAGAGGACTGTCTCATTTCCGACTTTTTCTGCTTTCATGAGAAAGCTTCCTGATTGATTAATAGTACCACCCGTGACTTTATCACCGGGTCCTTTATCAACAGGAATCGACTCCCCTGTCAGCATCGACTCATCCACTTCAGATTTTCCTTCAGTAACCGTGCCGTCCACTGGAATGTTATCTCCCGGACGGACACGAAGTACATCTCCGACTTTGACATCTTCAATGGATATTTCTATTTCTTCTCCGTTCTGGACGATGAAGGCCGATTTCGCGGCTTTCTGCAATAAAGATCTGATAGCGGCGCCAGTTTTTGCGCGCGCCCTTAGTTCTAACATCTGACCCATCAAAACTAAAACGGTGATGACGGCAGCAGATTCAAAATAGAGGGGCACCTCTCCATGATATTTAAATGATTCGGGAATGGATTGAGGAAAAAGCCGGGCAAAGAGGCTGTAGAAAAAAGCCACTCCTACACCTATAGAGATCAAGGTGAACATATTCAGTTGACGACTGACAATCGACTTCCATCCCCTTTCAAAGAAAGGCCACCCAGCCCAAAGGACTACGGGCGTCGCCAGGATCACTTGCAGTGTTTGCGATTGAGAGGGCTGGAGATAGTTCCCCATGTCAAGGACTAATATGGGAATAGTCAGGAGCAGCCCGATCCGGAATCGGAGGGACATATCCCTATATTCGGCATTGTCTTGTTGCTGGGCTACATCTTTCGGCTCCAAAGCCATCCCGCAGATGGGGCAGCTTCCCGGGCCTTGTTGGATGACCTCAGGATGCATTGGGCAGGTGTATTGTATATTTTTAGCGTCCATATTGCCGTTTCTAGGATAATGCCAGTAATAATTTATTATTGGTTGCTCTTATTCCGATCACTGATTTTTTGTACTCATTGATAGCTATATCAAATCCTAAGATTATGTACAAAGTCAAACATTTCATGCCTATCCGGTAGACACAGGTCTACCCCGGTAGGGGTGTCAGAAGGTAGCCCCGGGTTTTAACCCGGGGCAAGGTAGCCCCGGGTTTTAACCCGGGGCTACCTCCAAATACCCCTACCGGGGTGGACCCTGTATCAACCGGATAGGCATGAAACATTTTTCTTCACACTTGCTTAATACATGAAAATCGGTGTTCATAGATCTATGATTTGATTATATTCTTATTTACATAAATTAAAATGTATTTGTATAATAATATTAGGTAATTGCTTCATTTTGATCTATTTAACTTTGAGGTTAATTATGAGTATTAATCGGGATTTTGATATAACCAATGCCTACACTGAACAGCAGCTCACTGAGGCTGGCTTTGGAATGCCAAAGGCGGAAGGTCAGACAACACAGGGTGGGAAGATTACAAAACTCTTTGTTGATACACAAGGATTCAGCAGTCAGTTAACCCCCGTCGCCCATCTCAATAAAACCATTCAGATAATGGACAAACTAGTTCAAAAAGAACTGGATATTCAAGAGCTTGACAAGGCCGATCTGGCTACACTGGCAATGTACGAAAAACGGTGCAATTGCGTTCTGATTAATATTAAAACTCATGAAACAATGGTCAATCAGATATCGCCAGATCTCACTCCTCCTAAAATTGATCAACCCCTTTCGTCCCACAATCAGGAAAAAGATAAGGTAATTGATCATCTGAGAAAGATCAAAGAAGCGAGACAGACAATCATTAATGAAGTTGTAGCAGAAAAGGAGAGGGAGATTTTTTTTAAAGTTACAGCCCCCATTTTACCCTTGATCACGGATAGAAAGGCCTTAGCGAGTATTTACAAGAAATTGAACTCTGGATCAGAACCTGAAAGGAAGGATATCATTGACAAAGCGATTTCTCTTTCTGAAGGTATTACAGATATTAACGATATCGCATTCATTATCGAGTATATGCCTAAAACAGAAAAAAGCAGAGATGCAATTGTCAAAGCTGCAGCTCCCCTTATGCACGAAACGATGAATGGTTTTGTCAGAGGAATCATTCTCTGGGCTTTGAGAGAGTTAGAACCAAGCCATTGGGAAAGTTTCTCTAAGGCTCTACCCCCTCTTTTCAAAGTCATCACGGATGAAAACGCTATTACAGCATGTCTCAAGGCTTTACTAAGAGTACGAGTAGAGGAGATGGGAAATGTTGCTAAAATTGCAGCAGGTATATTGAAGGATGTCACCAATGTAAATGTTATACAAGGCACTATCATTGGGTTGGCAAGCATTAAAAAAGAGGACAGGCCAAGTGTCGCAAAGTTAGCATCTTCATTTTTAAAGGGGATTAAAGAAGAAAAAACTGCATCAAGGCTTTTTGTGAATTTGGCAAATATAAAAAAAGAAAACGAACGTGAAAGTGTTGTTAAGTATGCATTAAGCATGTTGAAGGACTTCCCAGATGAAAATGTTATAGTACCCATTATTGTTGGATTGGGAAACATTGAAGAAAGGAAGAGGGAAAGTATCGCCAAGTTTGATCCTTCGCTTTTAAAGGAATTGAAAGATCCCAATGTTATAGCAAACTTTTATTATTATTTGGTAAAATATGTAAACGAAGATGAACGGGAAAGTGTTGCCAAATATGCAATAATTGCATTGAAAGACGTCACCGATTTAAATGTTATAGAAGGTACAATTAAAGGGTTGGCAAGTATTAAAGAAAAGGACAGGCCAAGTGTCGCCAAGTTTGCTCCTCTGCTTCTTAGAGGGATTAAAGATGCCAATGTTATATCCGAAATGTATACAACATTAGCAAAGAAACAACTTAACGAGCGGGAAAGTATCTCCAATAGTGTAGCTCCTCTTTTGAGAGGAATTACAAATAGTTATGTTTTATATGCCGTTATGAAGATTGTGACCGAAATAGAAGGAGACGACAGAGAGAATTTCTCCAATTTTGTCATTCATTTTTTAAATGAAAAAATAGAGTACGACGATACAAAATTTACAATCATCAAGGCCTTAGCAAAAGTCAAAGCAGAGGACAGACAAAGTTTCTTTTATCATTCATCCTCTTTACTGAAAGGAGTAAAGAATATTTATAATCAAGTACGAATCATTACATTATTGACAGAGGTACAATCAAAGGATTGGGATAGTTTTATTCAGTATACAGCTAAACTTTCTCAAGTAATCACGCATGAGGACGATTTACCGGCTTTGATTGGACCTTTAGTAAAGGAAAAATCAGAAGACAGAGAGAGCGTCTTTAAGTTTGTGTTATCATTTTTGAATAGATTTAGGGATAACCGTTCTATTTCAAATCTTTCTGACTTTCTATATTTTTCTAAAGAAAATTCCCTGAAAAAAATGTCAGAATACGGCACTTTCTTTTTAGAGGATACTGACTCCCCTGAAGAGGGTACCGACTTGCTCAAAAAATTTTCAAAAATGGATAAAGATAACATTCCGGATATGGAAAGTTTTTCAAAGATGATGACGCCTATTTTGGAAGGAATCACAGATAGTCATGATAGATTTACAGCACAATCATTTATGCTTTTTTCCCTTCAACCGGTGGATAGGGTGAGTGTGTCTAATTTTTTGAGCAGAATTACAGTTCTCAATGTCAGATTAAGCGTTATGAAAGCTTTAATGGGATTACATAATACGCGTTACTTAAAACATTTAGACAGCATTCTTAAATATATTTCACCCTACTTGCAAACGATTACCAATAGCCAGACACTTGCGAGCATGATTATTTCGTTGCAGGATGATATCAGTGAAGACGACCGAGAGAGTGTGCTGGAGTGTGCCTTTCCTATTTTGAAAGAATCGGCAAATAATAGTGATGCAGTTGGAGCTATTTTACAGGGTGTGGCACGCGTAAAAAAAACGGATAGAAAAGCTGTTGCAGCCTCTTTTGCGGCCATTATTCCTTTTATCGGAAATAGTAGAAATGTTATAGAAAATATTTTTTATCATTTATCAGATTTTAATGCAGAAAAAATAGAAGGATTTTCTGACTTTATTAGGACGTATTTGTATGAAAATATCACTCCTGAATCGCTATACACGATCATCAACAGCTTAAAAAAAATAAAGGTGGAACAGAGGGAAGGTTTCCGAGAAATTATTGCTACATTTATGCATGAGTTGTCTAATAAATCATTCACGAAAAATATAATTGCCGCTATTGCCAATTTAGAACCTTCCGTAATGGCTAATTTTTCCAAATATGCCCTTCAACTTATGCAAGAGGGTAAAGATGATGAAGCTAAATTAGCCATTCTAGAAAACTTATCACGCGTGGATTCAAGGAACATCAAGAGTGTCTCAGAATGTGCCGCCCCTCTCTTGCGTGAAAAATCACCTCGTGCAATTAATGTTATTATTTCATGTTTAGCACAAGTACCCTATGAAGAGAGAAAAAGTGTCGCAGAGTGTTCCCATTCGCTTTTAAGAGGGATAACAAATGTGAATTTGATATTAAAAATCATTGAGGCTGTTGAAGAGGTGGAAAGTGGAAATAGAAAAGAATTTTCACGCTTCGTGAATTTACTATTTTCACGCTACTCGACTTTACAAGATGATGAGTACGCTAGAGCAGCTTATATAATTAGTCTGGCACAAGTCAATGCTGCTGATTGGGAAAGTGTTAGTAATTGTGTCATGAGCCTCCAAGAGAATTTCAAAGAAAATGGTATGATACCGGAGCTTGTCGAGACTGTTGTAATGATGGAAGAAGGAAGAGACGAATTCCCCCAGTTTGTCGGTTCCCTTTTAGAAGGTGATAAAAGCCCTGATAGAAAACTCAAAATTATCAAAAATTTAGCGACGTTGAAACCAAAAGAAAGAGAGAATTTTGCCAAATGTATCTCTGAACTACTACAAGTTGACGCTGACGCTGACGATGACTTTGACAATGATGATGTTGAGCCTGGAGATAATGAAGTTCCCATCGATATTTTGATAAATGTGGAAGCCGGTGGGAGAGAAGATTTTTCGAAGTATGTTAAATCTTTTATAGGTGGTATTGAGTCAGAGAATATACAGAATATTATTCAGGGTTTAGCAAAAGTTAAAGTAAATGAGAGAAAACATTTCTTTGATTGTGTCCTACCTTTCTTGGGTAAAATTAAGGATCGAGAGCTATCCGAGTTTATTACTTCCTTGGTTGAATTGAAAAATGAAGAAAGGAAAGTTTATTCCGAAGCTTACTTAAAGCTCATGAGTTTGATCCCGAATAGATATAAAAGGCCTGACATGATTTTTCTATTAAACCAAGTAAAATCAGAGGATAGGAAAAATATCTATGAATGCCTTGTTGATATTACCAAGGATAAAACAAGTATTTCATCCGAAATAATAAAAGAACTGTCAGTATATTTATTAATTCTACCGGTTAGCCGGCATCAAGAATTAATAAATTTTTTCGCTGAACATGCAGCAGAAGAAGAAGTTGATTCAGAAAATCTAAAGAAATCCTTTTTATCAATACCGGATATTGGTAATGTGGTTTACAACTATGTGTTGAGTAGGTTGAGTGAAGAAGACGATAAGAATGAGCCCAATGCTGTTTGGATAAAATGGTATGCACAGACAGTTGATATTTTTGTTGATGCATTTGAAATTAAAAAAGATTTAACTGTTTATAAAAAAATAAGTGAAATTAGAAATAGATATTCATATTCATCCGATATCAGCTTTGAGCTTCTAAAAAACAATCCTGAGAAGGTATTACGCTCATTACAATTCAAAATAACAGATGGGCGACTTCCGCATATACAGTTTTTAGATGAAAATCAGGAGCCTACAGAAGCGATAGATGCCGGAGGGCTTAGCAGGCAACTTCAAAGTACCCTTTTTGAAAACTTGTTCAATGAAACCGCTCGGACTAAAAAACTTCCATTTTATAACAAGAAGATTGCGGATGAAGAAGGCGTTCTTCCTCAAGTTCGCTTAGGGCAAGACGAATTTGGTGCGGATAAAAAAGCTTATCACACTCTAGGAGAGCTTTTTGCCATTGCAGCTACAGATTCGCTACTCACAGGTGTTCATTTCCATATTGGCCTCTTTGGTGCCCTTTCAAGTCTTACAAGAGGTGAACTAAAAGTTCTCTCTAAGAGAGACATAAATAGTTGGAAAGACCTACCAGAACCGGTATTGGTAAAAATTTTCGCTTCTTTGGATCCAAAATTCGCTTTTCTTACCAAATCTAAAGAACAGCGTAGTAAAACTGAAGGAGAGATGTTTAATGCATTAATGACATTGTACGATGAAGATTATAACGAAAGGACAGCCGCAAACTTACGTGAAGCTATTGAAAATTATTCCAAAGATAATGCAGATATTCCCTTTTCCGAAATCATCCCCGCTATAGCCTTTATAGCCCAAGGAATGTTTTCAACTCTTGATGAATATAATTGGAAAAAACTGGTAATGGTAACTCCGGCTGACTTGTCAGCAAAAATACAGGGAGAAATGATAACATTAGAAAAGTTGATGGAGAATATCCATTGGAAAGAGACAGAGTCTGCTGAAAGTAAACGCACAATTACTTTTTTAAAAGAATGGCTAATACAAGCTGAACAAACAGATCTAAATAAATTTTACGAATCGATAACAGGTTTAAAATCAATAGGTAAAGATGCAAAAAAATTAATAGTTAATTTATATGAACCGGAGGCTAAAGAAAGTGGAAAACTTCCTTCCAGCCACACGTGCTCTTTCGCTCTAGATTTGCCTGTTATTTATTCATCACAAGAAATATTCAATGTAAAGATGAATGAATTTCTAAAAAATGCATTTTATAAAACTGGTTTTTCAACGATGTAGGAGGTGTGTTAATGCAAACCAACCCTATCGAACCTTCATCCATAAATTATCAAGTTCCTCCCGGCAAAACCAAAATAGACAAGGAACACTCGCACCCCTCTTCTGTTGGCAATGTAAATATTACTATTTCAGCTCCCGATTTGTCAGTTTCTACACCTCTTGGAGAAACTCATCAGATAGAGGTACAAGATAAAAATGCTAATCCTACATTAACTAAATCTGATGATGTCTTTGAAACGACTAAACCTAAAGCTGTCGCTCCTTTGTATTTTCTTCAATCGGCAGAACTCATGACAATGAATAAAGAATTACTTGCTCTTAGAGGCAAGATTCAAACACTTACAGAAGATCTATACTTAGAAGAAGTCATTGAACAAAGAGAGGGGGAAATAAAAAGAATTACGACAGAAAAAGAAAGCCTTATCAAACAGCACACTAAACTTACTGAGTCTAAAGTGGTTTTTGTTAAATCCCATTTTCCGGACGATCCAGTCCTTGCTATGGCCATTCCGCAACATTTGGATAAAGGGATGAAATTATTCACCTCCGGACCAAAAGAAAGGATCCATCGCATTTTGAAAGAAGGGATAGTTTTTAATCCCGACAAAGCACCTACAGGATTAGATCCAAAGGCTCAAAAAAAGGCTTGGGAGGTGAGTGAAATGGGTGATAGAGGAATATACTTTAGCTTAGATCAACCTGCATATTTATCTTCAGGATTACCAAGGGCTTTAAGTTGTGAACTAGTGAAAAATATATCCGGCGTTTCAATTATGCCGATATCTGTCCTCTTAAAACAACATCACTTCACAGAGCATCAGATCAACAAAGCATTCGGCCGTTTGCAAAATGAGTTTGATTTTATACAGCACGACGGCCTATACCCTTCAAATACAGAAGTTGTGTTTGTCAGAAACAATAATATCTTTAGAATCAATAGCCAATTAGTGTTAGAAAAAAGTGAATTAGTGGAAATTATGATTCCATCTTCCGCTGAAATTCATAATTCTTGGAAACCCCCTCAACAATAGGTGACATTATGACAAGCATTTCTCCAAAGCCTCCAAAACATCAAACAAGTCATGTTTCATACTATGAGATTGAAAGGAGAAAATTTACTAATCAACCTTTCCACTCTTTTTCAGATCGGCATGACTTCGAATATCCCCTGGAAGAGTGGGGGAACTACTGCCAGGAAAATCGAGAATTGCGAAGGAGCCATTACATAACCAAGCAAGTTCAAACGCTTGATGAGGTCAAGAAATCAGCCCTTTTCCATAAAACAGTGCCAAATGCTGATAAAGGGACAGTAGATATTTATTTATGGAAAGGACAAATAGAAAATTTAGAAATAGATGCAATTGTCAATGCTGCCAATGAGACACTTCTTGGGGGTGGGGGTGTCGATCATGCTATCCATAGTGCTGCTGGTCCTTTATTAGTTAAGGAATGTGCACATATCATTGGAGGTTGTGACGTGGGGAACGCTAAAAAAACAAAAGGATATTGCCTCCCTGCAAATTATGTCTTGCATACAGTAGGCCCCATTCTGATTAATAACCTCTTTCCCAATGAGCAGGCACTCAAAAGTTGCTATAGGGCTTGTCTAAAGCTTTGTGAAGAGGCTAAAATGTCAACTGTAGCTTTCCCCTGCATTAGTTGTGGTTTCTATGGATACCCTGTAGAGCTATCAGCTAAACACGTATTAGAGTTATTACAGGAAGAATCCGGTCACCTGCTCTACGTGAAGAATGTAATCCTGTGCCTTTTTTCAGAAGAACAACAAAAACACTATTCGAAAGTGTTTTCAAGCCTTAAAATTGAAAATTCAATAGAAAAAAAGGAAAATGAATATGACGAGTCCGTTAAAAAATAATACTTGTGGGATTCATAGTTCAGCGGAAGAATGCAAGAAAAATATTTCTGATATTAAAGCTGAATTCTTTGGACGAAATGTGACTCTGATTTTACCGGAAATATCCGACGAAGAAATTTGCTCAAAATTGGAGATGAATAAAGATAAGTTATTCAATGCCAGTATCATTTTAGATAATATTCAAAGAGACACCAACGTGATTGACATCGAACTTGTTGAAGCCTGTACACCCATTAGAGTAATCAAAAAAGAAATCGCTTCTTTACTCAATCTAACAACTTCAGAAATTGCTATAGCGCAGTTCGCCACTTCGAAAGAATTAAAAGATAAGGTTAATTTGGTTTCTCATCTAAACATGACAGGATTAGGCGGCGAACAGATTCATGTCAGAAGACTCTAGGTCTTAGCTATTCTATACTATACAAACAAATATTCTATATGTTATTCAGATAATTCTAGAAACGGCGACTGGAAGGGGTTTCCAGACGCTGTTTCTAGGATAATAGGTAAATAATGAAAAAGAAATTCTTTCTCACAGTTTTAACGGTTGCCTGTTTTCTCGGCGCTATGATCTATACCTTTATGGGTATTGAACCTTTAGATAGCGTGCAATACGAAGAGCTGAAAAGAGGCAAGTTTTTTTGGCTATGGGATTCCCCCTATGGCAAACTCAAAACCCACTATATCAAAGCAGGCTCAGGAGAGCGTCATATCTTTTTAATTCATGGCTTCCGTGCTCATACCTATACATGGCGCCATCTGGTGCAACCTCTAGCCGACGCAGGGTATCACGTATGGGCCATCGATTTAATCGGATATGGCTTAAGTGATAAACCGGAAAATGTCCCTTATGATATCGAATTCTTTATCCATCAGATCACTGCTTTTATGGATGCAAAGCACATATCTGCTGCCCATCTTGGGGGTAACTCAATGGGTGGAGGAATTACTTTGAAAATGGCTCTAGAGCATCCCGAGAAAGTAAAATCGCTGATGCTGATCTGTGCTTTGGGCTATCCACTTAAACTCCCTGTCTACCTTGCCATCACAAGGCATATGCCCCATCTGTGGAAACCTTTTTTGGGCCCTACCATGATTAAAGAGACCTTGAAGTATATTGTCCACAAGACTGAAAACATCCACGACGAGCAAATCGAGGCCTACTATCTCCCTTACCGGATGCCTGGCGGAACCAACGCTACGCTGGCAACATTGAAAAATTATGATAATAAAAAACTCTATGAATTATGCCAACGCTATTCCGCAATTTCGCAGCCGACGTTGATCATCTGGGGAGAACAAGATGTTTTAATTCCTATTGACCACTTCAACAAATTCCAACATGACTTCCCTCATGCCACAAGCGTCCTTTTGAAGGAGTGTGGTCATATCCCGCAGGAGGAAGAACCTGGGAAAGTCATCGAGGTGATGAAAGAATTCCTCCTGGAAGTGGAAGACGTGGATTATTGACTTGCATTTGTTTGGTAACTTTGCTACCATTTATTCTAGCCTTTGACGAAAATAACACAGTTTGAATTTGATGCTAACGATGATTTGATTGCATGCTAATTTATTTCGTAGATGACTTCCATGCATTATAATAAATATCCACATCATTAATGAAAGGAGCATGGTGAATCTGCCAGCCTAGCAGACGCTTGATCCTGGAGTTGTTCACCTGCAGATCAATAGTCAGCCCCTGCACCATAGGACCAAATTGTTTCAGTGCCTGATCGTAAGATAATGAAACAATTTTTCCATGCAGTTTAGCACTTTGGGCGATAGCCTCAGCCATTTCCCTGACCGTTGCGCTAGAATCATCCACGACATTCATCACTACGCTGCTCAGCTCTTTCTCAGCGGTCGATACATAGGCATGGGCCAGATCATTGACATGGATCATCGGCCAGCGGTAATGTCCATCTTTGATCACAGTAACAGACTTATTCGTCAGCGAATTAAACAGGATGCTAGTCAACCCACCCACATTTCCATAGACGCAGCCGGGCCTTAAAACGACCGTCTTGAAGTTTGAAGTCGCTGCATTAAGCACCTTGTCTTCATGAGCGGGGCGCCACTTCACGATATCGATCGGATTAACAGGTGATGCCTCGTCGACAAGCTGAAGTCCGGCAGAACCATACACCCATATGCCCGACGTATAGATAAACTGACGAGGCAGTTTGCTTTTTGAAAAGGCAGCAGTAATGACATCTATTGTTTTGGCATCCTGCTCAACTCCTTTTCCGGTCGAATCGAAAGCGCAATGGACGGCCACTTCAAAATCATCAAGATACTTTTTAAAGCTCTCAGGTTTGCTTAGGTCACCTTTGATCGGCATGATTTCATCTAAACTAAGCATGTGGGCATCTTTATCATTCCGGACCATTCCCCATACACGATGTCCTTTGGCACGAAATGCTTTGGCGACTGCTTTTCCAATATACCCTGATGCTCCAGTAACTAATACTCTCATAGTGTTCTCCTTGAAATTGCCAATTTTCGGCATTTAGCCAAATAGAAGCAATTCTTTTTTTACTTCTGCAAAAATCTTGCTATAAGATATCCTCTTTCATACCTAAACAAACAGGAGGATTTATGAAATCACTATTTAAAACACTTATTGCTTTAGTAGCATGTTTTATCGGATCAACCACCTTACAATCAAAGGAGACAGATATGAAAGCTAATCCAGTCCTCGTAATTGAGACCAACCAAGGCACTTTTGAAGTGACTCTGAGACCGGATATCGCTCCCAAAGCGGTTGAAAACTTTACCAAACACGCCGAAGAAGGCTATTACAATGGCGTTATCTTCCATCGAGTCATTAAAGGCTTTATGATTCAAGGTGGCGATCCTCAGGGAACTGGCCGCGGGGGCAAATCCATCTGGGGCGCTCCCTTTGAAGATGAAGTGACCGATACTGTCAAATTTGACAAGAAAGGGGTCCTTGCGATGGCCAATTCCGGACCAAAAACAAACGGTAGCCAATTCTTTATCACCACAGCAGCGACACCATGGTTGAATAAGAAGCATACCATCTTCGGTGAAGTAACAAAAGGCTATGATGTTATTGAGAAGATTGAAAACTCAAAGACCGGCTCAGGTGATAAACCAGTTGAAGATATTAAGATCATCAGCATAAAGGCTAAAGGCTAAAGGCTAGGGGCGCGAAGCGCTTACGTAATGCGTAGCGATAGGCGTCGCCAAGAAAAAACCCATGCCTATCGCTGTGCGTTACATAAGAGCGTGGTGGCAACGCGGAGTCTTCGGCAAGCCATGCGCAAAAGCGGGTGTGCCGCCTTTAAAGACCTTGAAAGCCCATCTTCATCTTGGTGTAGAAGACATCTAATTCAGAGAGCCACATTTCATCAGGGATAGCTTCGCCATCTATAACTTTCGTTAAATCCCCTTCCATTTTTTTACAAAGAACGCAGATTTGTGGGAATCCATACGAACCAGAACTACCTGAAATCTTATGTACCTCTACTCTAAATGCATTAAGGTTTGTATTGGAAGGATCCTTCTGAAGCGCCAAGATCAATTTTTCGATTAGGTCTAGTTTGTCGTAAATCGTTTTTTCGTAGTTTTGTTTTAATTCATCCATCAGCTCAGCCGGAAAAATCTCTTCTGCTTCTGCAATGAAGCATAGCTGATGAAATAGCTGCTGCACCTCCTCAGGCCTGAGAGGCTTGTCTACAACGTATTTCACTTTCATCTTTTCTTTCAAAATCCTGAAACTTGCCGCATCCTGGTAGATGCGCGAAAGAAAGGCTATGGGAACTTCAGATCCTTTTTCCCCTCTGATCCACTCCACTAATTCAAATCCTGAACCGTCCGGTAGATGTCCATCGATGATATAAGCCTTATAATCTGACTTTTCATTGATCCTTTGTTTTGCTTCTCTCATCGTATAAGCCTTATCAGCTTTTATAGATAAGGTCACGGCAATCCTGTCAAGATAAGAGCAAAAATCGGGATCATCATCCACTACAAGGACTGTATAAGCAAATTCCTTGAGAGGCTCTGATCTTTTGACAGAATGGATTGCAGTAATTTGCAGCCACTTTTGGATTTGCACAAACTTATCAGAAAAAAAAGGTCTCATGTAAATAATCCTTTAACCTGGAAACGGCGATTGGAAGGGAATGCCAGACGTAAGATTTTGACTCATAATGCGTTGAGACGAAGAGGGCATACCCAGACGGGTAAGCTCACCTTCGTCTCAACGCATTCTGAATCAAAAGATTGCATCTGGCACCCCGTTGCAATCGCCGTTTCTAGGTTTAATATTTCTCAGAATACATTTCTTCAGATATGAAATCAATAAATGTTTAAATGGATTTAAATCGTTGATAAGGTATAAAAGAACTTATGAAAGCAATGATTAAAACTTATTTGCTCAGTGAGTTAAAACACTACTGGGCAGCCGTTGCCATTTTTTTAGCTGGCTCCCTGCTTACAATAGCAACTTACATCATCTATAAGAATGAAGAACTAAATCAAATAAAGATACAGTTTGACCGCTTGGCAGAATCCCGACTTCTTCTTATTCAAGAACAAATCAATGAGACGGTACAGCAATTTGAATTTATTAAACAATTATTCTCAGTATCGAAAGCTGCAGTGGAATCACATCAAATTTTTCATATCATCACCCACAATTCCCTCATTATAGATCCTAATATTGTAGCCATCGGATGGATAGAAAAAAAAGAAACCAGTCATACCAAGGAAACATCCCCTGCCGCCGCAGAGCTTTATTTTGCATCCAACGACCTTGAAGATCCCCGAAAAAATCAATTTTTCCCCGTCGACCTCCTCGAATTAGGCTATATCCGAAAACCTTTTTACTTTAACTTAGACGATTTTTCAAAGTTTGAGCAGGCATACAATGACTCACTAAAATCCCCTTCTTTGGTCGTCTCGAATCCTATCCGCTATTTCCAGGACGGGGAGAAGACTGGAGTATTCTTTTTTAATCCGGTTTTTGATGAAACAGCCACCCCTGTATTTTTAAAGGGCACAGTGGTCGGATTTACCGACCTAAATACCATTGTAGATACTGTTCGATCGAATATAATACCGGTTGGAATCAATTTTATTTTCTATCTAAAAAATGAAGAAAAGGAAACGCCTATTTTATTTAGTCCATCTATTATATCACCTGATCCGACAGAAATAAGACCCGACATTCAAGCAACTGAGGAGTCCTGGAGTGTTAATCGCTTCATAAAAGTCGGCAACCAAACTTGGAAACTTTCCGCACTCCCTACAGCTGGATACCTTGTAGAACATACGCAAAAGGTCAATTGGATTATCCTAATCATCGGTTTTTCAACCTCTTTCTTAACCTCCATTTATTTCTTAAACCTTGTCAACAGACGCATTCTGATTGAACAGCAAGTCCAGCAAAGGACCGAGGAATTAGCCAGGATCAACCGGATGCTGCAAGGTGAAATTCATTCAAGAGAGATAGCCGAACTAGCAACACTAAAAAAGCAAAACTATTTGCAGAAAAGGCATGAAGCTTTAGAAGAACTGACAAAATTGAAGATATATGAAATAAGATTAGCTATTCATGATGTCATAGAGAAGACGGCCGCTGTGATGCAAATTGACAGGGTAAGCATCTGGTTTAAAGCTGGATCTGAAGGCCATCTCATGCTATCTTGCGCTGGACTATATAGCCAGAAGACAAATACATTCACAGATAATCTTGAATTCGATTCAAAGTACTTTCCCAACTATTTCCAAGTGTTAACACTATATAAGGACCTAATCATTCCATCTCTTGATTATCCGGAAGTCAATCAAGAACTGGCATCTTATCTTTCTGCTTTCAATATTATTTCCAAATTAGACATCCCCATCATTTTTGAAGGGAAATTACTTGGAGTTTTATGCTGCGAAGAAACACGATTTCCACGCGAATGGGATCTGGATGACCATCACTTTGGACATACCATCGCAGATATCGTGGCCATCATGCTAGAGCAGGAAGCAAGGGTAAAGGCAGAGACAGCCATTACAGAAAGGGATGAAAGGATTAAATACATCACCAAAATGGCCTCTGATGCCATTATATCTGTTAATAAAGACAAAAAGATTATTATTTGGAATTACGGTGCAGAGCAGATGTATGGCTATACTGAACAAGAAATGATGGGAAAACCGCTCACTTTAGTTATTCCGGAACAAAATCTGATGCAAATGACTAACAAGCCATTTGAACTCATTAGCAAAAATAAAAATGGTGAATTCTTTCCAATCGAGTTATCCTTTTCTCAATGGAAAATTGGCGATGAGCAATACGATACCGTAATCATCAGAGATATTACAGAAAGGAAGGAAAATGAGAAAAAATTAATCAAGGCTATGCGTGAAGCCACAGCAGCCAATAGGGCCAAGAGTGAGTTTCTGACTGTCGTATCCCACGAATTGCGTACTCCCCTCAATGCCGTTATTGGATATAATCAATGCCTCCTGATGGAAATGGATGGATCGGTTACAAAAGATCAAAAAGCAAGTTTAAAAAAGATTGAAAAATCATCATTCCACCTTCTCAGCCTAATTAACGACATTCTCGATCTTTCCAAAATCGAAGCCAGCAAAATGGAACTAGAAATCTCGACCCTAAATATCGTTGAAACTCTTGTCTCTTGCGTTGATGAAGTGCAGTCCCTTGCCAGTCAGAAAAACTTAAGGATCCAGACATATTTTGAAAAGCCTTATATATTGATGGAATTTGATAAGACTCGCATTAGGCAGGTCATAATAAATCTGCTTAGCAATGCGATCAAATTCACCGAAAAGGGATCCATTAAAGTGATGCTCAATAACTTCGCAGATCATATCGAAATTCAAATTGAAGACACGGGTATTGGAATAAGCACTGAAGACTTGTCAAAATTATTTTCCTCTTTTTCTCAAGCCGATTCATCCATAACAAGAAAATATGGTGGAACAGGTCTTGGATTAGCTATCTCTAAAAAGATTGTCGAATTGCATAGCGGCACCATAGAAGTCACCAGCACGCCAGGGAAAGGAAGCATATTTATTGTTAAACTATCAAAAATACAATAGGTCATTCATGAATACAGAAAAAAAAGAAGTTCTAATCGTCGAAGATAATGAAGACAACAGCAGTCTTGCAGAAAAGATTTTGCAATATTACGGATTTAACACACACATTGCTTCACATGGTGATGAAGCCTTGAAATACTGTGAAACCCACAAACCTGATCTTATCTTGATGGACCTTTCCCTTCCTGATATGGATGGAATGGAAGTGACACGTCTTCTCAGGAAAAAAGAAGGATTTCAAAAAACTCCCGTTATTGCAATAACAGCACATGCCATGAGAGGGATCCAGGAAATCTCAAAGAATGCCGGACTGGATGATTTTTTATCTAAGCCCTTTCTACCAAATGACCTTATTGCGATCGTTAAGAAACACCTGACTTAAGCCCCTTTAACTGAATGAAGAACACGCAGCAGATAATAAGCTCACTTTCTATAACAGAAGGAGGATTCTTTACCACGGGCATCAACGATGATGCAGAAATGCAGGAAGAACATGCGAAAATCGCACCTAAGAAGAAAAATAAATTTTAAAATTAAGGAAGAAATCTATGACACGCATTAAACAAGTCACTAAAGATGAAGCAAAGGGTGAGGTTAAAATCATCTACCAGGATATTGAAAAGAAAATGGGAATGATTCCAAATATCTTTCAAAACATGGGCAACTCCCCTGTCGCACTTAAAGCCTTTCTCAATTTAAATGAAGCGGCCGGGCAAACTAGCCTAAGCCCTAAAATTAGAGAGCAATTGGCACTCATTGTTGCCCAAACTAACAACTGCAACTACTGCCTGTCAGCCCATACTTTGATAGGAAAAATGGTCGGACTTCCCGATCAAGAATTGCTGCTCGCACGCCAGGGAGAAGCCAAGGATCCAAAGACCCAGGCCATTCTTAAATTTGCGCAGAACGTCGTTAAGAATAAAGCGCAGGTGACCAATCAGGATGTCAGTGCACTAAAAGCTGCTGGTGTTACGGATGGCGAGCTAGTTGACATCGTGTTTGTCATCATCGTCAACATGTTTACTAACTACTTTAATCTCGTCACGGATCCCACGATCGATTTCCCTTTGGCGCCAAAATTAAACTAAAGGGTAAAGGCTAAGGAGATTTGACCGCGGCCGCGGTCGAATTTCCTTAGTTCTTTAGCTCTTCCGCAATTTCCCAATGGGCATGGAACTTTGGTTGCATGGTGTTAAAGGCAGGACCGATGATCTGTTCCAGTTGTGCGTCCAGGAAGATTTCTATCTGGGGATAGTTTTCTTTTACCCAGCGGCGCAGCCTATAGGTCTTGGTAAAAAGCTCCTGATGATAAAAATCGGGCTGCTTGTATTTGTTGTTGAGGATAAACTGGCCGATATCGATATGTATCGGCTGACCATCGATAACTCCGGTATTCTGTAAAAGAGCATGATCGTTGTCACCGATGCCACGTTGATATTCGTATACGATCATTCCTAGAAGCTTTGAGAGGATCTTCTCAGCCCGATCATTTTGCTTGGCCATTTTAAATTCTTTCAAAACATCTTCCAGCGGTGTGGCTCTTTTCTGAATGCAAAACTCCATCTCATCGAGATTCAACAGATGCCGGAAACCCATTTTATCATAAATGGTCAACTCTATATTCAGCTCTTTTGTCTTGTTAAGATGGACATAGATAAGTCCCGATTCATCTTTGAGATAGTCAAAAGCGATCTTCCAGCTTGTCACAAAGACATTTAACTTGTTCCATTTCTGCTCGATCTTTTCTTTGCGGTATTGATCAATACCAGGAAAATATTCCACCCAAGGCTGCAAACGGAAACGTTGGTACTTGAAAAATTTGATCACGTATTTACCATCATCGCTGAGGAATACATAGGATTGACATCCCTTCCCTAAGTAACGGTAAGGTTGATTCAAGGCAGTCTTCGTCTCACGTAATTCTACTGCCGTTAAGGGGCGGATCTGCCATTGGGGCTGAAAGGAGAAATCAGAGGAAATGTTCTCAATTGAAAACCCATCAGTAAGGCGGTAATAAAGCCTAATAGCACCATAGAAAGCCAAGAAGGCCAAAATGACCAGTCCTATCCCCTTCCACCATACAGAAATCTTTCGATATAAAGCCATTAGATTAATCCTTAAAAGTAGAAATCGTACCTAACAATTGATAAAAAGTCCACGTAGAATTATGATACTGGAATTCAGAGCAGGGACAGTATACTTTGGCGTAGCTTGCACCTACTCCGAATTACATTATGATTAACATCTTACAATAGGATGACCCATGTTAAATATTAATCTTAAAGGAAAAAAAGCATTTATAGCCGGGATCGGCGATGATCAAGGCTTTGGATGGGCTATCGCAAAGGTGTTGGCTGAGGCCGGGGCAGAAATCATCGTAGGGACATGGACTCCAATCTTAAAAATTTTTACTCAAAGCCTTTCTTCAGGCAAATTTGACCATTCGCGTCAGCTCAGCAACGGATCAAAATTGGAATTTTTAAAAGTTTATCCGCTGGATGCTTCTTTCGACAAGCCGGAAGATGTACCGGAAGAGATCAAAGAAAACAAAAGGTACAAAGATGTGGGCGGCTATACCATTTCTGAAGTTTCCGAGGCCATCGGCAAAGATTTTGGCAAGATAGATATCTTCGTCCATTCATTGGCCAACGGACCCGAAGTGCAGAAGCCTTTGCTGGAAACTTCCCGCAAAGGGTATCTGGCAGCCTTGAGCTCTTCCTCTTATTCTTTCGTGAGCCTTCTGGCACACCTTGGACCGCATATGAATTCAGGCGGATCGGCCCTCTCGCTGACCTATATCGCATCGGAAAAGGTAATCCCTGGATATGGGGGGGGAATGAGCTCGGCCAAAGCGGCCCTGGAAAGCGATACGAGGACACTGGCCTGGGAAGCAGGACGAAAGTGGAATATCAGGGTTAATGTGATCTCCGCCGGCCCCCTGGGCAGCCGTGCCGCCAAAGCCATCGGATTCATTGAAAAGATGATCGACTATGCCAAAGCTAACTCACCTCTTGCAAAAGAGCTGAATGCCGGCGAAGTAGGCAATGTGGCTGCGTTTTTAGCATCCCCCCTAGCGTCTGCAATAACCGGAACGATTATCTATGTCGACAATGGAATGCATTCAATGGGTGTGGCGGTGGATAGCCCTTGCCTGGCGAAGTGATTGAAGGATAAGTAGCGCGCAAATTTCAACGCAAAGATGCAAAAGAAAAGGTCTTTGCCTCTTTTATTTTTTGGTGCCTTTGCGTTTAAATTTTAGCGAGTCGTCACCCATACTGCCACCTTGATGCGCACTCTAGGATCCCTTCGGATTGTCCTCACAAAGAGATTCCAGTCGTAGGCTTCGAAGCGGAGGTCTCCGTTATGTAGAGCTTGCGAGGGCCTGTTGCCATGAGAAATATGCCCCAAAAACTGTCCAGAACCATCCACCACTTCAAAATTGAGGGATATTTTGTGATCGCCTAATTCGAGAGTGACTGCCTGTCCAAATTCAAAGGTTGTTGCTGTAAATCCATCAACATGGATTTCGTAATCAGGATGGAAATCAAAATAGAAATTAATCTCTCTTTGCTTCTCCTTATCCTGCAGATCGATTTCCCGGTCAAGGTCAAGAAACAACTCACATCCGTTTTCCTTCACCTGATACTCAATCGTTGAACACTTGCATCCCTGACAAACGAATGTATGGGCGAATTTGGAATCGCCCCACACAATCTTCAAAGGAGAGTATGTATTTTCTAGAGAGACCTGGGAAACTCTTTTCTCTAGCAAAGCCATTGAACTAAAAGAAACCCATTTTTGTCCTTTGTAAGTCCCTTCAGTACTATCTGCAGGCTTTAGCTGCACCGGATCGATCGGCTGAATGAGTGCTGCTTGCAAGTGATAGATATCTAAAGCCTCGCACCTGTGTGCAAAAGTTCCAAAAAAAGTACCCATGAATAAGTCATACAAATTGGGCTTAGGCTCTTGCTTAAGCTGCAATTCACGCACTCCGGGTCCAACAAAGGCGCACACATCCTGATTCCATGTATTGACGATATAATCCTTTAAGGGCTGCCATCTTTCTTCTGCAAAGAAATTGATGTCAGCCATCTGCAAAGCAATCAGGAGGTCTGACAAATACTCTGTTGAACACCAGGCTTCTCTTTCCTCGGCCAGCTGGCCGAGCATCAGATTTCCACCAGCTACCCACTCCTCGTTTTTCTGCAGCCTACCGACGGCAACCAATCCGGCAGCGAAACGGGCAGCCATCGAATAGGGCATTGGGTATTCTTGATGCTGGGTCAGGCCATACTGGATGAGCCGCTGAATGGAATCATCCAATTTGGCTCTGAGGTCTCCTCCGAGAACATGACCAAAATGTTTGATTGTCCAGTAAAGGGGGGCCAGGATGTCGATCCCGCCCAAGGAATCTCTACAGGCAGGATATTCGTGCAGATAAACAGGGAAATTGCCTTTTGGATGTTGAAAATGGAGCAGATTAGTCACCACCACTTTAGCTTCATTGATATTCTCGTGCATTTTCGATCGTAATAACGCCAACGCAAACAGGAAATTTTCATAAAGCGGGATCGCATGATATGGATCCCCTTGTTTCTGATGGGGGAAAAAATGGATGTAACCGGTCTGTGGACTTTGGAAATGCCGGCCGGCCTCAATCGCTTTTTCAATAAGCCCTTTGATCTTTTCAAAAGGGCCTCCTTCCAGTTTCGCTAGCATCATTATTATAGTTCTCCTGCTTTTACAACAGCTTTTTGCAATCCTTCGATGATTCCATTTACCAATGCTGATGGCGCCACGATATCAGCAATATCTAACAAAGACCTGGGTCCATTCGCCATGACAACTTTGACATCGGCAACCTCGAGCATACTCAGGTCGTTGTAGTCGTCTCCGGCAGCGATAATAGGGATGTGGTCGGCGAAATTTTTGGCAAAGTTTTTCAATGCTAACCCCTTTGTAGCTTCGGCATGCGTTCCCTGGATCACAAAATAGTTCCGATCAAACGGGTCTAGGTTAGGGGGGGCATGTAATCCCAATTTCTGGATAGCATGGCTTAAAGCAAACGCCTGCGGTTCATCCGCAAAACATTTGACGGAAGAAAAAACAGAAATGGGAAGACCATCAAAGGATTCGACGGCCTGGTATCGTTCTTTTAAGGTAGATGACCTTCGTTGAACATACTCAAGCAGGGACTGAGACATTCTATCCGGTCTGTAATAACAGATATCGTGATTCTCCAATCCGGAATAAATGATATAGTCCGTTTTAAATTGGGAACAAACTTCATTCATTGCAGGGATGATTTCGTTGCTCAAATACTTGCGTACGACAATTTGTTTCGATGGCAGCTCAATCAACAATGATCCGTTTTGCACTGCCAAGATATAAGAGAATGGCATCACATTTAAAGTTTGGTAGCTCCACTGAAAGGGACGCCCGGTAATAAAAATCATTTGCCAGCCGCTTCGCGCTAAAGAAGAAAGAAAATCAATGACTTGCGGTGCCACGGCATGGGCTTCCGGTGTGATCGTCCCATCAATATCTAAAGCGATAATTCCTTTTGGAGATTCAAATTTCATAGTAAAATAATTATTGTTAAGGGTAATGTAGAGTTTAACCTATTGGAGTTTATTATACCTATGATTCAATATCTTCTCATCTCTTTCCTATCTTTATTTATCGTCTCCACCCCTTTTTCTATCTACTCCCAAATCCAACCGCAGCATGATATCCCGATCATTCAAGATCACTCCATCGAGAAGGAAGAGCAAAAAATTAGCGTAGAGCCGGACAATTTCCAGGGGAAATTTACGAATATGCTCTTCATCCTCGCCCTCTTGATCGGTTTCATGATCGTCGCCTCCATTATGCTAAAAAGAATGACTCGCCAACGAGTTTTCAATATGAATACACAAAGTACTATCAAGGTAATGGAAACCCGTCACCTCTCCCCCCGCTCTACCCTCTTCCTCCTCAGCATCGCCGGAAAAGAGATCCTCATCGCCGAATCGCAAGCCGGCGTCTCGCATATCGCATCATTCAACGAGACCGAAGGCTTGGGAGTCGAACCAGACACAATTAAATAAAATTAATCATGTCACAGGCGTGCTACAAAATTAAACACAGAGGCACAGAGGTACGGAGATCACAGAGAATTTCGAAGGACAACAAAATTAATTATTTTTTTGTCCTGCGTCTTTCTCTGTGATCTCTGTACCTCTGTGCCTCTGTGTTTAATTTTTAGCGCGTCTGTGCTCTGAGTTTAATTTTCCTGAGATTCGGAGTAGGTACGAGATGCCAGAGGTCCCGTTTGGGTGTAAGAAAGAGGCTCGAGTAATGGAAGGGGTAGGGTGGTTTAGACTGGTTTACCGCAGAGCCGCAGAGAACGCTGAGACTACGCAGAGAATTTTGATCACTCTACTATTAGACCTGCCTTTTTCAATTCGTAACAAAGACAAGTTAAATAAACCGACTCTAGTAATCCAGGACCCATCGAGCGATGAACCTTTATCGCCAAACCTATTATTTGACCGGTGATGTTATTGAGGTTATTGCTATCGTAAATCATAAGCTTGCAACAATAAATGAAGAGACTACTTTTGTAAAGAAAAAATTCTCTGCGCATTCTCAGCGCTCTCTGCGACTCTGCGGTGAATTTTTCGTACCTACTCCGAATCTCAGTAATTTTCTTTAGCTCTTGAAACAATATCGCATTTGGGTTAAATTACTCTCAACTAAACCAAGGATTTCCAATGAAACATTCTTTATTTGCACTCGCTGCTTTATTATTTTTGACCGGTTGTTATGCAATGCCTTCAAACGACGAATTTTGCGTTGTCCCTACAACCAATAATCCATCCGTTACTAATGCTAAAAATGAGAGCCCCATCCCTCAGATAGGATATTAATATGATTAATCTGACCCTCGAAGCTCTGATCACCCTTTTAAAAAAACATGACTATGAACCTTCCATCCAGGAAGAAACTCAGCAAGTGTATACTGTTTTAAATGTAGAGAAAAAAGATTATCCTCTTTTTATGCGGATCTTCGACGAGGGTCATCTATTGCAACTGCTTGTCTTTATCCCTTGCGAACTCAAAAAAGAAGCCGTTAGCGATATGGCCCGGCTTCTTCATCTCCTCAACAAAGAACTGGACATCCCCGGCTTTGGCATGGATGAAAAAGCCGCTGTTGTTTTCTATAGGGTCATGCTACCAACGCCGCATAAAAAGATCGATAGTGAATTGCTCCTGGCCTATGTGAAAACAGTTGAACATGTCTGCCAGATGTTTGCAACACCAGTCGAAGCGGTCGGATTCGGCCATGCGACCCTGGACCAGATCCTGCAAAAAGCTGAAGAAATCAACAAAACAAAATAAGTAATATGGCACTCAGAGCAATCTTTTACGATACAGAAACGACGGGGATCAGGTCCGATAAAGATCGGATTATCGAGATTGCTGCCTATGACCCTGCCTTGGATCGCCGTTTTGAAAGCTTTGTCAATCCGGGCATCACAATCCCGCCTGAAGTGACAGCTATCCACGGGATCAATGATGAGATGGTCGCATCGGCTCCGGCGTTTGCCCAAGTGGCCCTTGAATTCACCAAATTCTGCGAAGGTGATACCGTCCTCATCGCCCACAATAACGACAACTTCGATGTCCACTTCCTCAGGAATGAATATCTGAGGCATCAGGTCGAAATCCCCACATGGAAGTTTCTCGATTCGTTAAAATGGGCCCGACGATATCGTCCCGATCTACCAAGGCATACTCTACAATTCTTACGTGAAATTTATGGGATCACCGCCAACAACGCACACCGTGCGTTTGACGATGTCATCGTTTTACACCAGATTTTTTCCAGGATGATCGACGATCTATCCATCGACGATGTCTTCGCCCTTCTTAACAAGCCAAGAGCCCTTCAACATATGCCCTTCGGAAAGCATCAGGGTGTCCCCTTAAGCCAGATACCGAAAAGCTACATCCAGTGGATGGCCGGCTCCGGCGCCTTCGATAAGCCCGAAAACCGGGAACTGAAAGATGCCTTTGCCAGGCTGGGATTGCTTTAAGTCAGCGCGAGCTGAAGGCGGCGCAGCCGCTTTGGAGCCCTTTTCATTCCCAAAAAAATATTAAGTAGAAAACTAAAGATGATAAAAATAAAGGCATCAAAAATAAATTGCAAATTTGTATTTACATTTAATTATAAATTTGATATAATCTAGTTTAACTTTATAAAAAGGGGATAAATATGTCATTTTTAACATCAATTCAAAACAGCAATGCTTACAAACAAGTAAACACATTTTGCCAAAGAGCAGATGTGAAACATGTGGGCAAAGCATTTCTCTATGCTGCGGGTACTTCTTTTTTTATTAACCCGACCATTAAATATGCCGGGACAAAGGGTGCTGTCGCAGCCTGTGCGACATCCCTATTTATTGGTATAAAAAATCGTTTCGTGAAGAAAGATCTAAACTTCACTGAAAGAGTGGTTTTGAAAGGGTTTTGTTGCCTGACTAGCTTAGGATTAGCCAGAACCATTTTAGGCCTTAACTTTAATACTCAACAAGAAATTGCACGCCAATTGATAGCTCCTTTGCTTTGGGGGAACCTTAATGTAGATTGGTATAACACCGCTATCCCTAGTTTCTAGACAGTTAATTTTGGCCCTTCAATGGGCTAAATGTTGCTTGCGAAGCCTTGGAGTGCGGTGCTCTGCACCGCCTTCTGGCGCGATCGTAGCATTGACAGACGTTAGCGAATTGCGAAAGTGGCACTAAAGGCGAGACTAGAATAAGAATGGTCTTCACAATTGCGCCAGAAGGCGGTGCAGAGCACCGCACTCCAAGGCTTCGCAAGCGAGCTTCGCCTAGCGACGTCATCCTTCATCCTTCATCCTCCAGCCCTTAGCCTTTTTTTAACCGTCTTCCTTATGTAACAGCTCCCACATGCGCTTGAAGGCGGGGCAATCGCGCAGCAGCTCGTCTTTGGTCCCTTCGGCCAGTTTCTCACCTTGATCCAGAAAGATAATTTTATCGGCATCTTCGATGGTCGAGAGCCTGTGGGCGATGATGATCTGTGTTATCTTGCCATGAAGCTGGTGTAGGGCTGTCTTGATGTGGTCTTCACTGATGGCGTCAAGAGATGAGGTTGCCTCGTCCATGATTAGGATAGGAGCTTTTTTGACCAAGGCCCTGGCTATAGCCAAACGCTGCTGCTGACCTCCAGACAAATTTTTACCCATCTCATACAAGGGTGTGTCATAGCCTTCCGGCAAATTGAGTATGAATTCATCCGCGCAGGCCTGTTTGGCAGCTAATTCTATTTCGCTTTTAGAGAAAGGGCGTCCGAAGGCGATGTTAGCCGCAACGGTATCGAGGAATAGAAAAGGCTTCTGCGGCACAAATGAAATATTTTCCCTGAGCGACTTCTGTGTGTATTTGTTTAGCGTTTGGCCGTCGATCCTGATCTCCCCTTTCTGGACATCATAAAGACGGGGCAACAGCTGCACGATTGTCGATTTACCTGATCCGGTCGGGCCTACAATGGCCACTTTTTCTCCGCGGTTTATTGTAAAGCTGAGCCCTTTCAAGATCCATTTGGAGTCATATTTAAACCAGACGTTATCAAATTCGATTGTGTTTTTAAAGCTGACCATATCCTGGGCATCTTTATGGTCGCTAATATTTGGCTGCAAGCTAAGCACTTCCTGCATCCGTTCCGCTGCTGCCACTCCCCTTTGGATATGGCTATTTTCCTCGGCAAATTTTTTGATCGGTTCGTAGAAGACAAACAGCAGGCCGCAATAGACTAGTACTTCAGAAACATTCATCTGCAGGACATAGAGTCCATAAAGCAGCGAGGTTGCCAGGAAGAACATGCCGATGGTATGGACAATCGGGCGTGAGGAAACATCGTAGCGGGCGCTGCGTCTTTCCAGGGTGGCCATTCTAGTATTTTGCTCGCGGTATTTTTTGAGGGAGAATTCTTCCATGGCAAATACTTTTACCGTCTGGATACCCGCGATAAAATCAAGCAGTACAGAAGCGAAGATTTCCTGATTTCCCTGAATCTGTTTAGAGATCTTCTTGACCCTTTGGGCTAAATAGAGGATGGGGTAGATGATGACCGGGAATCCTAAAAAGATGATCAAAGACAGCCTCCACGAAGTCACGAAACAGATTGACAATGTAGTCAGAACGGTAAAAGGGGTCTGCAGATAATTGACCAGACAAGCATTCAGTGCTTCTGCGACCAGGGCAGCATCGCCAACGACTCTAGAAGATATGCTTCCCATATTATACTGATGGTAGAAGTCCATGGGCAAGGACTGGATATGCTCAAAATAGGTGCGACGTAGCTCGCTACTGATCTTGATGGCGACCAGCTTGGCAGTGAAGCGTTGACAAAACAGCGAAATAGCTTTGAATACAGCGACGATGATGATAAATAAAGCTAAAGCCTTCAAGCTGGTGGCGATAGGCAAGATCGGGTTGAGGAAATCGGTCACCTTCTCGATGAGGTCACGACCCTTGTATTTAGCTAAAAACTGGGTGGTCCCCTCGTGTGTTACAATCCCTTCAGCATTAGGATAGAGCTCTGGCCATCTTTTTTCAATATCTTGCCAGCTGATTTCAGCATTACTCGTTAGGTTTCCATTTTCAACTGAAGAAAAAATCTCAAAGAATCCGGGACCTTTCTTAGTGATGACTCCAAGTGTGAGCACTTCCATCTGAGAAGCGAAGGTGAGCATAATCATGAACAAGATGCTAAGCAAAATGAGTCCACGATACTGCTTTCCCAGCAGTGCTGTTTTAATGAGTTCTCGCATGGTTCCTTAAACTTCTGTGTATTGTCCCATCTGGCGGAACTTGAGGTAACGTTGCTCAAGAAGAATATGATCGGGTATTCGTTTGAGGATCTGCAGCTGTTCTTGCACGAACCGTTTGACGTTGATATAAGCTTGCTGAGGGTTGTGATGGGCGCCGCCAAGCGGTTCGGGAATGACAGCGTCGACTACTTTCAACTCGATTAGATTTTCGGCGTTGAGCTTCAAGGCCGAAGCCGCTTCCACATTCTTGGAAACATCTTTCCAAAGGATCGATGCACACCCTTCAGGACTAATTACAGAATAATAAGCGTGCTCGAGCATTGCAATGACATCACCGACTCCCATTCCAAGAGCTCCGCCTGAGCACCCTTCCCCAATGACGACTACAATAATCGGAGTCTTCAATCCGGCCATCGCGCGTAAGTTTTCGGCGATAGCCCAGCCTTGGCCGCGTTCTTCCGCTTCAAGGCCGGGATAGGCTCCGGGAGTATCTAACAAGGAAACTACCGGCAAATGGAATTTTTCAGCCATCTTCATCAAACGCAGCGCTTTACGAAATCCTTCAGGATTCAACATTCCAAAGTTACGTTTGACCCGGCTTTCCGTATCGTACCCTTTCTCCTGGCCAATGATGATGCAGTTGACTCCGCCAATGGTGGCCAGTCCTCCGATGATGGCCGGGTCATCGCCGAAATTCCTGTCTCCGGACAGCTCAACAAATTTTTCTGAAATGTTTTTGGCGAAATCGAGTGCATGGGGACGCGATGGGTGGCGGCAGATCATGATCCTCTGCCATGGGGTCAGTTCAGTATAAACTTTTTGTTTCAGCTTTTCTAACTTCTGTTCAAGTTTGCGAATTTCAACATTAAAGATAGGATTGTCCTGATTCTGCTTCTTGAGGTGTTCTATCGTTTTGATATACTCATGAATTTGCTTTTCATGTTGTAAAATATCCATAAGTTTCAGTCCTCGTACTGGGAAAGCTTGGAGTTGGCTAAGTCACGCACGATCTCGATGATGGTAGGCCGTGAAATGATAATCGAAAACAGTTCTTCTATATCTTGTGTCGAGAGGCGGATACAACCGTCGCTTTCGTACTTGCCCAAGCTGCTTTGGTCATCGGTAATAACGCCTACGTCATCATATTTCCATGGCGTGCCATGGATTCCAAATCCTTTAGCAGATGCAGTAGTGTCTCCTAATTCCTTTTCAAACGGGATCCACCTCGTTCCGAAGACAGTGATCAACTCTGTTTTATTTCCTTGATGGACTCCCGATACCTTTGGTTTGTAGATGGCCACTCTATCCCCAAGTGAATAAGTTCCAAGAGGTGTCAACAACCCAGAAGTCTTTGAAGGGTCGCTCCTGCCAAGGCCAAGCTTATAAGTCTTCACCAATACCTTTTGTTTGGCATCAAGGTCGATATAGTAAAACCACATCTTGCAGCGTGATGTGTCAACCAAAAGATAAAACTCAAAATTTTTATCTTTGCGCAGCACATTGAATTTATCCCCTTCCGAAATATCCTGCTTGACGTAGTCAGGCTTACCATTCAAACTACGGGCAATGAAATGGCGCGAGGTCTGATAATAGTTGGCGTAATCTGACAGCCAAGCCGGCCTCCCCTTTTGCCAGGAAACATTACTTTTGTAAGTGACCGTCTCAACAATTGGGAATTTGGGCTCATTCTTATTAAAGAATTCTTGTATCCTATCTACTTCAGGATGATTTTTTTCAAATGGGGCCGATGTCTCATAAGGATATGGGGGCGTCTCAATCTGTTTTGGAGCTGCTACCGGCTTTTTTGGAGCTGGGGGAGGAGGAGGTGGAACTATTTTTTTAATCTGATCCGCTGACTCTTTATTCGGAACTTTAGCAGCAATCTCGGTTTTTGGCGCGGCTTTCTTGTTTTTCACAATAGCTGCAATACCAATAGCTCCAAACAAAAGCACCGTCACGATAGCAAGTATTTTTGGTAATGTCATAATATTGTCTCATTTTGCTTAACATCATAAACGGTTGCCAATTAAATGAAAAGAGAAGGTAGAAGGTATAAAGACCTCTCGTTGGATTATTCTACTTAAAGGATAGACAAGATTTAGGGCGGACGGGATGGTTAGGATGGACAAGAAATTCCTCATTACTAAAAGATGACGCCTTCTTTTCTCAGGGAGACATATCTTTGATGGCCTATGATAAGGTGGTCATTGATGGGGATCCCGACGAGGCGGCCAGCTTTGATAAGTACCTGAGTGAGCTCATAATCCTCAGGCGATGGTGTGGGATCACCGCTGGGATGGTTATGAACGCCTATCAGGCTGGCGGCTTTATGCCTGATGGCGGGGTAAAAGACCTCTCTGGGGTGAACTAAAGTTTGAGATAGGCTGCCGATGGAGATGATTTCATGGCAAATGACATATCCCTTGGTATCGAGCAGGATTGCGATGAATAATTCCCTTTTTTCCTTTTCCAGATCATCTTTAACAAGCTGATAGGCCTGATCAGGATGTTCGACACGTACTTTCTCCTGAATCACTTGCCGTGAAGCCCTTAATCCTAAGTTAAAGGCTGCCTGAAGCTGAATAGCTTTCGCCAGTCCTATCCCTTTAATGGAGCATAACTCAGCTAAGGTAGCGTTGCAGAGGCTATCCAAGCTGCCAAAATGGGCTACGATATGATGAGCCAACTGCAAGACTGGTTGAGACTTTGTGCCGCTTCCCAGGATTACTGCAATTAGTTCAGCTGTGGACAAAAAGTCTGGCCCAAACTTAACGAGTCTTTCTCTAGGCCTATCCTCCCGGGGTAGATGTTGCACAGAATTCATCTTCTAACTGTCTCCTGTCTCCTCGACTCCGTCTCCTTTTTCCAGATAACGTGCAAATTTGGCAGCCAGGACATTGGGAACATCGACTTTCAAAACGACATCATTTTCCTCATATTCTTGCTTAATGATATGACCCAAACGAATGATTTCGCTGACGGCTGCGTAATCACTTTGCGGTATCCTGAAATCAGCTAATTTTCTTTGTTTGCTCAATTCCTGAATGATGACATCCTGCAATTCGTCCAATCCTTGACCTTTTAAAGCAGATATCTGGATGTTTTTCGGATAGGTCATCCTGATCTTTTGGATCATCAACGGATTTGTGCAGGCGTCAATCTTGTTAAGGACGGTTATGATCGGCTTTTTGCCGGCTCCCAGCTCTTTCAATACCTCATGGGTTGTGGCAGCTTGTTCTTCAGCCATCGGGTGGCTGACGTCGACCAGATGAAGAAGAATATCAGCCTCAACAGCCTCCTCTAAAGTACTTTTGAAGGCAGCAACAAGCAAGTGGGGCAGCTTGCGGATGAATCCGACTGTGTCCACTAGAAGGATATCCTGATGATTTTTTAAAGTGAACTTGCGCGTCGTGGTGTCCAACGTAGCGAACAATTTGTCTTCAACAAAAACTCCTGCATTCGTCAGAGCATTAAGCAAAGTCGATTTTCCGGCGTTGGTATATCCGACGATGGCAAAGACAGGAATTTCAGACTTGACGCGCGCCAGGCGAAGTGTTTCACGGTTAGCTCTGACTTCATCGATCTCTTTTTGGAGGAGTTCTATTTTTCTTTTGAGGATACGACGGTCTATTTCAATCTGCTTTTCCCCCTCACCTTTAAGGTAACCTCCGCCTCCTCCTCCGCCTCCTCCGCCAGAAGTACCTGATTGTCGAGACAGGTGGGTCCAAAGGTTTTTCAAGCGGGGAGCTTCATATTTCACCTTAGCCAGCTCGACCTGCAGCTTGGCCTCTTTGGTTTGCGCTCTTTGCGCAAAGACACCAAGAATGACTTCTGTACGGTCCATCACCGGGATGCTGAATACTTCCTGCAGATTTCTTTGTTGGCCTGGGCTGATCTCATCGTCGAAGACGACTGCATCGACTTTCAATTCTTTGGCTATAGTCAAAACCTCTTCCAGCTTTCCTTTAGTAAGAAAAGTTGAGGCATCATACCTGCGTAATACGCAGGGGATCTTACGGGCAGTCTGCATTCCAAAGGTGTCGATGAGCAGCTCAAGTTCAGATAGATGTTCTTCGCAAACAGTTTTTTGGTCAGCACCATGGTAAGCAGAAACCAGTAAGGCCTTTTTATTCTTGTCCTGATCGTGCAAGACCAGATTTGATTCATCCCTAACAATTTTATCTTCTTTCATGTTCCCTCTTCAAATTCAAGTTCTAATCCATCATAAGCGAGTTGTACGTGAGATGGCAAGCAGGCATTCGTTTTTTCATACTCCAAGTCGTGTGAGGTATGTGTTAGCCAACCGCGGGCTGCGCCGGATCGGTTGACGAAGTCTACTGCTTCATCCACGGACAAGTGGATGAGGGACGGTGTGTAGCGCAATGCGCTAACGACTACCGTCTTTACCCCTTTGAGCCAGTCAAAAATATCGGATTGGTAATCTTTGATATCCGAAACATAGGCCAGATCGCCAAAGCGGAAGGCATTGACTGGCATATTGTCCTGATAGTAAGTATAATAACTGATTTCAACATCTTGAAATATCACCTTCCCCTTCCTTTCCGGCAAAAAGAATTCCTTCAACCTAGCTGTATTACCATCCAGGGTTGGTTTGAAGAGGAAATAAAAGCGCTTTTTGATATCCTCGATCGTTTCTTGTAAACCTAATAATGGGATGGGAGAGTCAGTCATAAAATGGAAGGGACGCAAATCATCAATACCTGCAGTGTGATCATGATGAGAATGGGTATAGAGGACCCCTGAAAGATGCTCGATGCCACCACGCAGTGCCTGATAGCGGAAGTCGGGTCCGGAATCAATCAAAAAAGACTTTCTGCCAATCTGAACTAAAGCCGATGTACGCAACCGATTGTTGAAATGGGAAGTAGAGCAGCAAACTTCACAGCCGCATCCAATCATCGGTACGCCTAAAGAGGCTCCTGTTCCTAAAAAAGTAAATTTCCCTTTCATCCTCTGACCACAAAAAGTTGCATGACTTGATTGTTAATATTGGATTGGTAGAAATAAGCCCACTGGTCCGAATTTTGATCGGAGTGGAGCAGAACTCTAAAATAATCTTCGGAAGTTATCTCTACGACCTGAAATACTTTTGAAGAGGTGTTTTCCCCTTCACGCATGGTTGTCAGCAGACGGCTGACATGGGGTCTGTTAAATGAGGTGATGACATCAGCGGTCACGTTTTCCAGACTTTTATCTTTTTCTATCAACGGATAAAACCGTTGATAAGATTCCAATGAAACAGGCACATGCTCCATCAGTCTTGTTTTGGAGTCATAGTAAGTGAAATCGGTCTTTTCAAAGACAAGGCGTTCACTCTTTCCTTTATGGGTCTGGCTATTGATCTGATCCATCACTTTGGGATCAAGGATCGTCTGCCCTGCAATGTACCGTCCTGTGTGATTATAATTGTAAAGCATCACCCCTGCCAGCAGACAGCCAGTTGCCACCGAGGCAGTCAGCAAGACGACGATCCGTCTGACATCCTTCCTTGCCATTTCATTCATAATTATTCCTTTTATTTATCTACTCTACAGCGCATACTGATTTAAAAAAAGAGGAATTGAAACAGTCTGTTGATTCGGAGTAGGTACAATTGGTGAAGTGAAGCTTGTGCTCAGTCCCGATAGGGACGGCATATATCTGTGGCGACTTAGACATATGCCGTCCCTATCGGGACTGAGCGCAAACTCCGCCAGGCAAATTTTCTTCCTGTCTCCAGTCTCCCAATTAGGACAAAAAAATGTACAGACGAATTGCAGTTATTGGTGCGGGTTTTTGCGGATTGGCAGTGGCATGGCATCTGTCTAAACGGGACCAGGTCACCTTGTACGATACACTAGATATTGGAGCAGGGACTTCAGGCATGGCCTCGGGCTTACTGCATCCATACGTCGGAGTACAATCTAAACTAAACTGGATGGGCCGTGAAGGGTATGCTGCAACTGTAAAACTTCTCAATGAATCGCAAAAAGTCTTGGGCAAACCTGTTGTCAACATGAATAAAGGTATCATCCGGCTAGCTTTAGTTCAGGAACAGGAACTCAATTTTCGCGCGAGTGCAGCAACATATCCTGATGTCGAATGGCTGAATGCCGATCAGATCCGGGAAAAGGCTCCAGATGCTGCCTATTTCCCCGGCATCTTCATCACAGAAGGACTGACAGTTTATTCCTCGCTCTATCTGGAAGGATTATGGAAAGGTTGCCAACAAAGAGGCGTTGCTTTCGAAAAAAAGAAAATCAGCAGCCTTGCTGAAGTCGACGGCTATGATCTTGTTATCATCACGGCTGGTGCTTTAACACAAGAAATTCCTGAACTTTCAGCACTTCCCCTGAATCAGTTAAAGGGGCAGTTGCTTGAATTGAAGTGGCCGCAAAATATACCGCCGTTAAAATATCCACTGAATTCACACGTCTACTTGCTTATGACAGAGAATAATCATTCATGCATTGTCGGAGGAACCTATGAGCGAGGCTTTACTCATGCAGGGCCAGACATTGAAAAAGCAAAGGAGGAGCTCCTTCCTAAACTTAAAGTGATGTATCCGCCTCTAAAAAATCCTGAAGTTATCGCCTGCCGAGCCGGTATCAGATCCGGCGCACCCAACCGCCTTCCCTTTATCAAACAAATGGGCCCGAAGCATTGGGTCTTGGCCGGTATGGGCTCCAAAGGGCTGCTGTACCATGCCCTCATGGCTGAGAAGTTAGTCTCGCAGGTCTAGAGTGATGCTAAAATTTAACGCTTCTGTAGCAGGACATGCGCTTCGGCGGCGAAGTTGAAGAAGAAGATCACTCCAGGCGTCAGGAACGCAGCAAAAGGGATCATGAAGAAAAACCATTTCATAGTTGTCTGCACTGGAGTGCTGCAGTCGATGCACAGGGTACCGGTCAAGTAAGCTGAAATCGATAATAACACTAATATTAAGGCAAGCGGAAGCAAAGCAACCAAAATCAAAACCAGGTTGGCAAACGGATCCACTTCCATCCTTTTGACCGCTGCTTTGAAGATCGCCTGTCTACTCAGATCTTTCAAAGCCAGAAGAGGTGCAGCCACAAAAAGTAAGCCCAGACTAATCACACACAAGATAAGAGTAACGAGGTTGATCATGAAAGGGGCAAAAGAAAGGATCAAACTAACGAAATCACCAACGGCCGGTATCTCGCGTAGCAACACAAAAAACCCCAGCAGCATCCATAACAATAAGTAAGCCAGGATAATCGGTACGGCGAAATAAGAGGCGCCGATCATCATCTCCCAAGAATTGGACAAAACATTCTTATAGTTTTCTCCCCGATTCTTCACTTCGTCATGATATACCCTGATTAAGAAAATTCCGGTCGAAAGGAAGATGCCTGTGCAGATAAAAATGGGTATAAAAGTCAGGCTGAGCTGCACCCATTCGCCCGCATGGAGCGATAATCCCCTAAAGAATACAATCAATAGACCTGACAAAGCAAGGATACAGAAAACAGTGAGCAGCTTCTTTTTAGCAAATGAAAACGAAAGTGCACGGTTAAAAATATAACCAACTGATCCGAAGTCCATCTAGTCTCCTATAACAAAGTACGAAGGTTTAGAGATTATATACCCACAATGACGCCTAAAATTAAACACAGGGGCACAGAGGCACAGAGTTCACAGAGAAAGTAATTTAGTTTTTTTTGTTAAAAATCTATTTAAATTAAATTTTCTCTCTGTATTGTTATTTAAACAGCTTTTTCTCTGTGCTCTCTGTGCCTCTGTGCCTCTGTGTTTAATTTTTACGCGACTGTTTAAACGGATAGCTGGGCCGCACAATAGGTGTCCCCTTACCGCCGCGAGCCTCTTCCCTTTCATAAACGATTTGTCGGCCTATTCCGACGACGCGGGCCATTCCAAACAAAACGGTGTAGTATTCGGGATAGGGAAAACCGGCTGCGGTCAACAGAATACCCGACACTGCATCAACATTGGCATAAGGATTAGATATTTTGGGATTTTCTTTCAACACCTTGCTGCCGACCTTACGTAGCAGCTGCGACATCTTCACAAGCGGAATATCCGGATAATATTGGCTTGCCACTTTATAAAGCAAGGTGGCGCGCGGATCTTCCACTCTGAGAACGGCATGTCCAAAGCCAAAAACCAGCTCATTATTCTGCAATCGGCGACGGATTGATTCTTCCAATTTTTGTTCGCTGACGTTATCGCCCAACTCTTTAATCAGGTCCTGGACAAAAATCAAAGAGTCCTGATTGGCTTTGCCATGGCGCGGACCGGCTAATGCTGCCATCGCCCCAGCAAGCGAGCCATACATATCTTCCAGCCCTGAGGCGATGGCTTTACCGACGAAGCAAGAGAGGTTGCCGCCGCCATGGTCGTAATGGAGTATATTAAACAACTTTAGGACACGGGTCAGCTCAGCTTTATTGACGTTAGGAACATTGAGCATGTTAACGAAATTTTCCATGTAGCCTAATTCCGGCTGCGACGGTTTAGACTCTCCCCAACCGGCGTGGTAATTGATCACTGCAGCAGCTATCTCGGGTACTTTGGCGATGATATTTAATCCATCTTCACGGTAGTTATCAGTTCCTTCAAAAGCATGTGCCAGCAATAATGCAGTCGTAAAGAGTTTCATTGGATGGGATTCGCGAGGCAATAAGCGGATATACTTGATGAGCTCAGGGGAACAATTGGAGCGTTTAATAAGTTCTTGATTAAAAGCTTCGACCTCCTGCTTGCTCCCTTCTCTTCCATTCCATAGAAGATAGATCACTTCGATTGGCTCTTTCTTCTCAAGATCGACTAAGGGATGCTCCATATAGAAGAGCCCTTTTTGTGGATCAACAAACGAGGTGGTGCAATATCCGCAAGGATATCCCCTCAAACCTGTCTCAAGATTTTCTACCTTAATTTCAAATAATATATCTGCCATAAAATACCTTAAATTAGTTGTCGGACTAGGTCACGCTCTTCTTTTAATTCTTTTTCGGTCTGTCTTATTCTATACTCTAAAAATTCATTTAAATGAAGCCCTGAGACAATTTCACTTTTTCCAGGTGTCTTAGTGACGCAGGGAAACGAAAAAACGAGGTTATCATCGATGCCATAAGAATTTTTTGACGAATGGATCGCAGAAGAATACCAAGTTCCTGCTTTGGTGATGTTAATTTGATCTTTGATGGCATCGATTAAAGCATTGGCAGCCGATCCAGCAGAAGATTTACCTCTTGCGGCAATGATCTCCGCTCCCCGCTTCTGCACCTTGGTAAGGAAGTCGTTCTCTAACCAGTTTTTATCTGTGATCACCTGATCAGCCGGCGAACCTTTTATTTCAGCATGAAAAAAGTCAGGCACCTGCGTCGTCGAATGGTTGCCCCAGATGGTCATTTTAGTGATATCGTTGACGCCTACTTTGGCTTTATTTGCCAACTGATAGATCGCCCGATTCATATCAAGACGCATCATCGCTGAAAAGTTGCTCTTTGGCAGTCGTGGAGCATGGGCCATGGCTATCAGGCAATTGGTATTGCATGGATTACCCACGACTATGACTTTGGCTGTTTCTTTAGCCACTTCATTTAAAGCTTTGCCTTGCTCGATAAAGATTTTGCCGTTGGCTTGCAGCAGATCACTCCTCTCCATCCCCGGTCCGCGTGGCGTCGCTCCAACCAATATGGCATAATCGACATCCTTAAATGCTTTTTCAGCTTGATCTGTTACTAACACCGAATTCAACAAAGGAAAGGCGCAGTCATCCAGTTCCATCTTCATCCCTTCCAAGGCCGGCTGCATGGGCGGCAGCTCCAATAGATGAAGTGCAACAGGCTGATCAGGTCCAAACAGCTCGCCGCAGGCAATCCTGAAAAGTAAATTATAAGCGATCTGGCCGGCACTTCCTGTCACGGCGATTTTTATTGGGGATTTTAGCATCGTTACCTCCTACCTTTGCTTCACTATATGTGGTAAAACTAAATTTGTAAAGGAGGTAGAAGACAGGCTGAGATTCGGAGTAGGTACGAGAAATTCACCGCAGAGTCGCAGAGAACATAGAGCGAGGGTGGCATTAGTGTCGATGTTTACAGTAAGAATGGTTCTCACAATTGCGCTAGAAGGCGGTGCAGAGCACCGCACTCCAAGGGCTTCGCCAAGCAACTTTTCTTCCTCTCTCCTATCTCCTCGCCCTGCCTCTTTACCGGAGAGGCTTGGTGTTTTTCAGGAGATTACGCATCTCTGCTGAATTCCACCGAGCCACTAGTACTGTGTCGAACTTTTCTTCGATGGCACCACCGATTTCTTCTATGAACTTCAGGGCAAGCCTAGCCTGCAGATTCTTTTCAGGGGCCCTTAAGTGAGGATAAATGATGTTATAGGATAATTTTTCAATCTCTTCTGAGCTCATCCTCCCTAAAATCCACTTCAAACTCAATGGATCAATGCCTGGGGACTGTTCGGTTAAATGTTTTGGAGTGAAATCATCGACATGTTCGGGATCTGCAATAATCTTCGTAACAAAATCACCTTTCTGATCTTTGGTCAAAACCCTGATTGGATTGCTTGAATGGATCCTAATTCCATCTATATTTAATAGTAACTGGTTACTATAAACAACACATGCTACCCTTTGTGCCCCTTCCTCCATTGGTGAGGCATCCACCAAGGCAGCACCTTTAATTAAGTGAAGAGCTGTCAATTGATATAGATTTTTTTTAGCTTCTGCTTCATTTATGTTAAGTTTAGAGATAGCCTTATAGCCGCTCTCAACAAAACAAGTGCAGGCATCCACAAAACACGCCTCAACGACCTCTAAAGAAGTTTTTTTACCATTGACGGCGTCTGCATAACGTCTATTACTTTCATTTAAGACAACAAAATTGTTGTTATCTAAATTTTCATTAATCCCGGGAGCCCCGCAAACGTTCATGTCGTCCTTAGTTCTTAGAAAGCGTGGCGGAAGATGTCTAAGTTTCTTTTGGTCTAGTAGAATACCCTCAACAACATTTTTCTGTTTTAGAAGAGAGCTTAAATCCACATCAAGTTTATATCGACCTTCATTGTGCTCAACTCCTGTCCGGATATTCTTTTCTAACGTTTGAATCCTGCTTTTCAAATTATCACTTTCAGACGTCAGCTTTTGGCTTTGCTCTTCCAATTCTTTATGTTGAGCCTGCAAAGTATTATAAGTCAAAATTTTCTCATTGATAATAGTGATACATTCTCTGGCTGCATTCACATCTACCGCTTTTATCTTGGCAATAAAAATATCTGCTGCTTTGGCTTCTTTAAGAAGGTTTAGTTGGCCCTTCAATGCCTCAGCCTGAACTTTAATGTCTTCATTGATCATCTTCATCAAAGGATTAAGATGTTTATTTTGCAATTCAGCAATTTTTCTCTCGAACAAATAATTTTGACATAAGGTAAACAATCCTAAAGTAAAATAAGAGAGCGCATAGGTCATAATGCCTGTCACTAGATCCGGAAAGAGAGTGTTTTCCAATTGGCGACTCTTGGTCTTGCTATTTTCTAAAGCCATCTCGCAAACATTTAGGAGCTGATCAAATTTGATTTCATTCCACATTTTATTGACTATTAACGCTCTACTCATTTCTGGGATTTCGTCAGCAATCTTTTGAATTTTAATCCAGCTGTCTCCAGCTATTTTTCCTATCCTTGAAATCTCTTTCTCTAAGGAATCAAGCTTACCATAATTAGCAAAAACTGTTGCAGGTCCGCTCGAACCAAATGATAAAAGATTTCTGCTAACAAAATGGAGGCTCGATTTTGAAAATAAATCAGGAACCGCAAAATTTGTCTCGTACTCTTTTTTTAGTCTATTTATATTTGTCATATTTCTACCTTCATTATTTTGCAGTTTTCCAAAAATTCAACAGGGCGTTTATATGATTATTAGGACTAGTAAACTTTAATTTAGGGAACAATCCGTAAAATGAGTAGTTCGTCTGGTTGTAAAGGTAAAGCCGCTCTTTGGTATTTGGACCGAAAAAGAATTTCGGCTGGAGGAGTCCCGTTTCCTTATCAAGGACGGTATCCCCCGGTCTAAACATCCCTATGCGGACACCGGCGACTCTGGCACAAAGCTCAATTTCAAGCTGTCCGAGATCATTCGCACCTAAATCATACCCTCCTGGCAACCCTCTCAGCCATAACCGATATCTTTTAAGACCTTCATCATAATTTTTTTGAGTAGGTCTGAAAGCTCGATCCTGATTATTAGGTCCATAATCCGCAAGGATGGCCTCTTGAAATTGCCTGGCATTATTTTGATCGTCTAGATAAGTTGCCATGGCCTCTTTCATTTTCGCTACATAAAACTTTGCAACATCACACGAACTAAGATAGGTGTGGTCAGTAAGAAGAATAGCTAAAAGATTGCTCAACATGCATCCATCATGGTAAACATAATGGCTATGATGATATTGATTGTCTAATCCATTTGCCGGCCCATTAGTAGGATCAATTATCTTTTTCTTATCAAATGGTGTGACCACATTTTGTCTAGTGATATTTTCGAAAATCGCGATCTGTCGGGTTCTTGCACTTTTAAGTGCATCTAATAATGCAGGCGAATTGACAAAATACTTCTCTTCTATAGTCCAAGGTACTACCGGAACTGCAGTAAAATCGACTTCACCTTTTTTACTTAAGGGTGTTAACGCTTCAGAATCATCATCCGCAAATTCTGTCCAAAGAACACTGAACACATCTTTATATCTACTAGAAAAAGCTTTACTGATATTTCTAATCAGGTAGGCGGCTTCCTGTATAGATTTTACCTTATCAGAATTTTTTATGATGTAATCAGCTTCCTCTTTAGATTTTGCCTGATTAGTTTGTTGAGACATGAAAAGTTGGGCTTCCTTTAAAGCAGGACTTCCGTCACGCATAAGTGGAGACATTAGCATTGTAAAAAGATATTTTTTCTGTTTTTCATCCAGTGTCTTCAGAATTCTTTTAACAGTGAAAGGATCGATACCATCCGGAAATTCATCTACGCTTAAAGGAGAAAACTCATCGATATGACTGTATGAGATGATATGCTTTTTACCAATGCCCGTGATCTGTGGCTGCGATGCTCCCAGGACTACATTACTGTCATTCAATTTTAAGTATTTTTTGGATTGATCTTTTTTTAAGTGAGCCTGGTTGATCAGATGAAAGGCCATAAAATAATATACCGCTTTTCTATTTGCAGCGAAGTCATCCCACTGCATCCAAATCTTATCACTTTTATTTAAGACGATATTCTCCATCTGAATCAATTCTTTAAAGGAATTTTCGAAGCAGGCTCTTAAAATATCTACTGCATTATTCTTTCCTTTCAGACGTTTATCATAAAGACTTTCAGATCCAAAAATATTAAAAGCTGAAAAAAATTTGGCAAAAAATCCTTTTTTTTCTTCTTGGACTTTGAATTTTGATTCGATTGCTCCAAGGGCATCCCTCATTTTAACAGCTTCTTCTTGGTGTTTGAGATAGTGCTTTAGGCCATCAATCTTCATTCTTATTTCATCCATTTCATCTCTTTCTGATCTAATGTCAACCATAGTGTAATCGAGATCATCCTCTGTCGCAAATAATCTGCTATTTTCTACATTCTGCCTTACAATTTTTAATTCTATAGCTTTAATTTTAATCCTTAAATCATCAGTAACATCACTTACTATATGAATTGAAGTAGGTTGGAAATAACGTTGTGGTTGTGCAGCGACACATACAAGTGTATCAAGACGGGCATTAGCCTCATCAAATTCGCGGGAAATCGTCCCTTGCGGGGATGCAATTACTTGATCTTTCGTTATTCCGAGCTGGACTGTATGATTGATCAATTCAATCGTTCTTGAAAAATGGGCTGATTTACTGGTTAGACTATTGGTCATATCCGTAATTGCTTTTCGACCGGAAAGATAGCGTTCATAGAACGTTTTTTCCTGAGCTAAGTTATGGAATACACCGAATATACCGACGGTGACAACGTTAAGCAACCAGGTTGCCGTTACTATAACGACTATCTTGGCTAGCGGTTGCACTGAGGCTTGTGTAAAGCTACTAGGGTCTATTTGAGAGAACTGTTGGTT
>Ga0207010_1006_pt1 | contig 80969 bp, 62 predicted proteins | sample Alteio_BWMinCont_82_FD_153465 | JGI IMG/M metagenome (GOLD analysis project Ga0207010, IMG submission 153465) | Enriched cells from forest soil in Barre Woods Harvard Forest LTER site, Petersham, Massachusetts, United States -... | ecosystem: Environmental > Terrestrial > Soil > Temperate forest >...
AGCCTAAAAAACCGGAAATATTAAGTGCTCCCCGTAATAGAAGAGATCATTCTACGGGCTAGGGTAAGTGGTTACAGCAGTAGCTGGTATTCCATAATAGGCTGTACTAGGATAAGTATAACCTATGCTACTACCACTATTATTATTTGATCCTGCAGCGTATCCAGCGACTGCTGCCTTATTATTTTGATTATTCAAAGCAGATCTGCTTAAGGCTGGTGTCCTTTGCAGCGCCTGACCTCTTGCAGCTGGATGAGCTCTAACCCCTCCGGCACCTCTAGCACCACCTAACCCGGCTCTGGCCATTAGTGACCCTTCGTTTGCAGGAACTGCGTCGATGCTGCCTACCAGGAAGAATGAGGCGATAAAAGTGAATGTGAGATATTTAAACATTAGTCCTCCTTTTGGACAGTAACCGGTTCGATTGAAGCGACTGACTGGTCGCCTACTTTTCTATCAATCGAAGAGAAGCTATAGGTCCCATTATTGTTTTTAGCATAAATATTTGTGGCAGAGCCTTTTGACCCGTCATTAAGGACGTAATTCAATTTGGCATACCATGAGTCACCTTTCTTAGTCCATAAGCCTGTCCCATAGCCCCCATCGGAATCGTAGACCCATGAACGGATGGCTTTATCGATAGGATCCCATCCGATAATCTGAATTCCATCCATCACATTTAATCCGTAAACATCCATTTTAAAGTGTTGGATAAGGAAGTTGTTATATTTGTCCCAGTGGTTATTAAAGGTGATGTTGACGTCTTCATCGGCATCTTTCCAGTTACCAATGAACCATCCCAGCTCCTTTAAATTAGGATTGACAGGTGGGGCAGGAGGGACTTCTATTTCTTTGACAGAAGAAATTAGCCATTGTCCATTTTGCTTAACCAGATCGATCTTGCGAGCATTGCGCTGCAGCAGTCCACCATCTTTGCTTGTGATTTCGACAATGCCTTTAACAGTAGCGCTATCCGGTTGGCTAAAATCAGTATCAGTAGGGTTGAAGGTAAATGTCAGCTGACGAGCTTTGATTTCCTGGGATCTTTTTTCCAGGAATTGTGCAATTGCATCTCTTCCCGTCACGACTTCTCCTGTGGCCGGCAATGTAAATTCGGCATCAGGTGTCCAATAGGAGGCCAGCTGGTCAACTTTTCCCTGGTTATAATCTTGGGAGAATTTTTGAATCATTTCCCTGACACCTTCTCTTGTAGAGCCCATTTCATCCGCTGAAATGGTTGTGAATAGCGCCTGGAATCCAAAAATTCCAACAATGAAGTATTTTAACATATTGGTTTTACCTCGGTTTATGCGAATAAACCCTACACATATTAAAAAATCTTTTTTGTGTCAATAGTTTGCGAAGGTAGAAGATAGGAAGTTTAGCTTTCTCTTTAAAGCCATTGGTTGTAGCGGCGGATGTACCAGGTTTTGATGAGTTGTGTGAGAGCGCAGTAGCCAATGAGTGTGCCGACGAGCCAATAGAAGTAATTTGCTGGCAACGGCACCATGCCGATGCTTTGACCGGCATAGGAATAGGGGATGTAAATTCCGATGGCCATTATCAATATCGTTGTGAGGAGCAGCGGCAAGGAAGCGATGCTTTGGATGAAGGGAATTTTTTGTGTTCTGATTACATGAACAATAAGTGTTTGGGTTAATAGTCCTTCAATAAACCATCCGGATTGAAATAGAGCCTGTTTATCAGGTGAATTAGCTCCAAAGACAAACCACAACACAGCAAAGGTAGTGTAGTCAAAGATAGAGCTGATAGGCCCAATAAAGATCATAAACCTGGTAATGCCTTTTGGATCCCATTTACGAGGCTTTAGGAGGAAGTCGCTGTCAACATTGTCGAATGGTATCGTAATTTGTGAAATATCATAAAGAAGGTTTTGAACAAGTATTTGTAACGGCATCATAGGAAGGAATGGGAGCAGGGCGCTGGCGCCTAACACGCTGAAAACGTTGCCGAAATTAGAGCTGACAGCCATTTTGATATATTTTATGATATTGCAAAATGTTTTACGTCCTTCCAGGACACCTTCCTTCAAAAACATGAGATTTTTTTCGAGCATGATGATATCGGCCGATTCCTTGGCAATGTCGACGGCGGTGTCTACTGAAATACCTACATCGGCATCGCGCAATGCGGGGGCATCGTTGATGCCGTCTCCAAGGTATCCTACTGTATGGCCCTTTGCTTTTAGTGCCAGGATTACCTTTGATTTTTGCATCGGTGAGAGTTTTGCAAAAACGGTTGTTTCTTCGACTACATTTTGGAGTTCTTCATCGCTAAGTGACTCAATCTCTTTTCCAAGAAGGACTTTATCGACCTTAAGACCAACCCATTTACATATTTTCTTTGTGACGATTTCATTATCGCCTGTTAAGACTTTGACGCTCACGTTCAAATTTTGCAGTTCTTTGATGGCTTCTTCGGCCGATTGTTTGGGTGGATCCAGGAAGGCTAAAAATCCCATTAGGACAAGAGAGTATTCATCTTTGGCTTTATATTCGAAAGTACCTTCAGCGGGTATTTCTTTATAGGCGACAGCTAAAACGCGCAGTCCATCTTCATTCAGATCGTCTTTGATAGCTACTATTTGCTTTTTTAGGTCTTCGGTGAAAGGAACAATTTCAGAATTGATTTTAGCTTGTGTGCAGACAGACATGATCTCTTCCACCGCTCCTTTACAGATAAGTAGATGCTTATTCGGGGCTGATTCGACGATAATGGACATCCTGCGTCTGATGAAGTCAAAAGGAATTTCGTCCATTTTTTTATAGGCTTCGTCCAGACGAAGGACTTGTTTTAATTTTACATGTTCCAGGACAGCAATGTCCAATAGGTTTTTTAAGCTGGTTTGATAATAGCTGTTGAGGTAGCCATATTTTAAAACTTCTTCATCTTCGTCTCCAGTCAGGCTTAAATGCTTTTCCAAGATAATTTTGTCTTGTGTCAATGTGCCCGTCTTATCTGTGCAGAGAACATCCATGGCACCGAAATTCTGGATCGAATTAAGTCTTTTGACGATCACCCTGCTTTTAGCCATTTTGACAGCCCCTTTAGCCAGGTTTGCTGTCACAATCATAGGCATCATTTCGGGAATCAAACCAACAGCTACAGAAAGGGCAAATAAGAAAGATTCGAACCAGTCTCCTTTAGTCACGCCGTTGAGAAGGAAAACAATTGGGACCATGACAAACATTACCCGAATCAACAGCCAGGAAACTTTATTGATGCCTATATCAAAGCTGGTCATGGGCCGATAACCGGAAATCTTCTTTGCCATCGATCCGAAAAATGTATTATCTCCTGTTGCTATCACGACCGCTGTGGCTGTACCATTAAGGACGTTTGTCCCCATAAAACAGATATGAGGCATCTCGAGAAGGCTCATATTATTGACGGTCTTATCAAATGGAATGTCGAATTTTTCAACTGGCATCGACTCGCCTGTCAGTGCTGATTGGCTGACAAACAACTCTTTAGATGAAATGAGGTACGAGTCTGCAGGTAGCATGTCCCCCGCAGAAAGAAAGATAATATCGCCTGGTACAATCTGTTGTATCGGAAGGTCAAATTTAACCGGCGGAGAATTCTCTTCGCCTCGACGGATGACTGTCGCTTTTGTACTGACCAGGGCCTTGAGTTTTTCGGCAGAGCGATTGGATCGATATTCCTGAAAGAACCTGATGCCTACACTGATGGTAACCATCGATGCAATGATAATGGTGCCATCAGTATCTCCAAGGAAATAATAGATAACTCCAAGAAGGGTTATCAAAATATTAAATGGATTGATATAGCTAATATAAAGCAAATGGTACCAGGTGGGGGGTAACTCGTACGAAACTTCATTGACACCATATTTATCCAGGCGCTCTCTGGCATCACTGCCGAGGAGTCCCGTTTTACTGGTATCCAGTACTTGAAAAATTTCCTGAGGCATCATCTGAGAAAATTTTTGCAGGCTATCGATCAGTACCTTATGTCCATTGGCACCATTGGACTTTTTCATCAGCGCAGCAAAATAACTAAATAATGGAAATAATTTTGTCGTCATATTTCGAGGATATCAATTTAAAATATTAAGTCAAACAAAAGAAAGAGAGGAGGGATGGTGAATGGTAGTCTCGGCGACGCGTTCTTGAGTCATTGTTTTTTATTGATTTTTTGGATCTAATGACTTAGATTAATTTTTTACTAAAATTTGAAGGTTTGTTTATATGCGCATTTATTTGACAAAAGCTCTTTGGACTGCATTTTCGCTCTGTTTTTACTCTGCGGGATCTGTTTGGTCTGGTGAAGAAAACAATTATTGCATTGAAAGAAAATCCACTGACGATCTTAGTAATAATGGTCAGGAAGAAAAAAAAGAGGAGCCAAAACGTAGGGCTTTGCCGGCTCCATTCGCATCACCTCCCTTCCCATCTGGTGAATATCAGGGTTCCCCATTGGTAGGTGTACCTCCAGATGATACTGTTTGGCCCTTGATGAAAGTTCTTTATAGATCGCCTTTAGGCAATGCTATGAAGAGAAATAGAATAAGAGCTTACGGATGGTTTAATGGTTCGGGAAATATCAGTAATTGTAAAAAATCAAATAGCCCTTTTTCCTACTGGCTTGTCCCCAACAAATTTGAGTTGGATCAATATGTCTTCCGTTTAGAAAGACAGGTTGATTCAGTACAGACTGACCATGCAGACTGGGGATTCCGCTCAACATTCTTATATGGTATTGATTACCGCTATATGAATGCCGGCGGTTGGACAAGCTGGCAATTGCTTGAGAAGAACAATCTATATGGTTATGATTTTACGGAACAATATATTGATATTTACACACCCAAGGTGGCGCAAGGAATGATTGTCCGTATTGGGCGATGGATTGCCTGTCCCGATATCGAAACTCAATTTGCACCTGACAACTATATGGGAAGCCATTCATTGCTTTTCACTTTCGATACTTATACACAAACGGGTATTATGTTCACTGTCATGTTAAATAAAAATTGGACAGTCCAAGCCGCCCTACATGCGGGTACAGACATGGCCCCATGGTATAAGGGAGCTGTTCCCACAGGGATGTTTGGAGTTCGCTGGGTATCAGATAGCAATAAGGATTCCATCTATCTGGTCTTAAATGACATTAATAGTTCCAGATTCCGCCGATTCCACATGTATGGCCAGAAGCTTGGCCATGACAACTTTAATTATCTGGTTGGAACATGGCAGCACAAATTTAATGATGACATTCACACCAAGACAGAATCTTATTTCATGTGGACACGTGATGCGGTGCTTGGTGGTACACCGAGTGCCGGTCCTGTTAAGTCTTTCGGCGGTGGAGGAGGTATCGGAGCTAACATCAAAGGTACTGCATTTGCTTATGGCGTGGTTAACTACACCATGTTTAAATTTTCTGATAAGGGATTTTTTACTGTGCGTAATGAAATCTGGCGCGACGAGCAGGGAGAACGTTCAGGGTTCTCTGGTACCTATTCAAGCAATGCCATTGGTTTTTCCCTAAATGTCACCGATATCTTGCAGATCCGCCCCGAATTCGGCTACTACCGCAATTGGGATCATAAGGCCTTTGACCTTGGCACCAAGAAAGGATTGTTGTTATTTGCCGCCGATATGACCTTGCGCTACTAATATACCGCAATTAGATTATTTGGAGTATCCAAATCTATAAGCCTTGTGGGCAATTACTAAAAAAGTTATTTTTCGCTATGGATAAAATTGCTCTACTATTTTTGACGATGGGGAATTTAAATCATTCCCATTTTTGGAAAACAATCCTGGATCCGGTAAAAGACCACTTTTCAATTTATATTCATTCTAAAGAGGGGATTGAAGATCCCTATTTTAAACAATATCAGATTCCAACTGTTCAGACAAATTATCTCATTCATGCGAAAGCATGGCAAGTTTTGCTGCAAGAAGCATTGCAAAATCCTGAAAATAAAAAGTTCATTTTTTTATCCGAGTCATGCATCCCGCTTTATCCTTTGGAATTGATTTATGAGCATTTAATCCACAGTGATAAGTCGCAAATGATGTATGGATCGCCCTGGTGGGATGAACATGAGCCTAGAGAGGTGATAGAATTGCCTAAAGAGCATCGTTGGGGCAATGCGGAGTGGATGATATTGAACAGAAGACATGCTCAAATCGTTGCTGAAGATAAGGAAATCATCCAAATAGCCGAAGGTCATATTCATGATCAGGAGTCTTATCCATCCATTTTATTTAGCGTAAAGGGATGTCTCGACGAGTTCGTCTATAGGCAGGTCACCTTTGCTGTCAAGGATCCGGACCACTTTCCCCATCCTGTTCACTTTGATCAATATGACAACCGATGTAAAAGCCATATACGCGACGCAAAGCTGACAAAATGCTTGTTTGCCAGAAAATTTGATGCAACATTTCCTGAAGAATGTTTATTTTCGATCATTAATACCCCGATGACTACTTATGAAGGTGCTAATAAGGCTCTTTTGCGTATGCAGGAGATGGACCTATCTAACAAATCCACTATGCTCTGTTTGCTGATTGCTCAACTTGGATTAAAAGTAGGGTGTGAAATAGGTTCATTTTGCGGGCTGCACATGAAAGATATTCTTGAGAAAACCGGTATTGAGAAACTTTATGGCGTTGATACTTATGAAAATAATAGTATTTTCAGTATAGCAGAAAAGGTTCTTGCTCCCTTTTCGGACAAGGCAGAAATTGTAAAAAAAGATCCTCTTGATTATGCAAAGAAAGTGTCCGATCACAGTTTAGACTTTGTCTTTATTAATAGTAATCACGACAAAACGGATCTGATTTCCATACTTGAGGCTTGGCATAATAAAGTCAGGCCAAAAGGACTCATCTCCGGTTATTATTTAGATGAGCTTCCCATCGCACAAAAGATCCTCAATTACTATGCCTCCAAACAGCTCCCCGTTTATCACTTTAATCGACTTGAAACAGGCTTTTGGGTTGTGATTATTTAACCTGAAAACGGCGCAAAGCTCATTGGGGTGGGGTAGCTAGCTACCGCTTCTTTGAGTCTTCGGCAAGCCGAAGACGCCGCGAGCTTATTTAGGTAGGATGAGGGAGAAATCGGTGCCGGCGTTGTCGCGGTTTTTGACTTCGATTTTGCCCTCGTGGATGTCGACGACATCTTTAACGATGGCCAGGCCAAGGCCGAGCCCTTGCGGAGTGCCATGATAGAATTTTTCGAAGATCATGGGAAGGATTTCCTTGGAGATGCCAGGACCTTCATCCAGGACCGAGAGTTTAAATTCATTTCCTGTGACTTCAGCTTTGACGATCACCGACTTACTAGACTCGGAATATTCTAAAGCATTTAAGAGAAGATTGTTTAAGGCCAATTTAAGAAAGTTAAAATCGAATGTCATTAAAGGAAGTTGTGCCTGAGCTACAACGAGAATTTTTCGTCCATTGGTAAATGATTTCAATTCTTTGCAACTTTGTTCGATAAGTTCATTGAGAGAATTTTTCTTTTTTTCCATGCGAACGAAACCTGATTCTAGTTTTGAAATGGCGATGACATTATCGATGGTGAATTTGAAATTAGAGATGAACTTTTCCATTTGATTGGCTAAAGTACAGATATTTTGATCCCCGCACTCTTTTTGCAATTGCTGGTTGATTTTTAAAATTCCTTCTAAAGGAGTATAGAAGCTACGGTTAATGGAATGGAAAATCGATTGGTGCATCCTTTCGATTTGTGTGCTGTAATCTTGTTTGAGTACCCTTTCTTCGAAGATATACCTTTCCAGATAGATGCCAAGTTGCTGAGCGACCGACTGGATGAAATTCATTTCATCCATGGAAAGGAGGCGGTCCAGTCTGGGAAAATAAACGATGATTCCGACCGTTGCAATGGCATATTTAATGGGAAAATAAATACCTGCTGCTGATGGAAGGGTATCAGTACTCCATCCGGCTATTTTCCCATTTTGGTATACCCATATGGCTGTTGACTGTTCTTTTTCGTTTTTTAATAGAGAGAGCTGGCTTTCCATGTTAAGCTGATTATTCGATCCTTTAATTAAAATATCGAACTTGCCGGGAAAGTAATTCTCCAATCGGGAGATAACGTTTAGCCGAAGATACTGAAAATTGGTGGAATTGGCGATGTCTAATTCGATTTCGTAAAGACGCTGTATGGTTTCTTCCCGCTTACGTAAAAAAAGGTCTTTTTCATGCATGCGGCTGGTCATAGTGCCGCTGATGGCAGCCACAAAAAAATAGATAATCAGCAGAGTGATGTCTTCTGCATCATTTATGTATATTGTATAGACAGGTGGAATGAAAAGAAAATCCCACGAAAAGGCACTTAAGGCAGCTGCTAGAAAGACTGGACCTGGGCGGACGAAAAAGCTTAGGACTAAAATGGCAAGCAAGAAAATATAGCCGCTTGATTTGTATCCAATGAAAGGGGTGACAGCAAAACCTAAGGCGGTAATTGCGGCAACGGAAAGTAGTGCAATGAGATATTCGTTCCATGCAGCTTTCATTTGGATTGTCGGGATAACTCGTTGATAGATATTTAACAGCGTTTCTTGCCGTAAAATGACAATATCGATTTGTTTATTATCATTTTCCAAACGGTCTATAAAGCTGCCTTGAAACCAATTCAAAAGAGATAAATTCCTTTTTGGAGGACGACCGATAACGATACGGGTGATATCATGTTGTTTGGCAACTCTTTGCAAACCTGTTGTGATGTCAATATCATGTGTTGTAATGACTTCGGCTCCCAGCTCACGTGCTAGATTAAAATGTCGATTTAACTTGGATTGCTCCTGATCAGTAAGTGTAATTCCAGTATCGACGTATACGACAATCCAAGGGGCATCCAATTCGAAAGCCAGCCGCCGGGAGGCGCGGATCAGCTGTTCCGATGCAACAGAGGGATTGATGGCTACCATCAACCTTTCTCTTGTTTTCCACCCTTTTCCATGAAGGATGCCATGAAGGTCATGATCAACTTTTTCAGCAGTAAAGCGTAGGGCGATTTCGCGCAACGCCATGAGATTTTCTTCTTTGAAGAAATGTTCGGCAGCCTGCCTGGACTGATCACCAATGTAGACTCTGCCCTCTTTTAATCGCTGTAGTAACTCTTGGGGTGGGATATCGACTAGTTCGATAGCTGCAGCTCTCTCAAGAATAAGATCTGGTACGGTTTCTCTGATTTGAATGCCTGTGAGGCTTTCTACAAGGTCTTTTCTGCTTTCCAGATGCTGGACATTCATCGTGGTATATACATCGATGCCGGCGTCTAGAATTTCAATTACATCCTGCCACCGTTTGGGATGTTTGGATCCCGGTACGTTGCTGTGGGCAAGTTCATCGACTAATACAATCTGCGGTTTGGTCTTAATGATGGATTCGAGGTCCATTTCCTGGAACATTGAATCTTTGTATTTGACCCATTTTTCAGGGATAATAGGGAGGCCTTGCACTAATGCTTCGGTCTCGACTCTTCCGTGAGTGTTTACAGTCCCGATGACGATGCCGACACCCTCGTCCAGCTTTTGATGTGCATCCTGGAGCATGGTGTAGGTTTTTCCAACGCCAGCAGACATTCCGAAAAAGATTTTAAGGCGTCCCAGCTCCTTTTCTTTTTCTTGTTTTTGAATCTCTTTTAAGAGTTCATCAGGATTAGGCTGTTCATTTTGTTCTTCTATCATCTAGAACCTGATTGAGGAGGAGTACATTAACAAAACGAGGTCCAGAAATAAACATCATTTTTTCTGAATGGATATCGATCATATTTTTTAATTCGCTCTCACTGATTGAACGAGCCTTAGCGATGCGAGGCATTTGAAAATAAGCTGCGTCTAAACTGATATGCGGGTCTAAACCGCTGGCTGAGGCGTAGAGCAAATCATGAGGTGCCTCTTGACCAAGCTTTTGGGCTCTTTTAGAAACCTGCGCTTTCAGTTTTTTGCTAGTGGGGCCTAAGTTGCTGCCGCCGGAGGGTTTCATTGGGTCGTAATCAATGGCTGAGGGACGTGGCCAGAAATAGTTATCTCCGGTGGTTTTTTGTGCTATCAAGGCTGAGCCAATGGTCTGCTTGCCGTTTTTAATAAGGCTTCCATCTGCTAAGTAAGGCATCGTAAATTGTGCCACTACAGTAATGACAAGCGGGTATAGGAGGCCTGTCAGGATAGTCATACAGAGAAAAACTTTGAAAGCTGTAATTAGTTGATTCATGCCAGGCCTATGGAAGTAATGATGAGATCGATGACTTTAATGCCGATAAAAGGGGCGATGATCCCTCCTAGGCCATAGATAAATAAGTTATGACGCAAGATTTGTGCTGCCGGTTGTGGTCTGAATGGAATCCCTTTTAAAGCTAATGGGATCAGCGCTACAATGATCAATGCATTAAAGATGACGGCACTGAGGATGGCGCTCAAAGGTGAGTCAAGTGCCATGATATTTAGCAGATTTAATGGACCCGATTGCCCATTGACGGCATAGAGCGATCCAAAGAGGGCAGGAATGATGGCAAAGTATTTGGCTACATCATTGGCAATGCTGAAAGTGGTAAGGGCACCGCGTGTCATTAATAGCTGCTTTCCTACTTCTACGATATCGAGCAGTTTGGTCGGATTGCTGTCGAGGTCGACCATGTTGCCAGCCTCTCTTGAAGCCTGAGTTCCTGTATTCATGGCAACGCCAACATCGGCTTGGGCTAGAGCGGGAGCATCGTTGGTGCCGTCGCCGGTCATGGCGATCAAATGGCCTTTGCTTTGCTCTTCACGTATCCGCGCCAATTTCATTTCCGGTGTTGCTTTGGCTACGTAGTCGTCTACGCCTGCTTCCGCTGCAATGGCACCTGCAGTCAAAGAATTGTCTCCGGTGACCATCAATGTCTTTATTCCCATTTTACGCAGTTCTGCAAATCTTTCTTTGATTCCACCTTTAACCACATCTTTTAAATGAATGATGCCGACAACTTGATTTCCATCTGAGACAAGAAGCGGTGTTCCTCCTTTACTGGAGATAGGTTCAATCGCAGAAAATAGCTGCTGTGGAAAAATACCGCCTATGCTTTCCACGTGTTGTTGGATAGCTTCTGCTGCCCCTTTGCGAATAATCCTGATCGGCCTTCCATCTTCATCTAAAAAATCAATGCCGCTCATTTTTGTTTGAGCACTAAAAGGAATAAAGCGGGTGCTACCATCTTGATGGAGGGCTTCTCCACGGTAGTTGAATTTATTTTTCGCCAGGACGACGATTGAACGGCCTTCCGGGGTTTCATCAGAAAGAGATGCCAACTGGGCAGTTTGCGCAAAATTCTTCTCATCAACTCCTGGTGCTGGCAGAAATTCTGTCGCCATTCTGTTGCCAAGCGTGATAGTCCCGGTTTTATCGAGAATCAGCAGATCGATGTCGCCGGCGGCCTCTACGGACCTGCCGCTTTTGGCTATGACATTTTTTTGTATTAACCTGTCCATACCGGCAATGCCTATAGCGCTCAGGAGTGAACTGATGGTTGTTGGAATTAGACAGATAAGCAAAGCAATGAGGACTGGGATTGTCACTAAATGGGAAATGTCCTGGCCTGCCTCTTTGCTGCTGTAATCGGCAAAAGACTTCACCGACATCACGGTAAGTAAGAAAATGATCGTTAACGATGAGAGGACAATATTTAATGCAATTTCATTAGGAGTTTTTTGTCGCTTGGCGCCTTCAACTAAACTGATCATTCTGTCAAGGAAGCTACTACCCCTTTCTGAAGTCACTTCGACGACAATCCTGTCACTGACGACGCGGGTGCCGGCTGTTACAGCGCTGCGGTCGCCGCCGCTTTCGCGGATGACTGGCGCCGACTCGCCTGTGATGGCCGATTCGTCAACGGTAGCAATGCCTTCGACCACTTCTCCATCGGCCGGGATGATGTCACCAATGGTGCAGGCCACCCGATCTCCCTTTTTCAAATCCAAAGCAGAAACTGTGATTTCCTTTCCATTCACGATTTTTCTGGTTAGAGTTTCCTTTTGGGTTTTTCGTAGGCTGGCGGCTTGCGCTTTGCCACGGCTTTCTGCAATGGCGCTGGCAAAGTTGGCAAACAAGACAGTAAACCATAGCCATATGGAGATCTGTATGTTGAAAAAAAATGGCTTATCGAAGCTTAAAATGGTTGTAAAAATGGCTCCTAAATATGTGACAAACATTACTGGATTGCGGAACTGCGTTTGCGGGGCCAACTTCACAAATGAGTCTTTTAGGGCTTCTAGAAGTAAATCAAAACTAATGACGCTTCTTCTTTTTATATACATAGGACTCCTCAATTAAACGCCTGGCCGCGCTGCATTAGAATTTGTTCAATGATGGGTCCCAATGAAAGAGCTGGGAAAAATGTCAGTGCAGCAACAATGATAATGACGCTTAGTAATAAAATCGCGAAGAGCAGTTTATCAGTAGCAAAGGTTCCTAAAGATGGTGCCAGTGTATTTTTTTGAACTAAATTTCCGGCCAGGGCTAAACTAGGGATTAAGATGGCCAAACGTGCCAGAATCATGATGAAGCCAAGTGTGATATTATAAAAATAGGTGTTGGCATCGAGTCCGGCAAAGGCGCTACCATTGTTTCCTGCAGCTGATGAAAAGGCGTAAAGGATTTCAGAAAGTCCATGAGGCCCGCCATTAGCCAAGCTTTTCAACGCAGAGGGCAATAGGGTGGCAATGCCGGATCCAATCAGTATCAGGGCACAAGGGGTGAGAATGGACAGCATCACCCATTGCATCTCGGTCTTCTCAATTTTTTTGCCTAAATATTCCGGGGTCCTGCCGACCATCAGTCCAGCTAGAAAGACTGTGAGGAGAATGAACATGATCATGCTGCATAGGCCTACGCCTACTCCGCCAAAGATGACCTCGCCGATCATGATGTTGAACATGGCGATTCCCCCAGCCAACGGCGAAAGGCTTGAATGCATGCTATTCACTGAACCGTTGGAGGTGCCGGTCGTAGTAACAGCCCATAAAGTGCTATTATTGACCCCAAAGCGAGTTTCTATCCCCTCTAAGACGGGTGAATATTCCATAATGGGATTATGAGAATATTCTGAAGCCAGTGCAATGGCGAGTCCGCCGATCCACAAAACAAACATCACCGAAAAAATAATCCATCCTTGTTTTATTGATTTGATGAGAAGCCCATACATGTAAGTGGCTGCCGCAGGTATGCAAAAGATCAAAAAGGTTTCAAGAAAATTGGAGAGGGGTGTGGGATTTTCAAATGGATGGGCGCTATTGGCATTAAAAAAGCCGCCTCCATTTGTCCCTAATTGCTTGATTGCGATTTGTGAAGCCACTGGACCCATGGGTATAAGCTGTTGTTCATTTGACAAGGTCGTCGCCTGCACATAGGGATGGAGATTTTGAATCACCCCCTGGGTGATTAGAAAAAGTGCAATGATAATGCAGAATGGAAGAAACAAATAAACGACCGTGCGGGTCAAATCGACCCAGAAATTGCCGATGGTAGAACTTGCTTTGCGGGTTATCCCCCTGATTAATGCTAGCAAGACGGCGTTTCCTGTCGCTGCACTGACAAAGTTTTGTACAGTCAATCCTGTCATTTGCGTTAAATAGCTGAGGGTATTTTCTCCACCATAGGCTTGCCAATTGGTATTTGTTACAAAGCTGGCAGCGGTGTTGAACGCTAATGCCGGTTCAACGCCGGAAAAACCTTGCGGATTAAAAGGGAGCCATCCTTGCAAGAGCTGCAGTAAGAATAGGAAAATGATTCCCATGGCGTTAAAGAAAAGCATGGCGATGGCAAAACCGGTCCATTTCATCTCCTCCGCCGGATTAATTCCGCAGATCCGATAAATTATTCGCTCCAATGTCCCCAGAATGGGAATGGAATTTCTCTGATCATTAAAAATCCACGCCATATAGTGTCCCAAAATTGGAACCACGATAAAGAGGAGAAAAATAAAAAATCCTAAATACAATGCATTTTCCATTAACGATGTCCTTAGAATTTCTCAGGATGCAATATAGTGTATGTCAAATATCCAAGCAGTAAAACACACAATATTCCTGCAATTAAAAAATCATTTGGCATTATTTTCCCTAGATCTAAATTATTTCTGACTATAGGTTTAAATATTTTTTATGTAAAGAAAGAAGAGACTGAGATTCGGAGTAGGTACGAGAAATTCACCGCAGAGTCGCAGAGAGCGCTGAGAATGCGCAGAGAATTTTTTCTTTACAAGAGTAATCTCTTCATTTATTTAGTGATCAAAATTCTCTGCGTAGTCTCAGCGTTCTCTGCGGCTCTGCGGTAAACCAGTCTAAACCACCCTACCCCTTCCATTACTCGAGCCTCTTTCTTACACCCAAACGGGACCTCTGGCATCTCGTACCTACTCCGAATCTCAGGAAGAGAAGAGAGAGGAGAAAGGGACCCATGGGACTTATGGGACTTATGGGACTTATGGGACGAATCCCCATTTGTCCCATAGGTCCCATAGGTCCCATAGGTCCCATAGGTCCCATAGGTCCCTTTTTGAGGAATAAGACTTGAATTTCTTATATTTTGGGCCTGATATGACTAAAATTCAATATATCTGGCCATACTTATATTGACTTTTATGGCCAGATAGTACATAATATGATCATATCTGGCCATGGAGAAATAAATGTCAAAACAAAATCTTCGATTTATTGGTCGAAAGGAACAACAAAAGTATATCAAAGAATCCACTCTGACAGGGGAAGCTAGTATACTTGTTGTTTATGGTCGGAGACGTGTTGGAAAAACAGAGCTGATAGAACACACCTTGCATGAGCGGAACCTGCTCAAACTCGAGGGTGTAGAAGAAGGTAACACTCAAGCGCAGATGTACCGAGTTCTTTACCAACTTTCCAAGGCTCTGGACGATAAATATATCACTAGCCTGCAGTTTAACACATGGCTAGAATTATTCGATTTCATTGCAAGCAAGATTTCTACTGGACAATGGACTCTTTACTTCGAAGAATTACAATGGTTAGCGGAATATAAAAATGAACTGATTTCTGATTTAAAGTATGTGTGGGATAACAGATTACGACATAATCCCAATCTGTTACTAGTCCTTTGTGGGTCATCGCCTTCATTTATGCGAAATCAGGTAATCCACTCTAAAGCACTCTATAATCGATCCATTTATGAAATCAATCTGAGTGAATTTTCTCTGCGTGAAGTCCGCGAATTCCTGGAAAACCGATCGCACCGAGAGGTGATGGATGCTTATCTGACTGTTGGTGGTATCCCAGAATATCTAAAGCGGCTAAACAAACATTCTTCGATTCAGATTGGAATTTGTGAAGAAAGCTTCAAAAAGGACAGCTATTTCAGCAACGAGAAAAATCGGATTTTTATTAGTAGTTTTGCGACCAATATCCATTACCAGGACATCGTGGATTATCTAAGTCAGGTAAAATTTGCCAGTAAAAAAGAGATTGAAGAATATCTCCATACTAAGGGTGGAGGAAACCTGACCAATGTCCTAAAGGACCTTGAGATGTGTGGATTTATTGAACGTTACCAACCTTATCAAGTAGAGAGTAACAGCAATTTGATTCGTTATTGCATTGCCGACAGCTATCTCAGGTTTTATTTTAAATTTGTTTCTCCTCTATCTAAACGGATCAATCAAGGAGATTATAATCGCACCCCTATGCATGCACTTAACAAAGAGTCTTACCAAAAATGGCTAGGACTTTCATTTGAACGCTTCTGTCGAAAGCATAGCTTAATGATTGCTTCTATTATCGGATTCTCCGCAGTGCGCTACAAGAGTGGTTCATTCTTCAATCGTACAACGATAAAAGAGGAAGCAGGATATCAGATTGATCTCATATTCGACCGAGCGGACCATGTCCTAACCATCTGCGAAATCAAGTATACTCAGAATAAGACTGGAGTTGAAGTTATTGAGGAGTTCGAAAAAAAGTTACGATTGATGCCTGATTCTGGAAGTAAGACTATTGAAAAAGTGTTGATCACTGCAAGCGGAGCAACCGATGCATTGCTGGCGCGTGCCTATTTTGACCGGATCATCACAATGGACGACATATTCAACTACCGATTCTAGATTTAAATAATCGAAGGAAAATGCAAACATGCGTATCAAAAGCCAAGCCGTACAATTTTGTTTGACCTTTCTTTTTGTTTGCTTGAGCTGTGAACCTCTTTTTTGCAATACTTATAATACAAATATCTCCCAAGAATATTTGTTGCCTGAAGATCATCCATTTCAGGATAAGCTTAAAAGCCTCTTCACAGATAAGAAAATGTTCTCTTCGACGAAGAATTTTAAAAAAGCCGGATTTGAGACCATGAAAAGAGACAGCAGAAACAGTCTGATGGTCGCGAAGCATCCATCTATTGGAAATTACCTATTCAAAAAACATAAAGATTACATATCGCACCATGAACAGCTAGTAAACTATTTGACCAGAATTTCCGGTGCCAGAGCTTTATCCGATTTTATTGGATCAAAAAATCTGCAGCATATTTTAACTCCCAAAAAATGGCTCTACCTATTGCCTAAAGAATTCTCAGACCCTATTACAAATGAAAAATCATATATTTTAATCGTAGAAGATATGGACATCTATAGCGGAGGCAAGGATCCCAAGGGAGATGTAGCCAGAAAATACTATAACATTGATTTAAACATACTTAAAGAGCTCTGTGTAGTCCTTATTCATTTTCGTGGATTGGATTCCAGACTGCATAATGTGCCACTAACCCGTAGCGGCAAAATTGCTTTTATTGATACTGAATGTTGGGAGGAGGAAGAAAGGGAAGGATTTATGACGTATATTCTTCCTTTTCTAAGCAAAGTCCGGAAAAAATATGTTAAATCTGTCTATCAAGAACTTAAAATAAGTCCAGTCCCATATTCTTATTCTCCATTTGATCAAAATTTTGCATTGTGTACAATCCGATTAATCTAGGGTGATGCATGAAAATACTTCTTTACGTTCTTTCTTTTTGTTTTGTCTGTTCTTTGACACCTACTTTGGAAGCGAGTCATGATATATTTTTCCGTGGAAAGACTGAGCGTGCCCTTGACATTTACTTTCTTCCTGTCAATCATCCATTACAAACACCTCTTAATACCCTTTTGACTTCATTATCAATTTTCCGTTCTCCATCAAGCCTTCGGAAAGAAGGGTTTTCTGTCAAAGAAGGGCACCAACTCTTAATGGTTGCTGCTCACCCGGCTATTCAAGGTTATTTGATTAAAAAATTCTCAGGTAAAAAACACACAAAAAAAGAAAATGACAATTTTCTCAAACGACTCAAAGGAGCAGAAAAAATTCGTCAGGCAATCCAGCAACACAAGTGCAAACACCTTGTTGTTCCGGAAAAATGGATCTACAGTATTGATTCACGTCACTCATATCGAAAATATTTTCTTATAGTCGAAGACATGGATGTTTATGATTGGGATGATCCAAAAGGGGAATTGGAAAACCTTTATTACAATATGGATATAGAAATTTTGAAAGAGCTTTGTACGGTTTTGCATGCTGTCGGCGGGTGTGATGCCTTTCCACGTAATCAGCCTTTCACAAGATCTGGTAAAATCGCTTTCGTCGATACAGAGCATGTAGGAGAAAAGAAAGACTACTTCCTCATTCACATTGTTCCTGCACTAAACAATGACCTTCAAAAATATGCCATAGATCTGTGGGCAGGGCTGGAAGAAGAGAGTAGAAGGTAGAGCTTGGGTGCTCTCACTATACTGCACACTTCCTTACTCATAACATGAAATCGTTTTACTATTGTTTCGAGATAAGACCTTACTCAAAGAATATTACTCGATCAATATTGAAAGAACCTAAATTTTACTTATGGGATTGATTAATACTTTATGATCTCGTAAAATTAGCCTAAAAAAGGAGAAACCGGTGTACAAGTGGATATCAATCTTAGCTTTATTAGTATCAGTCAATCTGCAAGCTGATGTGAAAGTGCTGGTGTTTGCCGGAAGCCTGCAAAGGGATTCCGTGAACAAGAAATTGGCGATAGAAGCGGCCTATTTTGCTAAAGAGGGTGGAGCGTCAGTCAAAGTCATCAATTTAGAGGACTATATCGCACCGATTTATGATGCTGATATTGAAAAAAAAGAAAAAATGACTGCGAACGCCAGGAAGTTGCGCGACTTAATGATTCAAAATCAGGTGATCATTATTGCTTCTCCTGAGTATAACGGATCAGTTTCTGCTGCCCTTAAAAATGCCATTGACTGGGCATCCAGATCTGAACAGGGAGTCCCATCTCGCGAAGCATTCAAAGGAAAAAGATTTGTTATCATTAGCGCGTCGCCAGGCCTCAGTGGAGGTGCTCGGGGACTGAATCATTTAAGAGATATTTTACATAACCTCGGCGCCTTTGTCATGGAACAGCAGGTGAATATTCCTGATGCTTATAATGCTTTCAATGGCAATGGACATTTAAAAAATGTTTCAACAAGAAATGATTTAAAGCATCTCATCGATGAATCGCTTAATAGTCAATAATTTCGCAGACTTGGAGTAGGCGATGGATTTCACCACATTTATTATCTATATCATCATGTATATCTATGGATTTGGACTGATGATCTGGGCAGTATTTTTGGATAAACAACCAACTAAGAAAACACGACGTTTTGCGATTTTTGGATTGATCGCACTGATCTTGACCCTGTTCTACTTTTTTTATGTGTTAATTACGATAGGACTGCATTAAATCACTTTAAAGGAATAATGTGAGAAAGGTTATCTGTTTCCTATTATCTGTTTTTTTGTCGATTTCTTTGTCGGCAGAAGAGAAAGTCTTTCATTATTACTGCACAGTAGCTGATGAAGCCCATTTTCCGTTATTAATGAATCTGATTGGAAGCATCCATAAAGAAGACTTCAATGGGACAGATCAGATTGCAATCTTTGATATTGGATTGTCAGACCCGCAGTTAGAGTATTTAATAAATATAGAAAAAGTGAAGGTCTATCCGATTGAGAAAAGACATCCTCATATTTGCACCTATTTTAAAACGCATCCTGGCGGAAGAATTGTCAGAGGGTGGTATTTGTGGAAGCCGGTAGCTTTTAAACAATCTGCAGAGTTGTTTCCCTATTTCCTCTATGTGGATGCTGGATCCACTGTCCTTGCCACGCCAGATAACCTTTTCCGCCATATCAAGGAAAATGGCTACTTCATCATCAATATCGCTCCCCATAACATAGAAGAGCGAATCACCATGACTGCAGTTGAAAATATTGTTTTAAAGCTGACGCATGAAGAACAGCTCAAGATAATGGACCCTAAAACGCCTATGATCGATGCCGGCTTCCAAGGCCTTTCTAGAGATGTATGGGATAATTATATTAAGCCCATGTATGACCTTACAACCAACATAAGCCTTTTTGCCGATGATGGGACTGCTAGCATGGGTTTTGGATCGGCCCGCCATGACCAGACCCTTTTCAGCATTTTTGCCTGTTTAAATAACTTCAATACCAACAATCAGGGGTGGTCTTCGCTCAATGTAGGGGGCAGGAAAATCCCCTTCCACATGCATTGGGATGCTGATTGTGTCAACAACAAGACCTGTGTCTACCGATCACGCTGGAACTACCAGTTCGGCGGCGACCGTTCTATATTCATTCGGCATAAGGGCTATCATCGGCCGCTCTCCGCTTTCGCTTCGAGCTCTACCTACACATATGCCATCCCTATCGGGTTAGTACCTCAGGATGTGTTGGAGATAATGAAGATGGAAGAGCTTTCTGATAATTAGATTTCATCAAATGTAAGCATTCACGGGGTGGGGGTGGGTAGTCGTTGCCCGCCCGCTGCGCGATGCGGCAACGGCTACCCTCCCCCCACCCCGTGAACGGATACAAATTAATCATTTTAATAAATTTCTTTCTTTGCTAAAAAAGGAAGTATGAAAGAAGAGATTTTACTAAAAAGACGGGCAGTTTATTTTATTGTCACGATGGGCATTGTCAGCTTGTTTGCTGATATAACCTATGAAGGTGCGAGAAGTATTACAGGACCATTTTTTGCAGTCCTTGGTGCAACGGGGGCTGTCGTCGGGATTGTTTCCGGATTTGGCGAGTGGATCGGCTATGCTTTTCGCCTACTATTCGGCTATGCAGCCGATAAGACAGGCAAATATTGGACTTTAATTTTTGTAGGCTATGCGATCAATGTGTTAGCTGTACCCTTGCTGGCATTGGCCGGAAATTGGGAAGTCGCTGCTGCATTGATCATCATCGAACGGTTCGGTAAGGCTATCAGAAGTCCATCTAAGGACGCCATTCTCTCCTATGCCGCCAAACCGATAGGTCGAGGCTGGGGCTTTGGCATTCACGAAGCGATGGATCAGATAGGTGCGGTTATTGGGCCCTTGCTGATGGCCTTAGTTCTCTACTACAAAGAGGGCTATCAGTTCGGCTTTGCCCTGTTGCTGATACCGGCTATCTTGACATTGCTGGTCTTATTTTTCGGATGGAGACTCCTTCCCAATCCGGTTGAAATGGAAAAAATTGATCCAAAAATAGCCATTCAGGGCCTTTCAAGACCTTATTGGATTTATGTGGCCGGATTATGCTTTGTCGCTGCCGGCTTTGTCGATTTCCCTCTAATCGCATTTCACTTTAAAAAAAGTGATGTATTTAATCCCACCTTGATTCCAATCCTCTATGCTGTTGCCATGGGTGTAGCAGGACTTTCTTCGCTTGTAATGGGAAAAGTATTTGACGCTAAGGGTATTAGTGTCATCTTCGTAGTGACCGCTTTTACTGCTTTTTCAGCAGGATTTGTTTTTTTAGGCGGATTCTATGCGGCGATAATGGGCATGTTGCTTTGGGGAATAGGACTGGGCGCTCAAGAATCAATTATGAGAGCGTTTGTCGCTAATCTGGTTGGCCTTAACAAAAGAGCGACTGCCTATGGGATGCTTAATATCTGGTTCGGATCAGCCTGGCTGGCCGGGAGCATCATTCTTGGATTGCTGTACGATGTCAATGTAACCTATTTAGTCATATTTTCCGTGGGTATACAAATTGCTGCCTTACCCTTTTTCTACTCATTGACAAAGGGATCGACATAAGGGGAGTCAGGCTCTCTTTCTTTCCAGAAATCGAGCAGTTTTGAGGTGGGGTAATAAAAGTCGGCTGATAGTTCAAAAGGGGATGTGGGAGCGGGCAATCCGGTGATTGATTCCAGAATTTTTTGATCAAAACTTAAAAGGGACTCCTGCACAGTGGCGATTGAATTTTCGCCTATGTAATTTTTAAGCGGAGCATAACACAGATTGCGGGGATATAAGAGGGCTGCAGTGTAATTGGTGTAGGCTAAGAGATCGAAAATATAGTTTTCAAATTTCCAGGCATTGGGTGCGGTGGATGTTTGAGTAATGCCTATTGGATTGACGAATTTAGAGGTCTTCCAAGACTTATGTAAGGGTAGATGCGGGTGTTTATTTACGACTGAACTAATGAAATCCATTGAGAAACATAAGAGGCTGAGGTTGGCGCAGCAGTATTTCAAGTGACCACTAGGCTCAACAGCATTCTTTTCAGCTTCAGGCAGCTCGCTGTATTCGATCACTCTGCAGTGCCCCTTTTCTTTGACAAGTACTCCCACATTTTCATCAGGCTGCAGCTTTTCTATGCATTTGACGGTGGCTTCTAGCTTCCGTCGCGTGTGGAATCCCAGCAGTTCAGCATCAAACGGATCGGCCAGAGGGTTGTCGATTAGGACGATGTTGACATACTTAATTCCTTTTCTCTTCCACTCGTCCCACAATCCGGCTTTGACAAAGTTGTGGAGGCACTGACCATTGCCGTCGGGTCCTTCGGCAATTTTGTAGGGCTGTTCCAGAAAAAGGAGCCCTTCTGCATCAAGTAATGGGAGTGTTCCTTGTGAATAGAAGCTGACTTGATCCGATTTAAGGCCAAAATAATTTTGGTCAGCCAAAAACTGTCTTGTCGCGTAATCATTATCCGAAGAGGTCATAACAGCAATTGAAAGGTCGCAGCCGGCTTGTTTGCTTGCAGCCAAAACCCTTTCAAAGCAGATTTGGAATAATGTCTTATGTTTTATAATCGTAGTGGGATAAAGTCCTTTTGGACCTTCAAATCCCAGACGGGTTCCTTGTCCCCCAGCCAGGACAATGCAACCCATCTTCCCTTCTCGGATCAATTTTTTGCCATGCTGGAAATCTGTTTTATTGCCACTGAAAGCATATTCGGTATACGGTGCAAACTCGGGTAAGGGGTCAGGCTTGTCTATAAGTTTGATCTGCTGTTTCAGCCTTTTGAAATCAATATTTTGCACTTGCTCACTGAGCAACTTTTTTTCCGCAGTGATCAGAGTAGGCCAAAAGCGCAAAACCTGTTCGGCCTGTTCGGGCGGCAAAATTTCTTTAATTAATTCTAGGGTCATATTTTACCAAAATCTTTGATAAGATTATTTTCGAATCCATGATAAAAAGCAAGAGCGAAAGGCAAAAGAATGAAGGACGGAGGATTAAGGCTAAAGATAAGCAAGAAGCAGATCCTACAGGATAAAGCTGGCAGCCTTCATCCTTCATCCCTCATCCTTTAATTAACGGCTCCCAACGATTTGATGAGATAGCCAAGACGGAAGATGTGGCCGGCAAACCCTTCTCCTATGTTGTGTCCCATGACGCGGAATCGTTTTAGCTTGAGGAAGCGGAAATAAGTGTTTTGCCAGACAACTTCTGAAGCCATTCCGTTTTGACTCATGAGGTCTCTGCGCAATAGCTTTTTCATTACATCCTTTTCTTGATCGGATAGATTTTCCCTTAGATCGATCTCTTTAGAAAGTTGATCGTCGGCAATCCTTGCCAGCAGATAGCCTGTACGATCTTTTCCACTCATGCAATTAGCCCCGACGGCGCCTTGCATGTCATTTTGTAGGAGGATAATCTCTTTTGCCAGATCGAATGTCGTTTCTCCCTTTTCGATCCTGTTCTTGATTGCCTTATACCTGGTTTGAAGCTGCGAAATTTTTAATCCTGAAGAAGCTAGCGGCTCAATTTGTTTCAAGTTTTTCTGCAGGTTGTCTAAGGCTTCTTTATTTATTTGTTTTAGTTCTCCATTGTCTTTGCCATGAACATTGATGTTGAAAAAGGTGCAAGACAAAGTGAGCGGCCTATCGAGTTGGGCGTTAGGGATGTTGGCAACTTTCGGCTTGGGTAATTTGATCACTCCTTCATGTTCGCTATAGAAAGGAGCTTCCAGCCCATCTACAAAAACAATTTGTTTATCATTAAACATACGGAAGATTTCAGCCATATCCCTCATCTGATTCGCTTCACTTTTCTTCAGTCCTTTTTTATCTTGTTTGGTTTTGGGATCGAGCATGCTCACTTGCGTTATCTGTAGTGTACCTGTTAGGAAGGGCGCTTTGTTGCCGGCCGGATCTGTAATGTCGACAAGATGGGCTCCAACTTGGTTGGAGACATACTGGACCATCTGATCGATCAAAGCACGCTCGTGCCTTTTTAAGAGGGAGAAGTCTTCTTTTAAAGCATCACCAGACTTTTTAAGGATCTCAAACGGATTTTTCAAGAATCTTTCTTCGTTAACCCCCGGAGGAGCCCAATCCTTGATGAATTTTTCTTTTATCTGGTTAAATGATTTGGAACCGTCGGGGTGATAGGCTATGGCGCCTGAACGAAGGATGGCGATGGATTTATTGCCTGCTTCGATCTGATGCATGCGGCTATTGACCATAGCAGGGATATATGATTGATCGGGATGGGGAGCTGTTTTAAGGGCATCGAATCGATTTTTCTTATAGTTTTGAAAATCTTCCCGAAGTGTGTTAGAAGTCACCCAGTTTTTGCCTGCATGGTAATGTTTATAGCGATATATCTCGTCTTTCAAAGCCTCTATATGTATTTTATTCATTTTAGGTTGTTTTAGTAGATAATCGAGCTCTGTTTCTTTGGATTTAATGAGCTGTGGAATGGTGTCATATCTAAGGACTCTTTCCTTGCCAATTTTTTTACCATCGAAATCTAGATGTTCATGGGTAAGTTTTGGATCGGTATTTTGGGGATTATGTCCTGACATCGACCTTGTAAATTTGCTAAGAATTTTTTCTGCAAATCCAACAAAGATGTGTTTGAATCCTTCAGCCAAAAGCCCCAGTTTAGAATGGGCGGGGATTTTAATTTGCTGCACACGGGCTGATAAAGTCTTAGGAAGGCGATCAAGCTCATGATGAATAGTGTTCATCAGATTATTTAATTTGTCATATAAATGCTTTGGAATGTCTTCAGTTGAAACAAGATTTTCCAATTCTTCAAAGCATTTACGCAGATTTCCGACTGATTGTGCCTCTGCCATGCTATCTATCAGATTTTTAAAATTTGCGGGCAGTAGATCCGCGACTGCACTTTTTTGGATAAGGATGCTTATATTTTGGGAAGCCTCTTCTAGGGTGATTGGGACAGAACAATTGAGCTTTCGGATCCATTGTTTGTACTCATCGACAAAATACCTGGGGACATATGTTTTTTCCATCATAGCGACAAAGTTGGATTTATTTAGCCGGCTAAGAAAATCACCAAAGTCCTTTTTAGATTGAGCTGCAGTGAACATTTTTTGCAGCAAGAGGAGTTCATTATGGATTTGTGGACCTGCAGAGGATTTTTCTTGTAACAGATCGCCGACTACTAACATAAAAAATGGAAACTGCTCATTGAAAGCATCCGTCAAGGCTTTGGTGTTGGGGGGATGAATGTCGGCTTGACTTGATCTGACAGAGCGGGGAATTTGACGATGAGCAAATCGGACAATACTTTTGAACGAATCCTTTTGTTCAATGCTAAACGGAGTTCTTTCTTCCTCTGAATAAGCAATCCCTCTTTGATCGATTTTAGCAAAATCGAGCTGTTTTCTTTCGCCTAGCTGAGAGCGATTTAATAAACCCACGATTTTCTTGGTAAGCGCTTCTCTTTTTTCTTCATTAATAGCTAAAGATGAGGATTTTATATTTAAATGGTACAGTTTTCCATTAAATTTAAAGACATTCGGATTACCTGGATCTGGAAAAGTAACTAAAGGAGAAACCATAATCACCCCTTTTATTGTATTCTAACTTTATTATACCTTTTTTATTTAAATTATGGAAGGTAATTATTTATATTTCACCCTACGGCTTGCACCCTACGGCTTTTTCGAAGAGTTTGCGCAGTTGTGAATAGACCTCGTCGACCTCGATGCGGGTCATGCACCTGAAATCGATGGGGCATTCGCGCCGGTAGCATGGCGAGCAGGCGGCATGTTTGTGGATGACGATGCCGCCGGCATAGGGTCCTGTGGCTACGTCGCTGGTCGAGCCAAAGAGGGCGACAAGCGGGGTCCCCATGGCAGAGGTGATATGCATCGGTCCGCTATCGTTGGTAAGAAATACTGTACAGGCATGGATGAAGGCCATCAGTTCTCTAAGAGTGGTTTTTCCGGCTAGATTGATCACTCTCTCAGGCATTCCAAGGCATAGCTCGTTGACCAGTGAGGCGCCGGATTTATCGCCAAAGTAGAGTATTTTGACTTTTGGATCTTGTAAAAGGAGCTGGCTCAGCTCCTTAAATCTCTCGGGAAGCCAACATTTGGCTGAGCCATAGGCGGCCCCAGGATTGATCCCCACGATAATGTCACCGGCCTTGATTCCGTATTTGGTCAACCATTCCTTAATCGCATGTTGTTCTTCGGTTGTGACGTAAAGCTTGGGGGGAGTATGGGACAAAGGGATGCCGAGGGGTTGCAGCAACATTTTGTAAGTGATTACCTGATGCTGATATTCTTTGTTGTCGGGGTAGGGGATGGCAAAATCCAACAGCCAGCTCCGCAGGTGGGTGGCATAACCAATTTTATTTTTAACATCACCGCGCCAGTAGCGCCAGGCTGAGGAAAGGGAGTTGGTTAGAAGGATCCCTAAATCGTAATGCCCTTTTCGCAGCGATTCGATGATTTCATTATGCTCATGGCGGTGTATCCAGCCGCTTGGCTTTTTAAAATTAAAAATTTCGTCCACATGGGGATCTTCCTGTAGTACAAGTCCTAACGCGCCCTGGCACATCGCCGTGATTTTAGCCTGAGGCCATTGGTGGCGCAGGTCGGTTAATACTGGAGTAGCCATGACTAAGTCTCCGAGCCAGTTAGGCATACGGATGATGATATTCTTGGGCTGCAAAGACTTAAAGTTTTTTAAAGTACTCATGTTTTCCCTTTAGACACTAGCAAAAAAATGGCTAAAATCTTATGGTTGCTAGTAGAAACATTTAATAATAGGCACCAAGATGACACTAACTAAAATAGAGGAAGTGGAAACAGTCACCTCTTTTTCCGATCCAGAACAAATTTTGCACCTTAAGAGATTATTAGTCACGCTTAAACAGCAATATGAAAGAGGACTGCAGCAATTGAATGGCCAGCTTCAAAAAGAGCAGGCGAAGGTTTTGAGCTTAGCAAAAAAATTGGATTTGGTTGAAGGTGAGCAATCCCAATTAAAAAAACAGCATGAAGAAGAACTTGACGCACTCAGAAAGCAGATCATTGCCTTGAGAGAATTAAGCAAGCAGCTCGATGCGGAAGAAGTAGTTTTTTCTCCTGAGCTGGAGGCCAGCCGGCAGAGAATTGAGCAGTTGGAAAGAGTGATTCCTTACTTGAGGGAGAGGAATAATGAAGCGAATTTGGAAACTGAACAGTTGCGTGACGAATTAAGTGAATCGCGCCACCTTAATGAAAAATTAAGTTCAATCCTGCAAGAGAAAGAGACATCAATTAATCTGCAATTGGAACAACATATCAGAAATCTTAATACAGAGTGTGCAGAATTGATGAAAGAGAAAGTAAATCTAGAGCACCAGATTCTTAATTTGCATACCCATATCAACCATCAATCGAAATATCTCATCGAATTGAAGATCAAATTGCAAGATCAGCTTCTAAGCAACAAGGCGAATGAAACGCTGCTTCTCGAAAAAGAGAGAAGTTTGATTGAAAAAGAAAACCAATCCAGCGAGCTTAAGCTGCAGATCAAGCGTCTCGAAAATGTGGAGCAGGAGAAAAAATCACTTCAAGAAAGATATGAAAGCCTACAGGAAGAATGGAAGAAGATTTCATTATTGTTCGAGAAAGCGCAAGAGGTGCGAATTAAAACTGAAAGCCAGCTCAATGAAATGGAAAGGACGCTGAGGGAACAACTGTCACTGTTTAATGAAAAAGTGGATCAGTATTCTATATTGCAACAAGAAAAAGAGAGGGTAGAAGCAGAATTTCATTCATTAAAGACACAAAGGGAAGAAGCCGAATCTTGCTTAAAAATAGCTCAGCAACATCTGGCGAAAAAAGTTAAAGAAGCAACGCTCTTGACTGAGAAAATCGAGCAGATGCAGTTTCAGCTCAATGACAATCTACATAAAATCGAAAGCTACAAATCACAGACATTGCAGTTGCAAGCGACGGTGGACCAACGACAAGGCAATGAGAGCCGCCTACAGGATCAATTGAAAGATACTGTAAAAAATTTTGAACTGCAGAATGTCAAATGGGAAGAAAAATATTACAAAGTGCACGACAGATGGCAGGAATGTGAAAATCGGATCAGTCAACTGCAGAAGGTGGAAGAGAAACACTATCAAATGCAGAATATCTTATCGAACCTTGGTTCATTCATTAGTGGCAATGCTCATGCAAATACCGCACCTTCTTTCGCTAGCCTGGCTATTACTCCGCAGCAAGCTCCGGAAAAATCTGAGCATCCTTCATTTTTCATCCAGCAGGATGGAGGCGCCTTTTTAGAAGACCAGCAGGACCTTTCCAGCGGCCATTTTGACCTTTTCGGAATGCAGATCAACAGGCAAAAAAGTAGTTAGCATGTCATCTGCAGAAGTCATTATTGGAATTGATCCCGGAACGGTAGTGTGCGGCTATGGCATTATCAAAATTGATGGGAATGCGATAGAGCCTCTCGACTACGGCTGTATCCGTCCACCAGCCTCTCTTAAGCTTTCCGATCGTTATCTGATCATTTATAACAGCATCCAGACATTGATCGAGAAGTACTGTCCGCATGTATTGGTGGTAGAGACGCAATATGTCAGTAAAAATGTGCAGAGTGCCATCAAACTAGGCATGGCCCGCGGTACGGCTTTGCTGGCCGCCAAGAAAAACGGGCTACCCGTCTTTGAATATGCTCCGACACAAGCCAAAAGGGCTGTTGTGGGTAATGGCAGGGCTAGCAAGAGTCAAGTACAAGGAATGGTTGCCAGGCGTCTCAATCTGGCCCAGCCGCCGCAGCCGGAGGACGCCGCCGACGCGCTGGCGCTGGCGCTATGCCATGCACAGATGGCCCCACATCTAAAACCAAAATATGAAATTTAAAAACTGGAAAATCGGTGCTTATGTTCGCTTATATTAAAGGTATTATAGCCTCTTCAACTACATCAGAAGTCATTATCGAAACAAATGGCATTGGATATCTCGTTTATATTCCTACCCGTATCTACGCGCAGCTGCCGCAGCTGGGCAATCAGATCCAATTGTTTACTTCATTTATCGTTAGGGAAGCGTCGCAGGCACTTTACGGATTTTTGACACCCTGTGACAGGGACTTCTTTGAAGTCCTTTTAAACGTGTCAGGAATAGGACCAAGAACAGCTTTAAACCTGATCGGACACTTGACCTTTGGAGAACTTCAAGGGGCGATTTTGCAACAAAATATCCCACTACTCACCAAGGTTCCCGGCATCGGAAAGAAAACAGCCGAACGTCTCGTGGTTGAGCTCAAAGATAAGGTCCTCGACTTCGCACCGGATCCATCTGAATTTGCCATCAAGTCCTCTGATCCCCGGGCCCGCCAAATACAGGATGCCATGATGGCACTGATTAACCTTGGCTATAACCAAAACACGGCGCAGAAAGCCATTAAGCTATGCATCAGCGAGATTCCCGAAGAGATCGACCTACCCCATCTGATCGCGCTAGCCTTAAAAAAAGTTTGACAAATGAAAACTCCTTTCTTATAAAGGTCAAAAAGGAGTTTAACATGTCTATATTGGCTTTACTTGGCAGATTATGCTTTTCATTAGTTTTCATCCTCGGTGCATTTGGTCACTTCACACCTGAATATATTAAGTATGGCGCTGCGGCTGGTGTACCGCTACCAGGCATTTTAGTACCACTATCGGGTGTCATCGCCCTGTTAGGTGGATTGAGCATCCTTCTTGGATTTAAAACCCGCTATGGCGCCTGGCTGATCATTATTTTCCTAATTCCTGTGACACTAATGATGCATCAATTCTGGATTAATGGAGACAAGATGCAGCAGATCAATTTCATGAAGAATTTGGGATTGCTCGGTGGTGCTTTCCTCCTGGCCTACTTTGGCCCAGGACCACTCTCCTTCGACCGCAGCTAAGCTAAAGGCTAAGTAGAATTTGCTTGCTAAGCCAGGAGTGCGGTGCTTTGTTATAACACACACTTATGCACTTCAAAACGTATCTTAGGTACTGCTATAATGGCCTTCAGCAACGATTATCTGATCATCAATGTTGCTAATAACAAAGCGCCGGCGGAGCCGGCGCATTCCAAAAGCGGCTGCGCCGCCCTATTTTTTCACAGCCTCAGAGCACCGTACTTCTAGGCTTCGCAAGCTGCATTTTCTTACAGATGAATATCCACCCTTTTATTATTTCTTGAAAATTATCTTAATAATATATATAAAAGATTTTGGAGAACCAATGAGATGAAAGAAAAATACTATTCAGTGATCTATTTTCTTTTATGCATCCTTTCCTTTTCTTCTACTCATGCAGATGCAAATAAAAAAGCCCTCATTTTTGGCGTCACTGGCCAAGACGGCTTCTATCTTTCACAGTTTTTGCTTAGCAAGAATTATGAAGTTCATGGTGTAAAAAGGCAATCTTCGACATCAAGTACAAAAAGAATAGACAAGTTTTACAGTGAAATATTAACCCCTGATATTAAATTCTATTTTCATTTTGGTGATCTCGCCGATACCGGTAGTATCATCGATTTAATCCAAAAAATTCAGCCAGATGAAATCTATAATTTAGGTGCTCAGAGTCATGTGAGGGTTTCTTTCGATTTGCCCGAGTACACCGCAAATATCGACGCTTTGGGACCCCTGCGCATTTTGGAAGCGATCAGGCTTTTAGGCTTAGGAAATAAGATAAAATATTATCAAGCTTCAACCAGCGAAATGTTTGGAGCGGTCCAAGAAACCCCACAAAAAGAAACAACTCCTTTTTATCCACGTTCTCCTTATGGTGTTTCAAAAACTTTTGGTCACTGGATAACAGTCAATTATCGTGAAGCTTACGGGATATTTGCATGTAGCGGCATCCTTTTTAATCATGAGTCGCCGCTTAGAGGAGAAACTTTTGTCACTCGCAAAGTGACGCTAGGAGCGTGTCGTTATAAACTTGGATTACAAGATATTCTGCTTCTCGGAAATCTAGATTCGCTGCGTGATTGGGGTTATGCCAAAGACTATGTTGAGGCTATGTGGCTTATGCTGCAACAAGATCATCCTGATGATTATGTCATTGCTACCGGAGAAACACATACGATTCGGGAAATGGTTGAACTGGCGTATAAGGAGTTAGGCATCGATATCGAATGGCAAGGCATAGGCATTGACGAATGTGGAATTGATATAGCAAATGGAAATGTTGTTGTGAAGATTGACCCGGCTTATTTCCGCCCATCAGAAGTAGATATTTTGATTGGATGCCCTGCTAAAGCATTAAAAGTACTCAATTGGAAACCAAAGACCTGTTTTCGTGATTTAATCAAAATTATGGTCCAGGAAGATTTTAAAAAAGTTTCACAAGAAGCAAATAGGTTCTCTAATTTGCTGTAATCAAATTTAAAGGCGATGATATGAATAACTATAGATTTTTCAGAAAAACATTCAAATATTTTGCTATCCTTATTGTCTCACTATCCTCTAGACGCGCTCTAGCTGATCCGCAAATAACTTCAGCAAATCTTTTTCCTAATTATTCTGAAGTGCAAACTTATTGCTTAAAAATAAATGAAGAAAGCAAAGGCAGAAAAACTAGGGAAAAAGAACCTAAAATGAAGGCTGGTCCTAAAGGATCCAAAGGGGAAAAAGGGGCTGAAGGGCCGCAAGGAAAGGAAGGAGCTGATGGTTCCAGAGGAGAGCAAGGACCGCAAGGACATACTGGGGATCAGGGGCTAAAAGGAGATGCGGGCCCTAGAGGTCCAGCAGGGCCGGCAGTATCCACAGTATTTGGTTCTTATTATACCCTTAATTCACCAACAGGAATTGTCCTCAATGCAGGTGATTTTGTACCCTTTAACACATCTTCCAACCAAGTTAATATCATTCCAGTAGCAGGTGGATTTCAGACTACTTATGCAGGGAGATACCTCATTACTTTTGGAATAGAAGGCACTCCTGCATCAGCAGGGATAACAGAATTTGTATTAAGGAAAAATGGTGTTGCCGTTCCCGGAGGAACGATGGATTATAATGCCAATTTTGCTGCTCTACAAACTCCCGTCATGCAGTCATTGACAGTCATTATCGATCTTATTGCCTATCAAACAATTGACGTGCATTATACAAATAGCAGTACGGGTCCGGGCAACACTTTTTATTTAGCTTCACCTGGGTTGACGAATACAATCTCATATTTTTGTATAGAAAAGTTGAAATAGCGATAGATTTGTGAAAAACATTATCACTTACTTTTTTTTTACTATAATACCGATCTATATTTTTAGTGATGCTGTTGAACCTATAAAAATTGCCATCATCGGATGCCATGATCCCAAGTATGATCACATTGGTATCTATTCACATTTAAGCAAGTCGGCCTATGCAACAAAAAATGGATACGATTTCCATTTGTATACCGAATATTTATTAGATGTATCAAGAAAGGGATATTGGTATAAGCTAATAGCCGCCCAAAAAAATCTGCCATATTATGATTGGCTTTTTTATCTTGACTCCGACGCTGTCATCATGAATCATTCAATTAGATTAGAATCTTTAATAGATGACAACTATGATATGATTGCCGCCGGAACAAATTGTGAAGGATTTCCAGTCCTTTCAGGGCAATTCTTAATCAAGAATAGTGAATGGTCCAAAAAATTCTTGGACGAGTGGTTTGAAGTTGGAGACACAAATATTCAACCAGGATATGATGGCGGCGCACTCATTAAATTATACAATGAAAGGCCGGATGTTCGAGATCATATCAAATTGATCCCTTTGGTAAATATGGGCTCTTATGACTGGGACTATAAAGAAGGAGATTTCGTGATTCAATTTGCAGGATATATATTTCCCGAGAAAGAAAAACGTATGATTAGATACTATAATTTAAGTTTACTGCAAAATAATCAATAAGATCATTTTGCAATTTAAGAAGGAGTTTTTGTGCTGAAGATGACATTAAGTCTTATGATGACTATCGCCACTTTATATTTGCATGCCGCAGCTGTACCAAGCGAAAGTTATTTGACTGACCGTATTAAACTTGATGACAAAAGGTATCTCACCTACCTTGGCATATTGGAATTACTTAATCACCATGATGCCAAGATTATAGTCGAAACGGGAACCTCAAGGGATGGCGATAGAAATTTCAATGGTGATGGTGGTTCTACAGTTATTTTTGCTGACTGGGCAACACAAAATAATGCCTTTATTTATTCTGTAGATATTGATCCGCAAGCTGTAAAAAATTCCCAAATCGCCACAGATATTTATGCCGATCACGTTCAAGTAGTGTGCGAGGATTCAATCAGTTTTCTAACTAAGTTCGATAAACCCATCGATTTTCTTTACCTCGACAGTTTCGACTTTGATTTTAGCAACCCAATCACGTCTCAAGAACACCACTTAAAAGAGATCATAGCTGCTTGTCCAAAGCTTTCAGATAATAGCATCGTCATGATCGACGATTGCGATTTGCCTGAAGGTGGAAAAGGCAAACTTGTTATTCAATATTTAACTTCATTAGGATGGGTCATATTTCAAGATGGCTACCAAGTCATAATGATTCAAAACAACTGAGCTCTTATGAAAAAATTATTCTTTTCTTTGATTTGCATGTGCATGTTGTCTTGTACAGCTGAACAGTATGACCTGACAATAGTAGGTAGGGTCCTCAACGCAGATGGTCTTTGCCGAATCCCCATCTCTTTAATTGATATGCTTAAAGATGATATTAAAATCAATCATATTGCTCCATTTAACTATCAAATAGATACACAAGACATCAGAGATGATGTGAAAGATATCTTCTGCAATCCTGATAAGACAGCCGGCAGGGTAAGTATTTTAGTTGATGGCTTATGGTCAATTAATTATCCTACCTATTCCTATGTTCCGGACAGTCATATCAAAATTGCTTATTCAATGTGGGAAAGCAATCAAATACCAGCCACATGGGTAAAAGTTCTCAATCAGTATTTTGATGCTGTTGTAGTTCCGGATTCCTTTGTCCTTAAGACCTATGTACAATCAGGTGTAACAATACCGATTTTTGAGCTGCCCCTATGCTTATACCTTAACGACTTTTTAAATCGCACTAGAAGGTTCAGACCAGGAAAACCTTTTGTTTTTGGCTGTACAGCTACCGCCTGCCAAAATAAAAATCAGGCATTACTGATTAAGGCATTTGTGGAAGAATTTGGAGATACACCAGATATTATTCTACGCTTGAGCAGCCGCTACGCCATCCCCCCCAAGGAAGGGTCCTGGGAAAAATTGATTCAATCTTATGGATGCTCCAATGTCTCTTTAAAAGCAGGTATATTGGATAACACTCAATATCTTGAAAACATGGATAGTTTTGATTGTTATGTAAATATATCTAAAGGTGAGGGTTACTCGATAGGACCTCGTGAAGCACTTGCCTTGGGGATTCCAAGCGTATTATCGGATAATTCAGCCCAGATGACACTTACACAATCCGGATTGGTCAGGCTTGTTCCTTCTAATATTCCAGCACCCCCTCCAACTGATTGTGATTGGGCTGGAGCCTTTGGAAATGAGGATATTGGTTTTTACTCAGACTGCAGCCTTCAAGACGTTAAAAATGCCTTAAGGGACGTTTACGAGAACTATGATCTTTATCTGAATAATGCCAAAAACAGCCCTGAATGGGTTTCTCAGTACGAATTACAAAGAATGAAGTGTAAATATTTAAGTTTAATTAAACCTAAAAAAGTCATTTTAGGCAGCCAAAATGAAATTACTGATGAATATCTAATGACAAGCTCGGAAGAATTGTATAACAGGTATCTAGAACTATGAAAATCCAGTCGCAAATGAGATGCGTCTTCTTCTTCTTTTCAGTTTTATTTTCTTGTCATGCGCAAGAATATGACCTGACAATAGTAGGCAGGGTCATTAATGCTGATGGCCTTTGCAGAATACCCATCACTTTAATTGATATGTTCAACAATGACTTAAAAATTAATCATGTTCAGCCTTTTAATTTTCCCATTGATACCAATGAGATCAATGAAGAGGTTATGAATGTCTTATTTGATCCTGATAAAACACCTGGCAAAGTCAGTCTTATAGTTGACGGACTATGGTCAATAAATCATGCTACATATACCTTTGTCCCTCAAAGTAAAATCAAAATTGCTTATTCGATGTTTGAAAGTAATAGCATTCCAAAACCATGGGTCGAAATACTTAACACAAATTTTGATGCTGTGGTTGTTCCTGATTTATATTTAGTTGATTCATATCGCAATGCAGGTGTCGTTATACCTATTTTTGAATTACCGATATGCCTTAATCTATCCAATTTTCTGGCAAAAGAAAGAACTGTTCGCCCTCGCAATCCTTTTGTTTTCGGATGTACTGCCAGCGGACTGCAGCATAAAAATCAGATTTTATTGATCCAGGCATTTGCTGAGGAATTTGGGAATCAGCCTAATATCGTCTTACGCCTAAGTTGTCGCGGCATTGGCGCTAAAACTTTGGAAAAATGGAACAACCTTGTGCAAACGTATGGTTGCAACAATATCTTTTTTAATGTCGGGGTGTTGGATAATAATCAATACACTGAATTTATGAATTCTTTAGATTGCTATGTCAATATCTCAAAGGGAGAAGGATTTTCCATAGGACCTCGTGAGGCCCTTTCATTAGGTATTCCCAGCATAATTTCTAACAATTCCGCACAAAAGACAATCTGCCGTAATGGTTTAGTTAGACAAGTTACATCTGAAATTGAAGAACCTCCTTCTTCTGATTACATTTACTTTGGTGATAATATCGGTTCTTTTTTTAACTGCCGGATAGAAGATGTTCAAGAAGCATTACGCGATGTTTATGACAACTACGATATCTATCTCCATCATGCCCAAAATGGTCCGGCATGGGCTTCTCAATATTGTGCACACAATTTAAAACAAAAGTATATTAATTTAATTAAACCGAAAAAAATCATCTTGGGAAATAAAAATGAAATCACAGAAGATTATCTTATGACCATATCAGAAGATTTGTATTACAAATATAATAGTTTATATCATTGAGCAGATGGGGCACGCAGCGGGATCGTGCTTTCTTGCCTGGCAGTATTCACGGCCAAAGTAGATCATCTGTAGATGGAGACGATTCCAGTCTTTTTTTGGAAATGCTGCTTTGAGGTCTTTTTCTGTTTCTTTGACGTTTTTGCCGCTGCTCAACCCCCATCGCTTTGCCAGGCGGTGGATATGGGTGTCGACTGGAAAAGCAGCTTTATGGAAAGCCTGTGTCATGACTACAGAAGCGGTTTTATGACCGACTCCTGGAAGTGATTCCAGTCCTTCAAAATCATCTGGAACCTTTCCCTGATATTTTTCCACCAGGATTTTAGAAAGCTCCCAAATGGCCTTAGCCTTTCTTTGGCTCAGTCCGCACGAGCGAATGGTTTCTTCGATTTGAGGTATTGACAACTTGATCATTTTTTGCGGTGTGTTGGCCAAGGCGAACAATGGAGGTGTCACCTTATTAACACGGGCATCTGTGCATTGGGCTGAGAGCAAGACGGCAATCAGCAAAGTATAGCTATCGTGGTGTTTAAGAGGAATTGGAGGTTCAGGATATAAGGTATTGAGAAGTTTCTTGATCTTTTTGATGAAGTTGCGCGAAACCATTTTTATTAGTCTATGTTTTCCGGATCTACTTCTCCAACTTCTCCATCTTCACCTTCTTCGGCAATGACATCATTAGGATTATTTTGCTTTTTATATTCATCTCTAATGGCAGTCTCAACTTTCAATTTCATTTTGTTGTAAGTACATAAAAGGAAGGTAGGCAGTGTCATCAGGGTATAAAAAGCTGAAATTTTTAATCCCATGGCCTTGTAGGCTTCATGTGTTGATCCGGTATCCAGATAAGTAGAAGTCCCCCAGATAATTGTCAAAAAGATAGACTGGATTACTCCATTCAGCTGACAGCATTCCAGAATGCGTATGGATAATTTGCGCAGGCCAATTTTGTAATAAATGGATGATTCGGGGTTTGGAATAATAATATTATCCAGATAGAAATCATGGATCCATATACCGATCTGTCCTATAACAGGAAAGCGTGCAAATCTCCCCATAGTCTCTTCCAATTTCGCGATATACCTTTTTTCCGCTTCTGTAAGGGCATCAGAGAAATTATGAGAAGATTCTGAGCGAGGCATTGAAGGAAATAATAAATTCATTGATCACCTATTTATTTTTATTTTATCCTCGAATAATACTATCGTGAATGCCTTTACCCACATTCAAGCCTATCCTTATGCTTAAAAGCAATGAAGAAGTTGATCCTATGCCAAAAATAAGAGTTTCTACAATTTTTTGAGCAACGAATTTAAATCCGGTTTGACTTTCTTCCACGACTAATGGAATAGAGACAATCGCAGTAAGCAGCAATCCGATGCTGCCTGCAATAATTCCGGCACATAACCCTAGAAATACACCGGAAGCGACCGCTCGAATTTTTTTATCGGTTGACACAGGAAGCAAGGGAGGCGACGACTGTCTTCCACCTGGACTTTGAGAAGGAATAGGTTTTCTTCGTTTGGTTGTTCTGGGTGAACTATCGCAAGAGCGAAAGCCTGTCGATCTGTAAGGAGAGGTGGATGGGCTAGTCATTGGAAAACTATCCTTAATAGTTTTATAAACCTTAAAAACACAGTAGTCTAATTGTTGTTTCTTTAATCGTCAATCGCTTTTAATTGCACCCGGTAGAGGTACACTGCGGGTCGTTGAAATTTATTTTCCAATACAAAATTTTGAAAAAATGGCTGAAAGGATATCTTCAGAAATGTTAGTACCAATCATTTTGCCTAGCTCGCTAAGGCAGTGGCGCATATCCAGGGTAAGGAATTCTGGCGAGAGAGATTGCTTTAGACCTATTTGTACCCTTTGTGTTGCCATGATGGCATTATTTAAAGCTTCCTTGTGCCTGACGTTGGTAATAATAATTTCATCTTTAGGAGGGTGGCCATTTTGCCAGATGACAGCATCAATAGCCTGATGGAGATTCTCCAGACCTATCCGCTCCTTTGCAGACAGATGGACAACATGAGGAAATTTTATGCCGGTCAGTAATGAATGAATGCTTTCTCCTTTCTCCTTCCATAAATCGATTTTATTCCAAACGATGATCGTCTTCTCTTTAGGTACTTGTTGAAGTAGAATTTCATCTTCATAGTCTAGCCCTTTGTGGGCGTCCAGGACCAGCAAAATGAGGTCGGACTCATTCATTGCTTTTTTTGAACGTCTGATCCCTTCCTGCTCGATATTTTCTGCTGTCTCGCGAATCCCGGCGGTGTCACTCAATTTGAAATGGAGCCCATTTAAACGGAGGCTCTCTTCCAGCACATCGCGGGTGGTTCCCGGAATGTGTGAGACGATGGCCCTGTCTTTGTCCAGTAGAGCATTCATTAAGGAGGATTTGCCAACGTTGGGACAGCCGATAAGGCATAAGGAAATGCCATCATTGAGGATCTTGCCATCGTGGAAGGTATTTGCCAGCTTTTCCATTTCGCCGGTCACTTTTTCCAAATCAGCGCAGATTTCATCGAGGGTGGTAAATTCCAATCCCTCTTCGGGGAAGTCAACCCATGCTTCTAGAATGGCTGCTGTCTGAGTCAAAGCTTGCTGGAAGGTGGAGATGCGTTGTGATAAATTCCCTTTCAGCTGATTCTCGGCTGCCTGCAGTGCCCTGTCATTTTTGGCGCAAATTAGCTCCTGGACAGCCTCTGCCTGGGCTAGGTCCATTTTGCCGTTCATGTAAGCACGGAAGGTGAATTCGCCCGGGAGGGCGGCGCGGGCTCCAGCTTTCAAGATAGCTTCGAGGACTTTACGAGTGACTAAGCTGCCGCCATGACAGTGGATTTCGACAGTGCTCTCGCCCGTATAAGATTTTTTGTTAAGCATGACCAGGACTAAGGCATCGTCAATGTGTTCCCCTTTTTCATTATGGATTTTTCCAAAATGGGCGGTATGTGACCGGTAGCTATGGACTGGGCCGGAGAAAACTTTGCTTGCCACATCGAGGGCCAGATTGCCTGAAATGCGGATGATGGCGACACCCCCTTCGCCGGGTGGTGTAGCAATGGCAGCGATGGTTTCGCCGGGTATGTAGGGTTGGTGTATAAATTCCATATAGGTATAAATAAATTAAAGTTGCAAACAATAGAGATAATACACTACTCTTGAGTTTTAATGCATCCTTTTGATAATCAATCATGTCAGATATCTTTTACATCGACCGGCTAACAGGCCGAAAAGAAAAAGAAAAAGTTTACAAGGCCGGGGCCGTGCAACTTTTTTATGGGAATAATCCCCTCAATAAAAGCCTCCGTTACACCCTTTTACCTCTGGTTGCAAGGCTTCCCATTTTTTCTGCTTTGTATGGTCATTTTCAAAAGCGCTCAGGCACCGTAAAGAAAATTGCTCCATTCATCAAGAATTTCGATGTCGATGCATCTGAATTTAAGAAGTCAGTTACCGAATTCCGTAGTTTTAACGACTTTTTTATTCGCGAGCTTAAAAAAGAAGCCCGTCCCATAGCGCCTGGAAATGATTTGGCCGTTATTCCGGCCGATGGACGTTATTATTTTTATCAGGACATCGCAAAGTGTGATGGCTTTATTGTGAAAGGACAAAAATTTGATCCGGTCGAATTACTAGGTGATTCAACCCTTGCTCAGGAGTATGCTGAAGGGGCGATGGTGATGGCTAGATTATGTCCATCCGACTATCATCGCTTCCATTTTCCTTGCCGCTGTGTACCGGAGAAAGCCCAGCTGATCAATGGATCTCTCTATTCAGTCAATCCGCTGGCCGTTAAACAAAACATTAAAATTTATTCCCAAAATAAGCGGAAGCTGACCAAGCTGACAGCGACGCCGTTCGGCACTATCCTCTATCTGGAGATTGGCGCCACTAATGTAGGCAGTATCCAAGAGACCTATACGCTGGGTAAAACCTATCAGAAAGGGGATGAAAAAGGTTATTTTGAATTTGGAGGATCAGCTCTGATCCTTTTATTCCGAAAAGGGATCATTCAGTTTGATGTTGACCTTCTTGCTGCGACTCAGAAAGGATTAGAAATGAGATGCCTATTAGGTCAGTCGATGGGAAATTGCACCGGAGTGGGGTCGAACCACTAACCGCCCGGTTCGTAGCCGGGTACTCTATCCAATTGAGCTACCGGTGCATATGTTGATAGGATGATACCTTTGATCCAGCATTTATTTCAAGAGCTTTTGCACCTTCCTGAGATTCGGAGTAGGTACTTATCGTCATTATAACCGCGGAGCCGCAGAGATCGCTGAGCAAACGCAGAGAGTTTTTTCTACGATCAAAATCTCTCTGCGCTTGCTCAGCGATCTCTGCGGCTCCGCGGTAAAATCTTCTATACAACTTTCTAGCCAACCCTTACTAGAGCCACTTTCCTATACCCAAACGGTATCTCTGACATCTCGTACCTACTCCGAATCTCAGGCACCTTCACAGTTTAGTATTTATTTAACACAAAGGCACGAAGAGGTCGCGCAGGAATTTAATCACACAAAAAATAAAACACAGAGGAACAGAGGTACAGAGATCACAGAGAAGGATGCAGGATACAAAAGGATTATTTTATTTATTTTTCTTTGTGTCTTCGTGTCTTTATCTTTAAAAAGTATGTGATTTTTATTGTTTGGCGAATTCTTTTAAGAATTCTTTGCCGCAGTTTTCGAGGATAGGGAGGTAGGTGTCGCCGCTAAGAAAGTGGTCTACGATGGGAAATCCTTTCTTTTGGTACATACAAAGCCAATTGATTTTACTATGAAAGTGTAAATTGAGGTTTGTATCGTAGAAGTCGCGTCCGCTTAAAAATTCGATAATTTGGACAAAATCTCTTCTGCTAACATGGTTCACGGCATCTTGGAAATTTCTTTTATCGATGAAAGAAGAAGATCCGAATGTAATGACCCGGATCATGTTCCGCTCTTCGGGTGTCAGGAGATGTCTTGCCCGTTCGGTCTCTGTCCCTCCGAGGCTATGGGCGTAGTGGATAATGGTCCCGCCACCATTGACTCCACCCATTTCATCGATGAGCTTACGCCAGGTTTGGACAATTAAATCGGTATAAGGAGATCGATATCCAAAGCTGAATAAACCTTTAATGTAGACACAGTGGAGGATATCTTCAGACCATCCTTTGGTGGCGCGGAAGACGTAATGGATTTTGTTCCCTCCATGCATTTGTGAAATGATGTTCAAATTCGAGGACATGCTGCTGTTGGAAGTTAAAATGCCATTGACGTACGAGATTCTCACTTTCTCTGATATTTCAGCTTCACCAACAGTTCCCCAGGATGATTCGTTTTGGTGGAAGGAGAGGTTATAGAAATCATCTCCGAGGAGATATCTGCCGATTTTTTCAAAGGAATTCGTGCTCGAGAGCGATTCTACTTGCGCCCAGTAAGAATAGGTCCAATTAAAGAAGGCTTGAGCATAATTCCAGGTATCATCGATGGAAAAATGGCCGTAGAGGTCGTAGTGGTTGACGCTGTCGTTTTTGACATAGGCATAGAGGTTGGGTGTGTCGTAAAAGAAAAGGGGGTCGGGAGAGGTCCAGCGACCCATAGAAGGGTCGTAGTGTCTATTTCCGTAGGCGATGAGTCCGGTCGTGTCATCGAACCGTTTGCTCGAGAAGCGCCATGGGTTGCCCGCCGGTGATTCTTTCTGAAGGCTGCAGGAAGCGTCATAGATTTCTTCCTGCCCGAAAGTGGAATAACGGTAGAATTCGGCCACGGACCGGGTTTCTATATCGACCAGGCAGCGTACAGAGCCTTGGTGGTCATGGATGGGGATATAAATCCGGTTATCCAATTCAAGGGCAATGGCAGCTCCGATTTCAGCTCCTTTGCCTTGGCCGAGAACTCTCAGCTGGGTTATTTGTCCCTCTTCATTGACTTTACCAATCTCCTTGTCGCCATCATAGAGGAGGTGGTCAGTCTTGTTTAATTTCCATTTATTGTTTTGCTTGTAATAAGTGCTTTCCCGGATGTTGCGGTTGAAGGCATCGTAGGTGTATTGGACAGCGTATTGCTCATCCCGGACCGCTTTGACAAGCCTGTTAAGGGCGTCGTAGTAGAAGGTAAAGCGGCCATTGGCCGATTTCTTTTTAGTCAAATTACCATTGTGATCGTAGTTAAAATCGGTTTGGGGGTTTTTGATCAATTGGTTAAAGCCATTGTATTCCCAATCCTGCTGATCATCTGCCAGGCGGTTAAGGAGAGAATCGTAGTGGTATTTTTTATGGATGTGTCCTGCTTCTTCGATGAGCCGGCAATCATCGCTATAGGTGTAGCGATAATCGGTCTGATCTTTTGGATCTTGAATGGTCACGGCAGAAATATGTCCTTCCAAATCATACTCTTGAACAGATTCCGACCACCAGGGCGATTCCATCGAAAGGAATTTTCCTTGCCGGTTATAGGACCTGGTGAGGAGTCCCAGGCCGCCGGGGAGTTCACTGGCGATCAGTCGACCTGATGATTTTTCATAAATGTAGTTGTTTTTGTATTGGCGGGTTCCCTTTCGTTCCACAGAGGAGAGGAGTGCGCCGTCATAGTGATATAAAATTTGTGACCGGTCAGGCAAAGTCAGGGCGATCTTTCGTCCGGCCAGATCGTACTCGTTACCTATGGTGGTCATAGCCGATCCTAGATTTTCTTCTATCAGTTCCCCGAAATCATTGTAACGGCGTGTTTGAGTGATATGGTTGATCAGGTCCTTGACTTCAATCAAGCGGAGCTGGTCGTCGTAAAAATATTCATAGTGGAAAGAGTTGTCGTTTGCCGAGAAACTTGCCAGGCTGCCGTCATCGTAATAGAGGCGCTGCAAGGCGGTGTCATCGGGCTTTATGATTGTTTCCGGTTGGCCATGGCTATTGTAAAGATATGAAGTGATTTTTTGCCCGGTCGAGCCGGAATCTTCCGCGATGGAGGTTAGCCTATTGAGCAAGTCATAGGTCCAGCGGATCTCATAAATCCCCTTCTGCTTGCCGCCATGGACGATATGTTTTTCTGAGGTTTTTTTTCCGTTTGCATTATAGCGGATGTAATATTCGCCAATTTTTTCGCCCAGTGAATTGAGTTTGATCGTACTGACAAGACGCTGTAAGGCATCGTAGACCTTCAGTTCGCGCATCCCTTTGGCGTTGATATGCTCTTCCAGCTTAACATATTGGCCGAGGTCGTTTTTATGGGTGTGTTCTTGCGTAAAGGAAAACTCTTCAGGCATTGTATATTCATGGTGCAGTTGTATTTCTCCATCGGCTTTCTCGATCCTGGTAGCTTTTTTATTTTGCCGGCAGTCTAATTCCTCAATTTTGGCGACGAAGTCATGGCTTCCATGTCCAAACCACTCTCTGGATCCTATTTTTTGTCCACAGCTGTCGTAATCAAGCTCAGTTCTTTTCGACTTGCCATTCGCTTCGATATTCATAGCGACCTCGCGTCCGGCGCCATCATGCTCAAAACGGGTGGTGGCGCTGCCTATCTTGGCTGTGACAATGCGGCTACCCTGATATTCATAGTGGCTTTGACGAGTCAGACGCCCTTTTGAGGAGTGTTCTTCGCGGACAATGATTCTGCCTAGGTCATCTTTTTTAAAGCCGGTGATTTGTCCCTTGCGGTCTATTTTCGCTGACACGGTCCCATCAAGTGCATACATTATTGTTTCATTTGAACCGTCAGGATAGATGGTCTCCACCGGCTGATTGCGCACATTGAATGTCGTTTGGGTTTTCTGTCCGGCCGGATCGGTCGAGGCAATGATTTGATCATTGATGTCATATTGATGGATGATCAATGGGCGAAGGGGTGCCTCTGATTCATCTAAAACTGCAGGGAATAGGGTTTGGGTCAAGCGTCCAAAAGCATCGTAGCGGTACTCGGTCTCATTGCCGAACCGGTCGATATGGACCTCTAACTGATTAGTCTCATTATACCTTTTCTGAGGGCCTTTATCCGAGGGGAGCGCTACTTCTCCACGACTGTCAACGGTTGCTGCTAAATTGCCTTTTTCATTGTAATTTTGATGGATATAGTACCGGAGCGCTCCATCACAGTCATAGAAGTCTTGCTGAACAAGCCTACCGCTTGCATCGTATGAGTAGACTATTTTATCTAAGACCTTGTCCGTGCCGGTTGACAGATCCAAGTATTGATGGCTGGAGACTAGCGGCTCGCCAAGAGGGGAAAATATGACTTCTTCTATTTGACGGCTGGTCACATCTGTCAGATCGTCTTCGGTAATGCCTTGGCCGTCGTCAATCGTCGTTTTGCTTAAAAAGTCATTCTCATCGTATTGATAGAATACCCTGGAGAGGAGTTTTTTGCTGTTGCCATAGAGCTCGGCAATGCACTTTTTTGTTTTGGGATGGTAGGCATAAGTCGTCACCATTCCGTTCTCTTCAATTTTTTGTTCTATCAAATGGGTGTGTTCAGAATGATATCTATAGACAGTTGTATAGCTTTCAATACCATTTTGTTTTGGAAATCCCGAGGGCAGAATGATTAAGGGCGCCGTACAGGCGCCCGAAATATTTCCATGTAGTGTCTCTTCGACCAACTTACCTTGTCCATTATAGGCATAGGTAGTACATTTAATGGCGAGACCATCCCCATTTTCAAGGACCTCGCTGATCAATTGCGGCTGTCCGCTCACCTGAGTCCAATACATTCTATCACGACGGTAAAGGTTCCCGTTTTGATACTGGTCGATCGCATCGACCAGTCCATCATCAGAATAGCGGCATTTAACGGCTGCTTGTTCCACCGCCTCAGTTTGAAAGGCAAAGCAAGAGGTTAAAAGTGATAACAAGATTAAAATTTTTCTTTTATTCATAGTTACATGCTTGATATATCATAAAATATAACACTAATTAGCTATTTTTAATATATCAAAAAAATCATTCGATTATTTATGATCGATTATTTAGATAATAGAAGTACATAAACAGTCATGTTATTCAGCCTTAAAATCAACAATCAAGTTTCTTTAGAAAATAGCAAACTGAACAAACTAGAAAAAAAATGCCAAGGCCCATAAATCCTCCTTTCTTAGTTATTTTCATTTTATTTTTTTGCCTTTATTTGTACATTGGAATTTAAAGGAAAATAAAATGAAAGCGATGGTCTTAACTCAACAGCAAAACCCCTTGAAACTGGAAGAGGTGCCCACGCCGATTCCCGGACCAAACGAAGTGCTAATACAGGTCATGGCTTGCGCTGTATGTCGGACAGACCTCCATATCTACCTGGGAGAGCTTACTCATCCCAACTTACCCCTGATTCTCGGACACCAGGTCGTAGGCAAGGTCATTGACACCGGTCCAGGCTGCAAAAAATATCAGCTTGGTGATGTGGTAGGGGCTCCGTGGCTGGCAAAAAGCTGCGGGCAATGTTTCTATTGCATGGAAAGAGAAGAAAATCTGTGCGACAACCCATTGTTGAGAGGCTATCAGATTAATGGTGGATTTGCAGAATACTGCCTGGCCGATGAAGATTATATTTTTGCGATCCCCTCAGATTATAGCCCCGAGGAGGCAGCTCCGATGTTGTGCGGCGGGCTCATCGGCTATCGATCGTTGAAGATGGCCGGTAAGGCTGTTAATATTGGCTTTTACGGTTTTGGTTCTTCCGCTCATATTTTGCTGCAGGTCGCTCGCCATCAGGGACAACAAATTTATGCCTTCACAAGACCTGGAGACACTATAACTCAAGACTTCGCAAAATCCATAGGTGCTGTCTGGGCAGGCGGATCTGATCAGCTACCGCCGGTGCTGCTCGATGCCGCCATCATCTTTGCCTCGGCCGGAGAACTTATTCCGGCTGCCTTGAAAGCTGTCAGAAAAGGGGGAAAAGTCATTTGTGCCGGCATCCATATGAGTGATATCCCTTCATTTTCTTATGATCTACTCTATGGAGAAAGGTCGGTATGTTCTGTCATGAACCTTACCAGGCAAGACGGAGCCGACTTTTTTGCTTTAGCCAAAGAATTACACATCCGGTCCCATGTAACTAATTATCCTCTGGAAAAAGCCAACGAGGCTTTACTGGACCTCAAGGAAGGAAAGTTCAGGGGATCGGCCGTTATTAAAATTAATTCTAATTAACCTAGAAACGGCGATTGGAAGGGGGTTCCAGACGCAAGATTTTGGTTCATAACGCGTTGAGGCGAAGGGGGCATACCCAAACGGGTAAGCTCCCCTTCGCCTCAACGTGTTCTGAATCAAAAGATTGCATCTGGCACCCCCTTCCAATCGCCGTTTCTAGGTTAAAAGCTGTTGCAGGATTCGTCGGTGGCCTGAGGAAAACGCCTTTTTTTGGAGCTCCGCTAGGGGGAGCCACTCCATGGTTTTTACTGCAAACATTTTATTACAGTGAAATAAAACCGGATCTAGGCGTGCTTGGTAGCGGGTAAAGCTGTGGGTGACGCTGGAGAGGGGGGTTGCCTGAGTAATTGCGATAGAAAAATTTTGTTCGATTTTTTCGGAGAATTTTCCGGATGTAATCCCATTTTCAGTAACTTCAAAGAAGGGAAACTCGTAGAGATCAGACATGACCTTCCCTTTCTCTCCTTTTTTGACCAGCAATAATCCGTTGTGGTGCAGAATAGCGACAGCGCGGTAAAGATATTCGGTTTTGATTTTTTTGCTTTTTACCGGAAGCTGATCGATCAGTCCGTTGATATAACCTTTGCAGTCTGTTTTGAGTGGACATTGGTGGCAGCGCGCTTTGCGTTGACAGACGGTGGCCCCCAGTTCAATGAGCGCTTCGCTGATAATCCAAGGTTCTTCATTTGGAAGAATTTTTTCTGCCAGTACGCGCATGGATTTCAAAGTTGTCGATTTCCCGATGTCTTCTTTGATTTGGAAAAAGCGGGCCAGCACGCGGATGACGTTGCCATCGACAGCCGCTTTCTTTTGATGGAAGGCGAAACTTAAGATGGCACCGATGGTATAGGGCCCGAGTCCTTTGATTTTGGACAGATCCTCTTCCTTATTAGGTAGCTGGCCATTGTAATGCTCGACCACATATTGTGCGCCGGCATGAAGGTTGCGGGCGCGGGAATAGTAGCCCAGACCTTCCCAGCATTTGATGACAGCCTCTAGAGGGGCTGCGGCTAGATCTTTGATGGTAGGGAATTGTTCGATCCAGCGCAGGTAATAGGGGCGGACAACAGACACCTGTGTCTGTTGCAGCATCACTTCTGAAATCCAGATAGCGTAAGGGTCGCGTGTATTGCGCCAGGGGAGATCCCTTTTTTCAGCTAAAAACCAGTGACGTAAAGGTTCAGTATTCATCATCTGTGCAGTTTTGGGTCGAGGCAGTCTCTGAGGGCATCCCCGACAAGGGCAATGGAGACTAGCAGCAATGTTAATAAGATCGCAGGGGGCCACAATAGATAGCTTTCGCTAGGGAAGGCGGTGCGTCCCTCGTCCATCAGTACTCCCCATGAGCTGGAACCCTCTTCGCCTAATCCAAGGAAGGAGAGGCCGGCTTCACTGGTGATCGCTCCCATGATGGCAAATGGAACCAGCGTCAAGAGCGGCGGGATGGCGTTTGGAAGCAAGTGGGAGAACATGATTCTTGTGTCATTGTACCCAAGGGCATGGCATGCCTCAACATAGGGCAGCTGTTTTTGCCGAAATACCTCTCCCCTTACAAAGCGGCTAAAGCCGGTCCAGCCAAAAAGGCCGATGACCGCAATGACCAGAAAGATCGATTTGCTTTGGAGAAAGGCGACGATTAACAGGAGCATGAAGAAGGTGGGCATCGACTCCCAGATTTCTATGAGGCGGTAGGTGATAATATCGATTCTGCCTCCGTAGTAGCCTGAGATGGCGCCGATGGGGATGCCGATCAGAAGGGCCAGGGCGATGGCGAGCAGTCCGACGGAGAGGGAGATACGGACGCCGAAAATCAGCGATGCGACCATATCCTTCCTGTTAATGCGTGTCAGGTCCCACCAGCTGACGTAGCGGTTGAGAGTTTGATCGCCGCCGGCATCATCTTCCCAGTGAAAGCGGCGAACAAGGGGAAGGACTTCGTAGCTGAGATTTTTGGATTGCTCTTCAAGCCACAGACGTCGGTCTTTAATGTATTTGACTTGAGCAGGATCGCCATTTTTAATAATTTCCTGGTCATGATGGAGGTCCTGTTCCCACAGGGTTGGAAGATAGATATCTGTTTGGCCTTTTAGGGTTGGATCGGCCGCATAGGCTTTTTCATAGATTTTCAGCCTTATTTGCTGTTTCTGTTTTAATTGATAGTTGACGATCATGTTGAGCTTGGCATAATCATTCATGTAATTCAGTTCTTGTTCCCAGCTCAATTTAGGAGATAATTGATGGTCCTTTCGATAGGTTGAGACCATCAATTGTTTCGCAAGATTCAATGAAGGATCAGAAGCAGGATCGCGTTGAGGTCTGAACGCAAGATAGGAAAAAACAATAAATTGCATTACAAGAATGCTCCAAAGGGCTATTTTGCGTGGCTTTGGACTATGCCTAAAAATAAGGCAGCAAATAATGAATAGAGGTAAGGTAAAGATCAATAAATTATAAAACTGATCAAGCAGCTTTGTATAAAAGCCCTTAAAAAACAGATAGCGGAATAGGGGGAAATAAAATTGGCCATCATATTTCACCATCAATGGCTTGCTTGAAGCTAGAAATGGGGCGAAGATTGCCATCAGGCAAAAAAAGGCCACCACCCATAGAGACCAGTATCCCAAGGGATGCCGTTTAAACTGGATCCAGGTTGCTTGCCAAAAGTTAATATTTTGTTTTTTGTCCATCATCAATCCAAAGTAATACGTGGGTCAAGCCACATGTAAGCCAGGTCGGCTACCAGATATCCTATCAAAGTGAGGAATGATCCGGCCAATGCTGAAAACATAATCACATTGTAATCGCGGTTGATGACCGCATCGTAGAAGAACTTGCCAAAGCCATTGATGTCAAAAAGAGTCTCAACAATCAAAGAGCCTCCCAGAACAATTCCCAACGATCCCGCAATCGATGTTACAATGGTGATGGCGGCGTTTCTGCCGACATGCTTAAAGAGTATCGTGATGAAGGGGACCCCCTTGGCCCAGGCTGTTCTGACAAAATCTTGTCTCAGAACTTCCAGAACAGCAGTGCGCGAAATGCGCGCCTGCGCCGCTAGTGTGCCGTACATAATAGCTACCATGGGCAGGGCGACGTGCTGGATAACATCGAATAATCTTTGCATGGAGGTTTGGTTGTTGTATATGTCATCAGAACTGGTAAAGCCGCTGATCGGAATGGGGATGCTGGTAAAAGGAAAGGTGTGGTACAGGGCGACATCTTCAATCAAAAAGGGAGCGACAACAAAGATAGGTATTGCATAAAGAACAAGAAAGAAAAGATTGAGGACATAATCAGGCCATTCTTTTTGTCTGAATGCCATGATGACTCCAAAAAGCTGGCAGATCGCAAAGGTGAGGATCATAGGGAAGATGGCCAGAGTCAGAGAGTACTTAAAACGTTTGACTACTTCACTCATGACAGTCTTATTAGAGTCGTTGCGCATGGTACCGAAATCCAGCCGCAGTACACGGCTCATATAGCGTGTAAAGCGTGTATTAAAAAAAAGCATTTGGATTTTTTTCGAGGTCCCTGGATTGAAATGATAAAAAGTTTCGTTTTGTTGATACCATTGGTTCAGCAGACCGATTTTTTTTTGGATTTCTTCTGTTGATCCATCCGAATTCCATGCGAAGGAGCGTAGCTGCTGATCATCTTTAGTGACCTTGGTATTCCACTCTTGCTGCTCAGCAGTCAAATGGGGCCCAATGTAGCCGGGTTTGGAGGCACCCCTGACAATGAAATTAACAGCCAACAGCCTTTCTTCTTTCGGCGTCCTAGAATCGTTGATGATCTTTAAGAGGTGCGGTATGACAAATTGCGATTGGTCGCCAAACAGGATTCTGAGATCGTTATAATCTTTGGTCTCCATCGTTTCTGATGACTCAGGATTTTCCTTGCGGTAAGTCAGCTGATACAGGGTCTTATCGACATAGTCCTGACTGAGCCAAGGCCATGTGTTGAAAAGGATCGGCAGCGTCAAACCATAAAAGTCCCTAAACTGCAGATAGCGCTCATCGGCGCTGAAAGCGATCGATCTGCCGGCTTGCATGGTTGCCATTCCACCCGCAGATATTTCTACAAAAGAAGTCGGTTCACCAGGCGCCAAGTTGATGATCGCAAAGTTAGTCAGGATGATAAAGAACAACGTGATCGGCAGGAGAAGAAGTCTGCGGGCAATATAGTTCCACATCTTATTTGATCCAGAAGATGTTGGAGGCAGGTTCGCCCACATTGGCACCGGGGATCAGGTCTTGATGGTCTGCCGGGATGAAAACATTTTGGAGATAATCGCGGTAGACAAAGTTCGTCTTAGGGACGTAGAGAAATGCGTAGGGCGCTTCATCGTAGAGGATCTGATCGAATTTGTGGAAGAGTTCAATTCTTTTATCCTCATCATATTCATATTCCAGGGAATCGATGATGCCATCGATCTCTTTATTGCTGAATCCAATTGCATTTGAGGAGCCCCTTTCTCCGCTAGTGTACCAGAGCTGTCGTGGATCTTCGGGAGGAGTGCCTAGTCCCCAGGCTAGATTGACTGAGTCGAAGTTTCGGTCTTCAAATATTTTAGACATGTCGGCCAATTCCACTCCATTTGGAATGCATGAGATGCCGATCTTTTTAAGAGCAGTGGATATATATTCGCAGATGGCTTTGGAGTTGGGATTTTTGACATAGTAATTCAAACTAAACTGAAAGGGTACTTGTTTGCCGTCGATCTCTTTTGTCAGGATGCCGCTGCCGGTGCTGTCAATCCATCCCTCCGCGTTCAGAATTTCCAGGGCCTTGTCTGGATCAAATGGATAGGGCTTGATGCTGGGATCGTAGGAAGGGGACAACGGGAAAAACATACCGGTGGTTTGAATGCCCATTCCATTGAGGTTTTGTTTGATGATCCTTTCACGATCAATCGCCATGGTCAATGCCTTGCGAACTCGTTTATTTTTAAAATAGGGCTTAGATTCATTCCAGCCGATATAGCTGAAGATACGGCTCAGGTAATTCAGCCGCTTTATTCCACTGCCTTCCTGTTGCTGTTTTTTATATGGTTCGCTATTTTCAAAGGCCAGTAAGTCTGACAGCTGGAATGGGAGAATGACGTAAGAGTCTAGCGACCCTTGTTTAAACTCTTCCCAGATTCCATCCAAAGAGCTCTTAAAAACAATAATGTAGGAATTGACCAGGACGGCCCATGGGTTGAAATAGTCTGGGTTGCGTTTGAACCTGATTTCACGATCGGTCATGCCGTCGAAAATCCAGGCACCGCAGCCGACGATCACATTATTTGCCCAGTGATGAGAGAAATTTTGCGCCCAAAGGAGATTGTTGCGATAGGTATTCGGATCTGAATCATCTTCGATGATCTTTTTGCCATTGGCAAAGTATTGGTAGACAAAACGTGGTAGAGGGCTAAGGCTGGCTGTAAGAACTTTCGATCTGTATATGGGCCTATTCACAATTTTTCCGTCCTTGTCTTGGACAGGATGGGCTTTCCATCTGACTGTAAAGGTAAAGTCATCGATGACCTTGAATTCCTCAACATCGGCAAGTTCATTCCTGAATGTGACAGCTGATTGTTCTTCCACTCCTTTATTCATGCCGGCATCGAAATAAAATTTAAAGTCGTGTGCAGTCACCTGGTGCTTTTGCAAAAATTGGGGTGCCAATGTCACATTGTCGCCAAAAAAGGTTTGCTTTAGCGGGGTCCAGTACATATTTTCGCGCAGTTTAAACCAATATTCCTCTTGACCTTGTTCATTCTTCCGGATGACCATGGCCACGGCTGCTCCGGGAGTATATGTTTCATAGATGCCCACTTTTTGATTGGCTAAAGTAGGTATGCATAAGCCATTCCATTCGACAACCTGCGCCCAGCTGCTGAAGGGCTGCAGGCTATCCGGTTTACCAACAGTCCCATCCCTTCTTTGCCCATGTGGTTTGAAATTTTTGCCTAGCATTTCAGGAAGGGTTTTCTCGTAGAAGGGATCGGGTGTGAGCAGATTATTTTCGTAGACGATTTCTTTGGAGGGCTTTCTTTGTTCGGGGTTGGCGCTGTTGGCTTGTGATGGGTTGTTGACTGCTTCTTGCAGCTTGTCGCTTTCAGACTGCATTTGATAGAGATCTTTTTTGATCTCTTCCAATTCTTCGCGAGCGGTGATGAGTTTTTCCTCTACAATCAGTGATGACCAATAAATCATGATTAAAAAGAACAAAATGCCAACGGTTAATGCGAGGCGGAAAATGTAAAGGAAAAGCGGTTCTTTTTTCATTAGAAGATGACGATATGGTAAGAGGGTGAAGAGTCAGGGTTTAATATCCAGTGGGAGATCCATCCCATATCGGCGAAGCCGCGAAAGCAGGCCAGCAGGCCGATGGCGATAGAGGTGATTCCCAGGACAGTATCAGTATAACTTTTGAGCCACTTAAAGAGGGTCCGCGCATGCATGGCAAGGAAAAGCGAGGGAGTGGTCAGCAATGCCAAAGCAAATCCGTTGAAGAGCCCTGTGAGGGCATCGCCGGTCAATGCGCAAGCCGAAAAGACGATTAACGATTGTCCACAGGGCAGGGCTACGGTGAAAAACCCGAAGAAGAAGGTTGACCATCCGGTATCTTTTAGCATCAGCAATGACAATTTTTGGTTTAGCTGTCCCATCCATCTCCATTGGTTGACTTGCCCGAATTCAAACCAGGAAAAAAGGGTATTCAATCCAATTCCCAAGATCAAGATCCCACCGGCGATGCTCATGATCGCCGCCAAATAATATTCATGAAGATAAAGATATAACACAGCTCCCAATTCTCCTGCCACTAGTCCGGCAAGACTGAAGGAAATGATCCTTCCAATAAAGTAAAAGTATCGGAAGCGGTGCTGTCCGATCATCATGACTAAAGGGCCGCACATACCCAAGCAATGGATATTTCCAAACAGATAAAGGGGAAGTAGCATGAAGAAAAGTGTCATGGAGACGTCACATCTCCATTTTGTTTAGTTTGCTCCAGCCTCTTCTGATGAATCTTGGACATGTCTAATCCAAGCGATCCTGAGCTGCGTCCAAAAGCAATGAAAGTGACGTATATCATAATCCCAAAGAAGAGGATTAAAACCCCTTTAGATACATAATGAATCCAGTGCATGTTCTTATTTCCTTAAAACCACGCATTGTATGAAAAATGAAATTTCAAGTAACGAATTATTCTGTTTAGTGATAATAAATTGTTAAGATGTGCTTACGAAGTAGAAAGGGACATATGGGACGAATGGGACGAATGGGACGAATGGGACGAATGGGACGATATGTCCCATTTGTCCTATAAGTCCCATTCGTCCCATATGTCCCTTTCTGTATGCCTTGTTTCCATTATTTAGTGATTCGAAATTTTGGAAAAGATGCTTCAATTCCTTGTTTCCAGGGATAGTCTGTTGCTTATCCTGTAAAATGACGATAAGTACCTACTCCGAATCTCAGGCATGAACCGAAAACCTTTTTAAATAATTGCGTCTATGCTAAGTTAAAAATAAATATAGATACATAGAGCTATTATGAATGATGTCAACATTGAACAGTTAGCGGAAGAGTTAATCAAGAGGATCAAATCCCATTTGATTAATAATTTAGGCCGGACAGCCGACGAAGCCGATTCTAGCGAGTTTTATAGCGCTTTTTGTTATGCCATTCGTGAAGAGACGATGATTAACTGGTTGGCCACTACTAGATCTTTTTCCAGGCAAAGCTCCCGCATGCTCTATTATTTTTCAATGGAGTATCTGCCGGGCCGCTTTTTCATGAATAATATAACCAATTTGTGTTCCTTGGATGTTGTCAGGCTGGTGATGTTTAAGATGAACCGCAACTTCCGGGATATTATCCGCTGCGAAGATGATCCGGGACTTGGCAACGGCGGCCTGGGAAGGCTGGCTTCATGCCTTCTTGACTCTATGGCGACTCATCACTATCCGGCGATGGCTTATGGAATCAGATACCAATATGGAATTTTCGAACAGCAGATCTGGGATGGCGTCCAGATTGAGGCGCCCGACAGCTGGCTGTTGAATGAAAACCCTTGGGAATTCCGCGGGGACAAGCGGCGTGTCCATGTTAAGTATTGTGGCACACCGAAAGCAATAGTCAATATCCATGGCGACGAGATCATGGAATTGGACAATGCTGAAGAGGTAGGAGCGCTGCCCTATGATTATCCCATTGTAGGATTTAGTAAAAATAAGAATTTTTCAGTTTTGACATTGCGTCTATGGTCGACGAAGGATTCGCCGCGCAATTTTCAACTACAGAAATTCAATGCCGGCCGGCTTGACCAGGCAGCTGAAAACACCACTTTGAGCGATCTCCTTTATCCCAATGATAACACTGATATGGGCAAAAGGATCCGTCTAAAGCAAGAATTCTTGTTGGTCTCGGCTTCGATTCAGGATATGATCCGCCACTATATGGTTCACAACACCAATTTTAGGCAGTTTGCCGACAAGATCCGCATCCAGATCAACGATACCCATCCTTCTTTGGTCATTGCCGAGATGATGCGCCTTTTGATGAAGGAGCATGACCTTCCTTGGAAGACAGCCTTTGAGATCACGCAGACATGCACAGGCTACACCAACCACACCATCCTAAGCGAGGCTTTGGAGCAATGGGACAAAAATCTCTTTTACTACCTGCTGCCAAGGCAGTATCGGATTATAGAAAGATTGAATCAGGAATTCTGCAATAAGGTCAGATCTAAATTCTCTCAAGACGAGGCACGCGTGCAACGCATGTCGATCATTGAAAACGACAAAGTGCGTATGGCCCATCTGGCCATTATCGGCTCGCATAAGGTCAATGGGGTTGCTAAGATGCACTCAGAGATCCTTAAAAGCAGTGTCTTTAAAGATTTCTACGAGATGTATCCCGACCGTTTTGTCAATGTCACCAACGGCGTTACCCAAAGAAGATGGCTGCTGGAATGCAATCAAGAGCTGGCCAAATTCATTACCAAACGAATTGGCGATGAATGGGTCACCAATTTTTTCAAGATCAAAGAGTTAGCCAATTTCGCAAAAGATCCTGAAACGATCAAAGAATTTATGGAGATCAAACGGAAAAATAAACTCCGCCTGATCGAATTTTTAAACCGTGAAAATAAGCTCAGGGATAATTCTGGAAGCTTTTCTTCTCCTCCGCCATTGATTGATATCGACTCCCTGTTTGACGTACAGGTAAAACGAATTCATGAGTACAAAAGGCAGCTGTTGAATGCCCTGCATCTGATAATGCTATATCAGGAGATTTCGCAGAATCCGCAGCATGATCGGATCAAACGGACAGTCATCATCGGCGGCAAGGCGGCGGCCGGCTACGAAACAGCCAAGGAGATCATCCGGCTCATCTGGTGCATCGGCCGTAAAATTAATCGCGATCCCACCGTATCGGGATTGATTAAAGTCGTCTTCGTTGAGAATTATAATGTCACCAAAGCGGAGTTAATCATTCCTGCTGCCGACCTCTCGGAGCAGATTTCTACGGCCGGTACCGAAGCCTCCGGAACGGGAAACATGAAGATGGCCATGAATGGCGCTCTGACAATTGGAACGCGCGACGGCGCTAACATTGAGATGGAAGAGGAGATCACTTCACAATGGTGGCCATTCGCTTTTGGAGCCAATGCCGAGCAAATTAAAGAATTACATAACAATAACTCATACAATCCGAGACAGATCTACGAATCTAATGACAAGATCAGGCATGCCGTCGATGCATTGCGTGACCGCACCTTCGCTCAAACGGAAGAAGAGAATCAGGTCTTCGGGGATCTATATCATAAATTGATCGAGATGCATTATGGAGGTCCGCCGGACCGCTATTTCACCCTCTTGGATCTGCAAAGCTATTATGAAACGCAACAGAAAGTTGAAAAATTCTATAAAGACCCTATCCTGTGGGCAGAATATGCCATCCATAATATTGCCGGCATGGGCAAGTTTTCTTCAGATAATTCTGTCCATACCTATGCTAATTTAATCTGGGATATTAAGCCCTGTCCGATTGTTCAAGAAATTCTTGATAAAGTTAAATATGATTATCAGATAACAAATAGGCCTTAATCCTAATAGTTCACGAGGTTGATTGAGTGTAGAGGGTTGCTATTCTCCAGTCGCCCTACGCTATCGCTCCGGGCTCTTTTTTGCTTTTATCTTATACCCATAGCTTCCTTTGGTCGCTATGGGCTATTCACCGGTCGCTCTCAGCTATCGCTCCGAGCTCTGCATGAATAATATTATTTCATTAAAGTCAATAGATTAATAATAAATGATATTAATCATATTAATCATATTATAAACTTAATTTAAATTATGTTATAATACGTAATAGAGCTATGTAAGATTATAAATAGGTGTACATATGACATCTAGTGCAAGCGGTTCTAATCATTTTAATTCAGCCACCCAAGCATCTAGCATAAGCCAATCTTCAGAGGTTAAACCGAGCACGGCTCTCTCAGGTCTTACAAGTCAGACTAATAATGGGCATCGCTTCAATACTGCCCTCCTACCTGCAGCCCCAAAAGTAAGTTCATGCACTTCTTCTATACTCAATCACTCAAATCTCATTGATAATGAAACCCTCTCTCCTCATGCTCATATTTTCTTGATGCCTCCTTCCGGTAATACGAGACGACTTTCAGCTGTCTTCAGCCGAACTTTATCCCCATTTCAAGATGATGAGCCCTTTTCCGGCTCATTAAATGTAAGTACATCTAGGCGTTCATCTGATTCAAAAGAAAGCCGAGGAACCCCAGATAGATTCTCGCTATTTTCGGATGAAACACACAGTCCATCTCCACCCATTGATCATCGAAGGAACTCCTCATTAGTCAATACGCCACAAGATCTTTCCCTTCCTTCAATAACTCGGAATAGAAGAAGTTCTTCTTCTGTTTTTGGATTCGATCAAGGAGTATTAAAGAAATTGGAGTCAAAGGAAGCAAGCAAAGCAAAAATTCCTGAAGGAATTGAACATAAGGTCAGTGCTTGGCTTAAGGAAAATGAAGCCACTCTGAAAATTGATTCCAATCGAGTTAGTTATGAAGAGAAGGATATTCACAAAGCGATTGAAGCATTTAAAACGGAATGCCAATGCAGTTGGAAAGAGATGAAGCATAGATGGGGGAGCGACCCTTCAAAGTTGATCCCTCTCCAAATCATTAACGATTTACGTAAAATGGAAATCAAAGAAATTACTGTCATTGTCCAAGGCAGATATCAGGGATTAAAGGTTCTCAACGCAGGTAGCTCCGATCTCACGTCCGATTGCGACCTTTCTCTAGGACTCGAAAATGATAGGGGAAAAGAAATAGACGCCGTCGCAACCTATCGTCAAGTCTTTGCAGAGAGAGGATGGGGGGCAAGCTCTGCCTATATTTTCGACAATAATTCCTATACCCAATTCTACATCGAACAACTCAATAACTTTGAAAACCAACTCGACCAGCAAAATATGCAAAATACGATGAGCCTTGTAATGTTTGCCCGTAATGCAGGCCCCGCAAATTGGGAAGCTTTAAAGACCTCGCTACTTAAAGAAGCCGATCCAACAACCGGTAAGGAACTTGAAAAACAGTTTGTCATCGTTGAAAGCATGGTCCATGAACTTCAATTCGTAAATGATAACGAAACCCTTAAGGAAGGTATTAAAGATGATGGATCCAACTCTATAAAAAACAACCCGGATATGGCCTCGCAAATTAGAATCAAAAATCCCGATCTAATCATAAAGGTGGATGGCCAACTTGAAGTTAAATTTAAAACTATGGTCAAGGAAACTATCGAAGCTCGAGTCGAACTCAATGCAAATATAGAAAAAATGCAAAAAACAGTAGACCCAGGTGATTGCCTAAATATTTATAAAGAAATCTTAGGTATTGCCTCCAAGTTTATGAATGAAGAGATAGCTCGATTAAAAGATCAAAAGACGAATACTACCGCAGAATCGGCACGTATCGGGGAGTTAGATCCCAAAAAAGCGACGCCACTAAGGGAGTATTCAACAGAAATTACAAGAAATATACAGGTTCTTGAACGTGACTTAATTGCCTTTAATAACATCTCATCAATTGATAGCGATTCATTTTCAACATCGGTAAAGGAATGGGGGGAAATAACATCGGAGATTAAGGATATTAAGCAAAAGCTAAGAATAATCAACGACCTTCCTTTAACATTACATATGCTTAAAGATCAGAAAATTAGATTGAATAATTCTCTGAATGGGGGAAATGTTGAAAAGACAATGGGAAAACTGGCAGATGTAGAAGATAAGATCAGCAATGTATCGCTTCAGATGCACGGTGTCGAGGATAAATCAAAAGAACTCAAAGATAAGTTAATAGAATTGAATGATAAGTTAGATGATTTGAATGCAGAAGATAAGATGAGGTTAGATTTTTTACTTATTATTTCTGACAGGATGCAAAATGCCATAGAACTTAATTCAATGAAAGCCCAATGCTTTGCTCAAGAGGCCCATGTAACATCCGGTGCGATTGGATTTGTCGTCAACGATATACAAATGGAAGAATTACATGCTCGTAATATTAACGGCTACTCTCAAGCAGTCAATGAATTAATGGGATTTTACCATGCCCATCAAGCTCATTCAGAGACTCCGCATGGAAAAATGATTGAGGTCTCCAAGTATGTAGGGCCTCGTTTAATGGAGGCTTATGCTAGAATGGAAATACAAGCCACATCCCAAAGGATTCCTTTCCCGGAGATTAAGGAACAAAAAGCAATAAAACAGTTTTTTAATGAATTGCTCGTACTTAGAAAATCAAAAGGGTTAACGGATGGAGATAAACAGGCCCTTGTTGAGAAACTCGGTAAACAGTACAATATGCCCTTGACAAAGGGTAGAGTGATCGATTCTAAAGCAATTGATCAGATAATGATGAATATACAAGCAAAAATAATAGCCTGGGTTAATAAATTGAGTCCAGAAGATAGACTTGGATGACTTAATCTTAAAAAAATAAGGAGAGAATTATGGTGCATCCACTTACACATAAAGCAATTGCAGCCTATGTCTTAAATACCTCAGTAAGAAGATTACCGGACAACCCCCAATTTAATGATATACAAAAAAAAAGATTTCGCGAACTCGAAGATGCTGTCGATCTTTGTACACAAGACGTTTTTGAAGCGCTAAGTAAAGAATCATCTTTTACTTTAAAGGTAAATAATTATATTGATCTATTCGCTGGGCTCGTCCTAGCTTCAACAGGTGCATTGAAATTCGTAATTCTGGAACTTCAGGAAAGAGGTATGGAACTTGAAGAAAGTAGCTCCAAGATTCGCTATGGAATTTTCCAAAGCACAGAATTTGAATTGGTTCGTAAACAAAAAGAAGAATCAAAGTCGAAAGAGTAGAATATGGGGGCTTGCAAGCAAAAGGGTAAGTAGGCAGGTGATTTTGAATTTCAGGTAACGCATTAGTTTATATGCCTTTAATCGTAATAATTCATTTTATTGTAAATTTTTATTGAAAAATAATATTAATATCTCGTATTATGTTGATAATTAACGAGAAGGAATTATTATGTTTGCTATTACGCCGGGCACACCAAGTACATCCAGTTCACTTTTACCCAGTAATTTCAGTGTTAGTCCTCCTCTAATTACTGTAAAAGGTGTTAAGCCATTACCGGCAATCAATATAGAAGGGTTCCAAAAAGCTCCGGTAAAAAAACCTCGAATTTTTACATTCTCTCCGAAAAACGTGAAGGGTCATTCAAACCCCGCTGACCCCTTTTCGACAGAACAGTTTATTTCAATTGTCAAACCACAGCAATTTTCGACGCTACCAATGCTAAGGTCTAACGCTATTCAAAAACCAAAGGAAAGCGCCTTATCATCAAATCTGCCAAAGATAAGTACCCAAATCCAATCAATTTCTTATGCAGCTATTCCATCTAGTTCTATCTCTCTTCCGGATATTCATACCCCTTCACAGATTCCGGGTAAAATAACTTATCCAGAAGATCCGTTTTCTCTCGAAATGAATGAAATCGCAAAACGCCATGATGATTTTATGGATATAATTACAATGATCGAAGTAATCGTATTTAAAAAGGATGATAACCTTTACACGGATGAGAATTTTGAATCACTTATTTCCTACTGCCAATATCATCAGACGATGGACTGGGGTTTTTTACCAAAAGCCTGCACTCAATTTGTTAACAGATACATTGTCAATTCGCTGCAGAAAGATAATTCCGCCCTACAGAATATCGTCAATCGATTGAAAGAGATAAAGCTTGACTGTATAAATTTGAGTCACTCTGTTATCACAGATGAGCAATTGGATTTGTTCATGAGCATACCGCTAAATAATGTGATATTGAAAAGATGCAATAAGCTTACAGCCCTTTCTGTCCATTCCCTTTATAAAATTAGACATACTTTGAAAAACTTAGTGATAGATTCTTGCGATTGGGTCAGCAATGATTTCGTTGCCCATCTTAAATATCTAAATAATTTGGAGTATCTCAGCCTCGAAGAATGCAATGGCAAAGAGCTATCTGCTGACGCTTATGAGCATCTGGTCGAATTGCCTTTAACAGCGCTTAATTTAAGCTATTGTCTTTGGTTTAAAGATACTGTAATTGAAATCATCAATGAGAATAACCTATCAGCAAGACCCCTTTTTAAAAATTTAAAGTGTTTTTATTTGAAAGGTACACTCATAAAAAATAGTCACCTGATTTATTTTCTTACTTTCCTTTTGCAGACACTCGATATCAGCTATTGCCCTCATCTGAATGCAAACTGTCTTAATGTACTTAGAAAATATAACTTAGCTAAGCTGTATATATCAAACAATGCATGGTTTCAAGACTTCAGGACATTCTCAAATGAGGATTTCAGGAATCTTAAAATGTTAGATGCCTCATCAACCTCTATGACAAACGAAGATTTAGGGAAATTATCGTTATTGAGATTTCAGAAATTAAAGATTCTCAAATGTTCCAATTTAAGCAAAGGGTGCGTAAAATTATTACAAGGCCATTCAACTCAAACTGTTTACATTGAGCAAGAAAAACTGTAGCTTAAATATTAATCGAGACTTATGCCCATTGAAAGTTTTTTAGATTTTTCAGAACCGGTACTGGATGTACGCAGCCCTTCAGAGTATTTGCAAGGGCATATTCCGGCTGCCATCTCATTTCCCCTCTTTTCTGATGAAGAACGGGCCGGTGTCGGTACTCTCTATAAAAAAAAAGGGGGGCAAGCAGCCTTAAAGCTAGGCTTGGACCTGGTTGGACCAAAACTTGCATCATTCGTAGAAAAGGGTGAGAAGCTAGCTTCTCCATCGGGTCACTTTCGTATCTACTGCGCCCGTGGTGGAATGCGTAGCAGCTCGTTGCACTGGCTTTTGGAAACGGCCGGATTTCGCTGTACACGTCTATCAGGAGGCTATAAGGCCTTTCGCAGATGGACACTCGACCAATTTGAAAAAGAGTATCAGTTGTCCGTTTTGGGTGGATTGACAGGAAGCGGCAAGACAGAAAAGCTTCTGCAGCTGGAGCGGGAAGGGGAGCAAGTCCTCAATCTGGAAGAGTTTGCCTCTCATCGGGGCAGCAGCTTCGGACACCTGGGATGCGCTGAACAACCATCTTGCGAACACTTTGAGAATCTCATTGCCGTTAAACTATCGCAATTTGATCCTGACAAGACCATCTGGATCGAAGATGAAAGCCGGATGATCGGCAAATGCCGCATCCCGCAGGGGTTATGGGGGCAGATGTCCCTGGGAAAATTGATATGGTTAAGCTGCCCTAAAGAAGAACGGATCGAGCGGCTGAGCCGCCATTATACCCATCATCCAGAGGAAGAAATGGTCCAGGCTACCCTCAAGCTTGCAAAAAAATTGGGTGCCGTCAAAACCGGTCAGATTATCGAATATATTCAAAATCACCACTTTGAGACTGCCATTTCCACCCTATTAGACTATTACGATCAGGCCTATTCCTATTCCTGCCAAAAACGGGAGAAAGGGGTTGGTAGCCAGGAGACAGGAGAAATTCTACCCTGATTCTGGATTTGCTTAAGTTTCTGTTGGGGGAATGATTTTAGGCTGCGCCACTTTATCCGTATCAAACAGCCCCCAATTATTGAGAATGAAATCATAGGTGCCGTTTTCCTTTATGATTTTTAATCCATCATTGAACTCATCGATTAACTCCTTTCCATCAGGAGTATTTAGCGCTACCAGCCGCAGTCCTTCATCTGTAAGGGGAGCTGTCACTATTTTGAGCTTGCCGGCATAAAAAGTAGTAGCGTACACGTAAGCTTGCAAAGCAGGAAACAAGACACCGTCAATATTGCTCTTATCCAGATCAGATAAAGCATTCAAGATATTGTCGTACAATTTTATTTGTATGGTGGAGTCTTTTTCCAGATCGAGGATGTTTGGGGAATTTGCCTGCACACCTACGATCTTTCTGGTGAGTTCATTCCATCCTTTGACCGGAGATCCCGCACGCACAACAAGCACCGATCCCAGTTTGAAATAAACGTCCGAGAATAATAAAGTTGCCTGGTTGATCGGCGATGGCTGTAAAGAGGTGAGTATCCCGTCATATTCATGATCATATAATCCTGCTAAAAGATCGCCACCTGAATTTGTTTGAATAAGACTGATTCTTTTTTTCTCTATCATGCCCACCTCTGAAAGCAATACTCGTGAAAAAGCAGAGATATTCCTCCCCTTTTCCATCAGATTGATTTGTCCCCAGTCGGGATCAAAGGCGATTTTATAAGGATGAACGATCATCCCTTCATGGAAACAAGCTTTAATCAATAATAAAAAAACAATAATAATAATAAATAAGGAGAACCATCGTCTTTTTTTATGTGTATCAAACAGGCGCTTAACGAGATCGGGGAATGAACGCAGAGCCATAGTACTCCTTTTTAGTTATTAGGCATAACATATTTTATCTATAAAAAAAATACGTTTTTTTAAAATGCTGTGTATGCTAGGTTTACGAAAAAGAGGAAAAAACTAACTTTTGGTTTGCTATGACGCTTTTATCAATTAATAAAAATCAAAGAAAATCGCCTAAAATAATTGGCAAATCAAGCGGGATTCTCGATAAAAAACTCGTTGCCAGCATTATTTTAGGAGGAGGAGAAGGAACAAGGCTTTATCCTTTGACATTGACCCGCTGCAAACCCGCAGTTAATTTTGGTGGCAAATATCGTCTTATTGATGTGCCTATTTCTAATTCAATCCATGCAGAATGCCATAAAATTTTTGTCCTAACCCAATTTCTTTCGTCCTCTCTGCATAAACATATCTTCCAAACCTATATGCAAGGAGGAAAAGTTTCAGGGCTCATTGAGATTTTAACTGCCGAGCAGCGCCCGATGAACAAGACATGGTATCAGGGGACCGCTGACGCTGTGCGGCAAAATATCGACTATCTGCTTGAAAGTCCTGTGGAATATTTCCTCATCCTGTCCGGCGATCAGCTTTACAATATCAACTTTCAGGAAATGATCAATTTCGCCATAGAAAAAGACGTGGACGTCGTCGTGGCTGCATTGCCTGTCAGCAGCAAAGAAGCCCCGCGAATGGGCATTCTTAAAGCAGACCAGGATTGCAATATCACCGACTTCTACGAAAAACCGCAAGATAAAGTGACGCTGCAGAAATTCCGCAGCCCTCCTGAAGTTCTCTCCGGTGAAAATATCGCCGGTAAACGCTATTACTTAGGCTCTATGGGCATCTATTTATTTAAGCGAAAAGCCCTTGTGGAATTATTACAGGCTGATACTCGGGCAGACTTTGGAAAGCATCTTATTCCTACCAAAGTGCAGCAAGGTAGTATCGCCGCCTATCTCTACGATGGGTATTGGGAAGATATCGGCACGATTGAAGCGTTTTATCAGGCTAATATGGCATTGACCAATCCGGAACCCCTCTTTAGCATTCATAACGAACAGAGACCTATCTTTACTAGCCGCTACGACCTTCCTCCGGCTAAGTTTTCCGATACTATCATCCGACAAACTATCCTGTGCGAAGGGGCCTTGATCGAGGCCGATGAAATTTCTAAAAGCATCATTGGCCCGCGCTCCGTTATCCACAAAGGAACGGTTATCAAAGATTCTTATGTGATGGGGAATGATTATTACACTTCTACTATTAGTGATGTCGTCCGCCTCCCACGCCACCCACAAATTGGTGAAAATAGTGTCATAAAAAAAGCGATCATCGATAAAAACGTCTATATAGGCAAAGGGGTACAGCTTATCAATAGGCAGAATCTGGTCAATCACGATAATGAAAATATCTACGTCCGTGACGGCATCATCATCGTTCCACGGGGAGCAACTTTGCCCGATGGATTTATTTTTTAGGAAAGCCTCATGTCCATCTGGGCGATAGCCGATCTTCACCTCTCCTTCGGCGTTCCCAATAAAGAAATGACCGTGTTTGGCGAACAGTGGGAAGGCTACACCGCAAAGGTCGAGAAGTCGTGGCGCGAAATGGTGGTACCTACAGATCTGGTCCTTATCCCCGGTGACATCTCCTGGGCCATGACGATTGAAGAGGCTAAGCCTGATCTCGACTGGATCGGAAATTTACCCGGAACTAAGCTGCTTATGCGCGGCAACCACGACTACTGGTGGGGATCTCTTAGTAAAATCAAGACCATCTTACCTCCTTCATGCCAACTGCTGCAAAATAATAGTTTCACCTGGGAAGGGGTAGGCATCGCCGGTACGCGTCTTTGGGATGTCCCGGGGCTCAATTTTAAAGGTGTGATCGACTACAAAGAAAACAAGCGGTCTAAAAAACTGACAGAAGAGAGCAATCCAGCCGAAATGGAAAAAATCTTTGAAAGGGAGCTGGGGCGCTTGGAAATGAGCTTGAAAGCCATCTCTCCCTATACCAAGCAGCGCATGGCCATGACCCACTACCCGCCCATCGGACCTGACATGCAAGACACTCCCGTTACCCGACTTTTGGAAAAGTATGGCGTCCAAACCTGCGTCTTCGGCCACATGCATAACGTCAAACCCGATATACCGCTCTTCGGCAAGTACAACGGCATCGACTACATCCTCGTCGCCTGCGACTACAAATCCAAATTCAAACCCATCCAAATTGCATAAACCCAATTCGTACCCGTACCCGAAAAGCCGCGCATTTTTCAACGCAAAGATACAAAGAACCAAAATCTTGCGTCTGGCACCCCCTTCCAATCGCCGTTTCTAGGATGAAGAGAGGTCTCTTAAACCGCTGCCGCAGCTGTTATTCTATTTCCCGCATACCAGAGCTAAAAGCCGTCGGTTTTTAAAAGTAAAAGGATGAAGGACCAAGGTTTTATCCTTCATCCTTCATCCTTTCACCTTTTATCTTATCGGGCACGCGCCCATGGCACAGGCTTCGGCGTGATCGTCGTCGCGGATATGGATACCCGAGTAGTCGATCTCTTTGAGGTTGGCGCTATAGGCATCGAAGACTTCTTTGGTGACAACCTCTTGCGGCAGATAGGCGTAGCCGAGGTCTTCCGCGTTTTTGGTTGGGTCGTTACGGTAGAGGAATGATACACCAACGTAGCTGTCCCAGTTTTTGAGGAGCCAGTCGATGATGGCCGGCACTTCTGATGGATCATAGGAAACCGTGTTGGAAACGTTTTGTTCGCACCAGGTGGTTTGGAGGAGGGCGTAGAGATCGAGCTGGGAAACAGCTGAATCGGTATTGACCTCGACTTCTTCTACCTTGCCGTTCTTTCTGGTAACGTTCATTCTGGTGAAGGGGACGTTTTCGAATTTGACAGGAAATTTCACCAGGACAGACTCCGGCTCATAAGGCTTTTCGACGACGCTGTAGCCGGCGGCGCGGAATTTACCAACAAGCGGATCATGCTTGGAGTAGGTGATGTTATTGAAAATAAATTTACCCAATGGCATATGGATCCCTTCCGGTACTTCACCCCAGTTTTCGGTTCCCATGATCTTGCTGATGGTACCGCTGGGCTTGATGCAGGTAACGTTCTTGGGCAATGGCGAGTTAAGCTCATTGGCCATGCTGTAAGCTGCACTGACAGTGATATTGCGCATTCTCTTATAATCATAGGCTGTGAGGTCGGGACGGGCCCTGACGCCGGTTAATCCGACGCCGCACAGGTGTAGGAAGTCGTTATTGAGGTGCCACGCTTCCTGGAGGATCTCGTCTCTCAGATTGACCATAGTTTGACGGTAGTTCATTCTACCGGCTAGGTAAAGGGCTCTTTCCAGGCCTACTTTATCCCCTTTAAAGGCTAGGACATTGACTTCAGTCAGGTTGCAGAAGCTCTTATTACCGAGGAGGATTTCGACGCAAGGGTTGCATCCCTTAAACCAGGGGGCTCTTCTTTCTGCTTCGGCAGCGTTGATGATGCCCGGCTCGGATCCGCCCGAATCGATCATCAGTTGGAACACTTTTTCCAATTCTTGCCTGCTTGGCTTAGCGCGGAAGAGGAGGCTGTTGTTGGATTGCTGACGGTGGGCGTTGCCTTTAAGCCACCATTCTTTCTTGGCGAGGGAAAAGTCTTCCCATTCCGGCTGACCATATTCGAAGAGGGCGATCTGGGCAGAGCGGCGGCTGGAGAGGATAGTTCCAAGCCAGTTGACGATGTCCAAAATATCAATCCTGGTGAGTAGCTGGTCGGCACGGTCGGACAGGATTTTAGCGATCGCTTTGAATGCTTTGGCGATCTGTTCGTCGCCTGAGGAGATCCAGCCGTATCCTTTAAGACGTGTGCCGGCAGGACGGATTTCAGAGAAGTCGAGCACCAGTGTTTTAGCAGGGAATTTACCGGCTACCAGTTTCCCGACGGCCTTAGCCCAAGCGATGGCTGAGTCACCCACTTTAATGGTCCAAGTCTGTGTTTCGGGATCGTACGATTCGACGTTATTTTGGATGCCCCCTTTGCCCGTCTTGTTGGAGCGGAGGACGCGGATTTCATGGAGAGGTTTTCTAAATCCGTTGAGGGTACCGGTGATAGGTCTGAATCCGACGCCACATCCTTGGAGGAGAAGCCAGAGGACGTCAACGACATCGTAGACTGTTTCGACATGAGTATAAGAGCAGTTAAACATGCTCGATTCACGGGTACGGCTAAGCTCAGTGCCACCCAGCCATAGGGTGCGACCGGCCGGAGCAATTTGGCGGTTGAGGATCAGTGTTCTTACTTCTTCGAGTTCATCTTCCTGAATTTCATTGAGTCTTCGCCCTAAAGCACGCTCCCATAACCACCGTTGGTGAGAAATTACGCGGTCAACGACTTGATCCCAAGATTCTAATTGGGTGTCGCCTTCTCTAATAGGACGGTGGTAAGTACGCAAAGCTGTAGCCATTGCTCGCGCTGTGGGTCTGATCATGAATTTAGTCTCCTCTAAGGATGGTTATATTAGTTAAAATACAATATATTGTGGTTTGGCGATCGACAAATTACAATATGTTGTAGGAAAGCCTTTGGTATCTAATTTTTGTCCATTAAAGTCAAGATCATTGATTATTTTATCTACGTCTAAAGGCTGTATTTAAGATATTGATTTTAAATCATTTCTGTAAAAAAATTACGATTTCGCTAATTCTTTATAATCAATGATTTGAAGTTGGAAAAATACTTTCAATTTTTCACTTTTGGGCCGGCTTGGATCTCAAAAATATTAAAAAGGTCGTCTAAATCGTCGTTGGTTCGTTCAAATGCTTTCTCTAAAGGTATGTGGGTGCGTTTTTGTAAAATTGCATCGATCGCTTTTTCTTCATCTTCCTCATCCAGGCGGTGACAGTAATCGGCGCAGATGTGCAATATATCCTGAAAATCTTCTTCGGTACGGATGAGGGGCGCTGTTTCCCTGATCAGGTTTTTAAAGGCGTGGCTCTCGGCCGTTTCAGCTAAAAATGCCATCAGTTCGATGTTAAATTCGATGTCTTTTTCGTCAAGGTTGTTTTCAATAATCTCCGACGATATCTTGTGAGCAACTTTTAAGTTGGAGTGGCCAAGGAAGCGGGCACGCAAAAGTTCAAACCATTTGTTGCCGCTCAGGAAAGGTGAAAAGTCATCCAGAAGGTCGTGTACATAGGAATCATTGTCTTCATCAATCTGGTCGGAGATGAAGTCGTAAATGAAGCTTTCCAGATCATGAGCGCAATAGGTGGAAATCAGTCTGAACGCCTCTTTGGCCTCGATTCCTTCGTCGATATTTTCTTTCAAGACCATGATAAAGTTATTCAATGCATCAGGCAAGTCGGTTGTATTGGGCAGCTCGCCCTGGTCGTAAAGGTAGATTTGGTAGTCGAGATCGTTGCACAGGATAGAAAGGGAAGGTTTTTCTGGAAGGAGCCGACGCCACAATTCGAACACTAATAGGTAAATCTGATCTTCCTGATCGGTTTTGAGCTCTAAATCGCTGGTGAGCAAGTCCGTCAGATCTTCCGGTGAATCACTTTCATCGGCATAAGCCAGGAAGCTGGTTTTATCGAGAGTGATGGAAAACTTCAATAAACGTTCAAAAAGAATGGGTGTCGGAAGCAATCGGTAGTCTTCGATCTGCCATGGCTCTACCGTCATGGTCGGGTCTGTCAACCAGTTCATCCGTAATAAATTATATAGGGCCCTTCTTTCTATGGATTCCATAATAAAAACATTTTTTTGTTATAGGGTGAATTTTAGTGGCGAAGTTGCATAAATAACAGAATGCTTGTATCACTTTTATCTACTTTTATTTTACATCATCCAAGATTAAATGTCCAAAGGGAAATTTGATAGCCACGGCTACTCTGTGTCTGGGCCCGGAGGGCTCTATAGTTTATATTTTCCCTCACTCGGTAGGTAGTTAAAGTCACCTAGAGAAAACATATACCTTTTGCACACCGATCTGCACGTCTGATCCCTTTCATTCAAGACAATGCTTGAAGAGACACAATATGTAAAAAACCTGGAAAATCCGGAGTATTTAAAGATTATTTTAAATGGAAAAGAAACCTTGGCTGAATGTTTTGCTGAGATAGACGGTGCAAAGATAAGAGAAACAATGCAGAAACATCATGAAGAGCAGGATCGACTACGTCCATGTGTGAAGAAGGCAATAGAAGACGACGGATTATTGCAAAGCATCTTTGGACAAGATCCTTTAACCTTTACGCTTGTCAGAGAGAGTGTTTGGCTTTGCCCCCCTTAAACGTGGGTACTTCTTACTTCCCAAAAGCACTACGAGCCCTTAAATAATTCTAATTGACGCCACTCGCACATACCCCAGCTGCCCATCGGTGTTGATGACTTTGAGCCAAAATCCTTCAATTTTGGTATCGATGACGCGCACTTTTTCTCCGGCAAGGATGGGTGAGGGAACTACCTGGGAAGCATTTGGGTTGGCATCGCGATAGAGTCCGCTGGCAGTTACCATGATCCCTTCAATCGGGGTTAAATAAAACAAGATGAAGTAATTAAGTAAAATAAGGGCTGACAGGCCCCAAAAGAGGAATAAACCCTTTTTAATGATTGGTTTGGGACTCCAGATAGAAAAGGCCGCCAGGGCGATGGTAACAACAGAGCCTAAGAAAAACAACTTCAGGCGAGTAGACTGTGAAATGAGCGAATCAAGCAAGGCGACGCGCCATAAAGGCCTTTCCTTAAGGGTTGTGAGCTTAAGCCCCAATTTCTTTTGAACGGCATTAAGATGGTTTAATGTGTAAAGGTCGTCCGGCGCCTGTTTCAGGTTTCTTTCATAGTAAAGAATGGCCCAAGGATATTCCGTGAGTTCAAAATAAAGGTCGCCAAGTTCTTTATTAATTTGCGGCGCAGGGCCGTCGCTATTCTCAATTTCAGTGTAAAGCAGCAAGGCATCATTAAAAGAAGTGAGCCTCTCCTGCCATGTGGAAGCCTTTAATCCTTTTTGATAGTTCTCATTTGCCCTTTGCAGCAGGGGATTTTCTCCAAAGAGAAGTGTGCTAGCCACTATAAAATAAAAATGCAGGTAATAATGCATAATCCTACCCTTCACCGGCGAGGCTGCGGGCCTGAGCCTGTACTTCGGACAGGACAAACTGTTTGTTGCGGCTGAACTGCAGGCTCTGCAGCTGCAGGATGAAGTTACGCACCTTGCCTACCCATCCCTCGGTTGGCAGCGCTTCCAATTCATTAGGCATATTTTTCAAAAAACCTTTTTCGTGGATAAGCCACCAAAAAGCTTGTTCCAGAATCGTTATCGACTGCATAGGAGACAATCCCTTATCATGCAGTGCTTTGTCGAGCAGTATTTCACTGCGGGGTCTTGTCGGCAGGGGATGGGTGATAAGATAATAGTGAAGCCTCTGTAAAATCAGAAGTAATAAAATTCCTAATGGAATGATGAGCAGAGCAAAGGAGGTTTCCATCCAGGACAAGGTCTTATAGGAGGTCGAAATAAAATGGCTGTCCATTTCAAGGGGATAAGGCGGTTTAAATGGAGCACTCCAAACCTTATTCCAGTCAGGAGTCGATACTTCTACTTTTGGCTTTGCTGATTGGGTGTAAGCCAAATATTCCGATGGATTGACTTTTAAGGGGATAGACTTTGTCCTTTGTACCTTATATTGGGCTGATGCGGTATCGAAGGATGAGATTTCAATCGAAGGGACTTCTTTGACAAGATCGGTCAAGGGGACCATTTTAATTTGGAATTCAGCAACACCCTGCTTCCCTCCTGGGGCTGGAGGAAGGTCATTCGGAAGGAAAAATCCGCTAAATCCCGGCTGACAGCTAAGGTCTGGCAATTTCATTTGTTTGGGATTGTTTAAGCCGGTAATAGTAAGGGTGAGATTGATCGGTTCACCCACATTGATTGTTTCCGGAGAGATCATCTTGACCTCAGCTTTTAAGGAGCCAAGAGTGCCGTCAAAGCTGAAGGGTTGGTTTTCTTTAGGAAAAGGATGGACCACTAATTTAACAACAGGAGCGACAGCTTGCAAAGGGATGGGATTGTAGATTTTATTTCCCGAAGGGTCGGCATCGTAGGTATAACCTGCGATAGAGGAGGGGCCGAAATCAAAGGTTCCCGGATTGATAGCTTCTATTTCCTGGGAGATTTCTTGTACAGTATAGACAGATTCTTGATAGTCCTTGATGTGTGCATCGCCGATTTTCTGAAATTCTTTGGGGTGGACGAAGGGGAGATTGGATTCGCTCAGATCAATGCTTCGATTGTAGAGGATGCGGTAGAACAGATTCGACCTTTGTCCAGGATAAAGTGTGGAAGGACCTTGCACTTTGGCTTCCAACTCAAGGGTTGGAGATCCCTGCTTGGTGGATATTTGCTGTGTTGAAGGGGTCACCTGGGCAGCAGATCCCGCTCCCATAATTTCATAAGTGGATGGTACACTCTGGTAGACTTTATTGCCCACTTTGACAGTTACGCCGGGGAGGATATAAAGTCCTGGAGGCTGGCCGGGAAACGTGAATGAGTAGATAGAGATCACTTGGTCATTAGACAAGGGCATATCTTTAACAAAGGTGGGTGCGATTTGATTATCTCCCAGATTGAAAGATGAAGTATCGATATTCTCATTTTTAGCATGTGTGACGGTGATGGTGCCTGTCACAGGATAATTTTCCTGTCCTAGATTCTGATTTACGCCAGAATCAATATTCGATGCGTCAATATTATTAAACACAAAGACACAAAGAAAAAGTGTTAAAGCCCCACATTTAATTAAACATAGAGGCACAGAGGCACAGGGATCACAGAAAGCCTTAAAAATATTCTGTGCCTTTTTGCCTTTGTGTTTAAATATTTGGGCATGGCTTACCATGACTTGAATTCCTTCGGCATCTGCCAATTATCCTTCTTATCTTGCAGCTGCATTTCCTGCAAGAGCAGCAGGGTATCTTCTGGATTATTTGGAGCTTGATCAATAGATTTTGGCTGGACTTCTGGTTGCTTAGGTACTTGGCTTTTGCTGGGAGGATTTTTCAGCATTCTGAGGACCTCCTTCCAGTATTTGATAGTGGCGGTTTGATTGTCCAGTGCAGCTTCGGAAGATGGGGGGATGGTTGCAAATAGTGCATTGGCCCCTTTTGCTTCCCGTGACCCTTTATCAAAGAGGGGGATGGCCTGATTCCAGGGTGTATTTTGGCATTCTTTATTTTTAAAAAGACTTTGTTCTTTTATTAAAACCGCTGTAACAAACTGCGGCACAATTTCCACGACTTTCTGCTGTGCCTTTGTCACGATCTGCTGCATCTCCAAATTTCTATCTTTCTCTGGAGCAATGGAGTAGAGATGATTGAGCTGCAGGGCGCTCCTTTCTGCTGCCAGGGCATTTTCCAAAACTATGATCGGGTCGTCAGTAGATTGTTTAAAATTCGTAGCCTGCACTTGGCTAAGAGCTGCAGCCAGGTAAAAACGTCCGCTGTCTGCTTGCCCTTGGTCATTTAAAGAAATTGCCTTTTCAATAAAGTCCCGTGATAGTTCAAACGCTTCTTTTTGCTTTTCTTCGGGCTTGATTTGCTTTTGCAAAGCCAGAAGGGACTGGAGTTTTTGGGTAAAGAGAGGCTCAGTAAACAAGAGAAGCTGGTAGTCGAGGATCAAAGAATCGATGGAGTGTTCACCGAGTTTGGCTCCCAGTTGTTTTTCGATAGCGTTGGCTTGTTCGAAAACTTGATCGATGTGCCCTTCTGCCAAGTCGATCATTAGTTGATCGAACTTCTCTTTAGACTGTTTTTCTTTTTTGAGTTTATCCCAAAGAGGAAGCAGCGTACTAGCCTGATAGTAAAAATAAGGGACGTATTGTTTGATATCGCTTTGCTTTTTTAGTTTTTCTGCAAGGCTCCCAAGTCCATCTATAAGCAGCAGTAGAGAATTTTTCTCCGATGCCGACAAGTCTCTTAACAATCTCGTCTTTAATTCACCCATCAATCGATAAGCCTGCTGCAGAGGTACAATGATATAAGAGGGAGGGCTGCACTGTATAGTGGCATCGCTTGTAATTTCAAGCCGGTTAATCAGGCAATTTAGGGCATCTGCAACTTTAAGATGGTGGATGGCCGACTGTACTTGTGATAGCAGGTCTGGTGATTCTAAAATAGCCCCTTCTTGCAAGCTGGCAGCACTATTTTTAGCGGCCAGTAAGGAAGAGAGGGCTATATTTAATTCCAGGTCGCGCAAAAGCCAGGGGGATGAGACGTCCCCTTTTTTGATTTCCTGGAATAGTTGGTAAGCCGTTTCGATTTGATCAAGATTTAACCTAGCCGTGCCCAAGTCATAAAGAGCGATGGCTTTCTGCCATTCCGGCAGGGTGAGTTTAAGGATTTTATCATAAATTTCTGCTGACTGTTCTGAGTCGTTAGCCTGAGCATAGGCTTCTGCTTGCTGGCCAGGCAGGAAGAGGTCTTGTGCGGCGTGTGTCGATCCTATGACAATAAAAAATAAGATCATTATTTTTAGGATTATTTTCATTCCCACCGCGCATCGGGTAAGATAAAAATCATTAATAAAATGATGATTGCCAGTGCTAAAGGTATCTGGAAGTAAAGGTCGTAGATAATATCCTGCGGCCTGGCTGTGACCACCCTTCTTTCTTGTGTCATCTCTTTTTGCTCCAGTGGGGGATCTTGCGTGATCTTATCGACAAGCTCTTGGGAAAGTGTCCAAGTCACTTCGTTTTGCGCCGCGAGATAAGCCCCTCGATTACGTTCTGCTATGGCTTGCAGAAGGTCTGGCTGCAAAGCAGAAAGAACCGGTTTCCCTTGATACCGGGTATTTGGTATTATTTGTGGAGTCGTAGATCCGATGCCTACAGTGAAAACGCGCAGATGATACTGCTCTGGATTGGGGAAAAGGTTAGTAATCACATTGATTGCTTTAGTCCTCTCTGTCCCTTTCAGATTTTCGATATCATTATCCTCGCCGTCACTAAGAATGACAATGCTATAGAGTTTATTGGAAGGGTATGGGAATTCTTTTTTTATTAGTTCCGTCAAAACAGCTTTATAAAGTGTTCCTCCTACTTCGCCCTCATCGTAATGCAAACTTTTTATCATAAGCCTGACAAACAAGTAGTCTAATGTTGGTGGAACAACTGAAGTTAAAACCGATGTCAGCGAATAGAGAGCGATCGTCGGGCCTTTCAGCTGCCTGACGGAATTGTCCATGATTTCTTGCGCCCTGGCCAGTCTAGTCTGGCCTGAAGGGCCGTCAGGAGTTGACATCGAGGCTGAGGTGTCGACTAGAAAAATGACCTCGTGAAGTCGGTACCCAGGTTTTTTTTCCTCTGTTGTTGGTATTTCTAAATTTCTGTAACGGAGGTTGCCGATGGGATCCATCAAAGCCAGGCATGCCATCAACCAAAGTATGCACCATCCAGCCATTTTTAAAAGTGTATAAAGGCGCGACCTTCCAATCAACAAAGTGGATAAGAGGGAAGTTTTGGTGAAAGATCCGATCTTTTTCCACCGATAGCGCATCAGATAGATTTGCATCAGAATGATTGGAATGACCAATATGATAAAAAAAGCTGCGACGGGTGCATTGAAGGTAAAATCTCTAATTTCCATTTATGGAACCCTCCGAATAACCAGAGAGTCGATCGTGATCGAAAGAAAAATCAGCATCAGTGCAAAGCCTATAAAATAATAAAATAAGCTGATCCGTTCATGCGTAGATTTTTCCTCGGGCAGAGTGACTGCCAAGGGGATTTTCTCTTTCACAAGGGAATCGATTGCACGATAAGCCTCCTCTAGCCCTGTACTTTCATCGACCAGGAACAGCTCTCCTCCTGTCAGTTCCGTGATCTCCTGCATTTGTTTTCTTTGGGGCGCAAACTCTTCGTTTGCAATTGAGGGATCTACGTTGACAATGTAAACCCTAATTCCCTGGCTTTTGGCATATTTGGCAGCGTCATCTAATTCAATCGTACGAAGGCGGTTGTTATAGTCCAGCCTGTTAGGATCTTGCAAACCATCTGTCACCACTACGATAATCGAATTTTTGATCTCATATGCTGGCCTGGCATCAATGGGAAGATTTTTGGCAAAGTCGCGTGTGGCGGCAATCAAGTTAGCTGCTTTAAAAATGGCGTAACCCATTGCAGTGCCATCCTCATTGGGATCGGTGACAATATGGAATTGACTCAATTTTGTCAGCAAATCGCCTTGATCCAGTGTCAGCGGCAAGATGATTTCCGGAACTCTGGCAAAGCCGATCAACCCAATCAAGTCTGATGGGTGGTCTTGAACGAATGTGGCTGTCACCTTCTTTAATAGATCAACTTTTGGCATCTGTCCCGAAGGTGTACTCACTTCCCCTGACATTGATCCAGAACGGTCCAACAAAAGATAGATGGCAATTCCTTTCGTCGGCGTTTCTTCAGGCTTGTTTGTTCCGGCCGGTTCATGAGGGATCGACAAGTGAGGATCAATAAAGGCAATCATCAAGGCAATGAGTGCCAGTTTTTGCAATAAGGAAGGAAGAGGCGCAAGCTTCAGTCTCAATGACCCTTGAAGATTTGACTGCATGTATGAAAAGGAAAGAGCAGGTTCGCGCTTAGTAGGGAAAAAAAAGAACTTGATTAATACTAGGGCCAGTAGTATTAATGCCAATATTCCTAAAGCAAAAAAATCAATTGTAAAATCAGCCATAATAAAAATATTCATACCATGCTTAGGCCCTAAAGTCAAAAGAATGTCGTGATATTTCATGTATTTGCATAAAATATCTTATGTGTTATATCAAGATTAAATAGATGAATAACTTCGATACTATCGCTGCTTTCGATTTTGATAAGACACTGACAGATAGGGATTCCTTTCTGCCTTTTCTTTTTTTTGCTGCTGGTTTTTACAATACTATTTTCAATTTGTTTCCTCTAACTCCAGTTTTTTTGGCTTTTATTTTTGGAATCTATTCCCGCCAAGAGGTTAAAGAAGCCATCCTCACCCGCTTTTTTAAAGGGATTCCGATCGATCATTTAGAGAAGCTAGGCAAAAGATACGCTGAAGAGAAGTTAGATCAGTTTCTTAAACCGGAGGGGATGAAGTGTTTCAAGTGGCACAAGGCCTTAGGCCATCGCTGCATCCTCGTCAGCGCGGCACCTGACTTTTACCTCAAATATTGGGGAGCCAAGCACGGATTCGAAGCCTGCCTCGCTTCTGAATTGGCTGTCTCCCCAGACGGAATAGTCACAGGCAGACTCAACGGACTCAACTGCCGCGGTCCCGAAAAAAAGCGGCGCCTCTTAGAATATCTCGGTTCCATTGAATACGAACTCTATGCTTATGGGGATAGCCCAGGCGATGCCGAACTCCTCGCCATGGCCAACTTTCCCTTCTACCGCACTTTCGGAAGAAAGACGGTAGGGCGGACGGATGAGGGATGAGGGATGACGGACCGTCCTTCATTCCTCATCCTTTGCTTGCGCCTTTCTCTCTTATCCATTATTGTGTTTTTCCTATAGGTGGATAATGCGTAAGTGGTGGATGTTAATTTTTCTATGTCTGGTTGTTCCTGCCTGGGGGCAGGAGGAGTGCCGTGAGGTCAATGAGAGGTTAGTTCTTAATCTCGAGGCAGCATTAAGCCGTGCATTGAACTATAACCGGCAGTTGATCGGCACTACTGAGAATATCACCAATAGTCAATATCAGATTCAGATAGCCGATGCGGCCTTTGACTTGGGCATTTCTCCCAACAGTGAAGCCGGCTATCATGGGGGAAGCAATGATGTGGGCTTTGATATTGGAGGAGGAGTAAATCTTTCCAAGCAATTCAAAGAGGGATTTAGTGTCTCTTTTGCTCCGAAATTTATAAAATCTCAAAATCATTATGCTTCAAACTTCAACGTGATGTTTAAAATGCCTCTATTAAGGGGTTTTGGCAAGGATTACCAGCTTGCAGGAATAAGAGGGGCTGAATTTGCGATGAGGTCGGCTCGTCGAAATCTATATGTTGCGCAGATCCAGCTGATTATTAAAACCATTACTGCCCTGTACGACGTTATTAAAGCAAAAAAGGCTGTGGAATTAAGTGATGAGTCACATCAGAGGATAAGCACCTATTATCAGGCCGCCAAGTTAAAGGAAAAAATTGGACTTTCCGATGCCCTGGATGTTTACCGTGCAGAAATTGAGCTGCGTCAAGCTCAAGATACTCTGACGGGGGCTCAGGAGAGGCTGCAAGAATTGGAAGATGCCCTCCGCGATATTTTAGCCCTCCCTATGGATACCGAATTTGATGTCGAAGTTCACTTAACTTATAGGCAAAATAACATTGAAATCGATAAAGCCGTTGATTTGGCCTTGAAAAATCGGACGGAAATCGACCAGGGTATCGATGTATGGCGAGAAAGCTATCGGCTGGCGGCTCTCGCCAAGAAGGACCTCTTGCCTGAATTGAATTTGGAATTTAACTATAACAGCCATGGAAAGCACGAATTTTTAACCCGTTCTTTTCGCTCTAGAAACAGGGACGGTTCATTCAATATCGGTTTTACCACATCGACTGATTTCGATCCGTTAGGAGATCAAATTGCTTACGACCAAAGCATGACGGCGATTAATAATGCAGCGCGCGACCTGGAGCAAACAAAAGCGAACCTGACTCTGGAAGTGAAGAAGACAGTGCGCCAGCTTGAGCGGAGCAATAAGCGGATCCTTTTGCAAGAAGAGCAGATTCACTCCACGCAAGGGGAACTCCATCTTGCCAAGCTGAAATTCGACCGCGGCATGGCTAACAACTTCGATGTCATCCAGGCTGAAAAGAATTTCCGCAATGCGGAGCAGACCTACTGGACCGCTTTGATCGATCACATCATCGGCGAGTATCAGCTGCTGGCTGCGATCGGATTATTAATTGACAAACCATGTATAGAATAATATGAAGATACCAAAGAATTATATAATCATCCTTGCTGTTGTTCTTGTTCTGGCCGTCACATGGTATTTTAGTTCACGCAAAAATACCACTGTAGATATTCCTACAGTAGAGATTGGCAAACGGAACTTTGAAGTCTCAGTCAAGACTGTCGGTGAACTGGAAGCTGCCCGTTCGACCAGCATTGCATCGACCATTAAGGGGGACCAGGCCAAAATCATCGATCTTATTTCCGATGGGGTCAATGTCCAGGAAGGACAAGTCCTGGTGATGTTGGATCCTACTCCGTTTGAGGAAAAGATCGAAAAGATCAGGATGCAGATCAAAGAGCAGGAAGGACTCATCATCACCCAAAAGCAAACTTATGAGTGGGAAAAAGAGCAGGCTGAACATGACAAAATGACTGCTGCCTTTGATGTGGAAGCAGCCGAGCATGAACTGGAAAAAGTGGTTCACGGGGATGGTCCGGCAGAGATTTCTCGTTTGAAAGGTGCCATGCAAAAAGCCTATATGAAATATGAAGAGTTCAGCGGATACTCCAACGACCTAATCGCATTGCAAGAGCAAGGATTTCTGAATCCGACAGAGCTGAAGCAGGCTCAGAAAAAACTGGTCGAGGAGCAGGAAGCCTATGAAGTCACAAAGCTGCAATATGATAGTTATGTCAACCACGTCATTCCAATGCTCATCAAAAAGGCCGAAGCCAATCTGAAGCGGACCAAGTCCAAGCAGGAAGAGGTCGCGAAAGCCGGAGCTTATAAAGCTGAAAAAGCCTTTGGGCTCCTGAAACAGGCAAAACAGCTTCTGAAAGATTTAAATATACAGTTTAGAGAAGCAGAAAAAGAACTTTCAATGACCAATATCGTTGCACCTAGTCCAGGCATGGTCGTCCATCGTGAAGAATACCGCAACAGCCAAAAAAGAAAACCGCGCATAGGCGATGTCCTCGTCAGGAACCAGGCTTTAATGGATCTTCCCGATCTCAGTTCGATGGTCATCAGAACCAGGGTGAGGGAAGTGGACCTCTATAAAATAGCCCTGGGGAAAAAAGCCACACTGGAAGTCGATGCCTACCCACAGATGATTTTCAGCGGTACGGTGTCGCATATCGGCGTGCTAGCTTTGGCCGACTATGGCTCTACGGCTGAAAAATATTTCGAGGTGCGCATCGCTCTCGACGACGTCGATGAACGGCTAAGGCCAGGCATGACGACACGTGCCGCCATCCTTGCCTATCAGGCGCAAGATGCTCTCACAGTGCCTGTCCATGCTGTTTTTGATGAGCAAAAAGAAAACTACTGCTATGTTTCGGGATCTTTCGGCTACGAAAAAAGAAAAGTGACGACAGGCATGTGCAATGAGCAATGGATGGAAATCGTCGACGGTCTCCAGGAAGGGGAAATAGTATGCCTTCTCAATCCTTTCCAGGACGAAGAGCAAATATGAAGCAGCCTCTGGTCAAAGTTAAAAACCTGAGCAAGTCCTATAAGATGGAACACGGCCATGTCCATGCCCTCAACCAAATCGATCTCGAAATCAACCAAGGGGAAATGGTGGCCATCATGGGACCGTCCGGATCAGGCAAGTCGACCCTGCTCCATTTGCTTGGCTGCCTTGACAGACCTTCTACCGGACATTATTGGCTCCACGATGAAGATATTTCGCACCTCGACGATCGGCAGCTGGCTTTCATCCGTGCCACCAAAATTGGCTTTGTCTTCCAGTCATTTAACCTGATCCAGCAGCTCAGCGTCTACGATAACGTCGAAGTCCCTTTTCTCTATCGGCCTGAACATATTGATGCCAAAGAACTAATCCTCCAGTCGATTAAACGGGTAGGTCTCAGTCACCGCCTCTACCACCTGCCTAACCAGCTGTCAGGTGGTGAAACGCAGCGGGTCGCCATCGCCAGGGCTCTGGCAATCAACCCACTGCTTATCCTGGCTGATGAACCGACCGGCAACCTCGATTCCGAAACAGGCAAAACGATCCTGAAGATGTTTCAAGACTTAAATAAGCAAGGATCGACCATCATCATGGTCACTCATGACGAAAATGTGGGCGCCCACTGCCGCCGCATCATTCGGATGCGCGATGGCAAAATGATCTCTGATAAGGAGAACACCCTATGCCTTTGCTGACAGCCAGAGACATCCAAAAGTGTTTCCGTTCTTTGATGCTACACCGCTTAAGGACCTTTTTGAGTACCCTTGGAGTTCTCTTTGGAGTCACGGCGGTGATCGCCATGCTGTCAATCGGTGAGGGGGCCAAGCAGGAAACGCTGGAGCAGATTGAACAGCTGGGGATGAACAGCATCATTATCCGGCAAAATGCCATGACCCAGGAACAACATCTCGAGGCGCTCAAGAAAAAATCGAAAGGGCTTACATGGAATGATGCCGAGCAGCTCGAAAAAAATATACCTTACCTTAGCACCGAAGCGGCGCCACTGAAAGTGATTGAAGCATCACTGATGGGGACTAAAACGCAAATTTCTCCTGAAATCGTCGCCACCACCCAGGCCTTTGGAGTTATGAAAGGGTTGCAAACAACTGAGGGGCGCTTCTTATGCAACCTCGACCACCAACGGCGTAACCTGGTCTGCGTCCTGGGCTATGACATTGCCAGCAGCCTGGGCACCGATGGACACGTCGGCAATGTAGTCAGGATCGAAAATATCCAGTACCAAATCGTCGGCGTCCTCAAACCGACCAATTGGAAGGCCGGCAAGAACAGCTCCATCACCACCCGCAATCTCGATAAGACCATCTTCATCCCGCTGGGATCAGAAAAAAGCCTGCCAAACAGCAACAACATCAACAAATATAAATTGTCTGAAGTGATCCTCCAAATTGGCGATCCGCAACATATGAACCATACCGCCCGCCTCGTGAGGAATATCCTCAGGAAATCGCATAGCGGTTACGAAGACTACCAGGTTATCATTCCGCAGGAACTCCTCAATCAGGCGACCCGTACCCAGCAAACCTTCAACCTGGTCCTGGGCAGCATCGCTGCTATCTCACTGCTGGTCGGAGGCATCGGCATCATGAACATCATGTTGGCTACGGTCTCTGAACGGACACGCGAGATCGGTATCCGCCGCGCCGTCGGCGCCAATCAGCGCCACATCATGACCCAATTCCTCCTCGAAACACTGCTGCTAACCCTTACCGGCGCATTTCTCGGCGTTGTCATCGGCATCTTCTTCTCCACATTCATCAGCTACATCGCCGACTGGAAAACCATTGTCACCCTCTGGTCTGTCCTCCTCTCCATGACCATGGCGTCAC
>Ga0207010_1007_pt1 | contig 72818 bp, 76 predicted proteins | sample Alteio_BWMinCont_82_FD_153465 | JGI IMG/M metagenome (GOLD analysis project Ga0207010, IMG submission 153465) | Enriched cells from forest soil in Barre Woods Harvard Forest LTER site, Petersham, Massachusetts, United States -... | ecosystem: Environmental > Terrestrial > Soil > Temperate forest >...
TAAGCTCGTTAATAGCTTGAAAGGAGTATCTAGTCGCTTACTAAGAAAGCATCTACCCGAGCTAAACAAATATTATTGGAAAAATGTGTTATGGTCACCCAGTTATTTTGCAGCTTCTTGTGGTGGCGCACCCATCAGTATAGTGAAACAATATATTCAACAACAAGATTCTCCCGATTAATTAAAAAAACTAGGACACCTTCGGTGTCCACGCTATCCATCCCCGCCATGAATGACGGGGCTTTTCGCGTAGCATTGGTAATCTATACTCGTTGCGGGCATAAATTGAGGTTTTCATAATAAGAAAGAAATGATAATCTTTGCGACATGACTAAATATGCATGGGTATATGATCCGCATTCAGGTGGATCAATAATTCCACCAAATATACAAGAAGAAAATGGGTTTATTGAATAGTTATCAGCTGGACATTCGATTTAAATCTCAGTTTTGTTATATTGATGCGTTTGAGAATGGCGACACTACCGTAACAAAAATTAGTCTTTTCTTATAACAATTATCGATAATCGCTTCTTATCTATAATTTATTGGTGTCACATTATCGAGAAATGCACCCTCTTTGCATGGTATCCACTATTATTTTCAGCCTTCTTTTCTGCTAGGAATTTTGTTGGGGAAGACTTCATTTTTAAAGATGTTGGTCGAATTGGATAAAATAAATCGGATGTAATAAATTGAAAGTGGTAATTTATAGGAGAAAGAATGTTATATACTGTTCCACTAGGCGCCAAAATTGTTTTGTGTGACTGCAAATATCCCCATTCATCTTTTAAAAATATTTTACCCATCCAAATATCGCAATAAATTTTGTCTTCTAATTCAATCCACACATGATCGCCATTTTTTAGAGAACGAACAGCTGCTTTAAGACCATATATAGTGTGAGCATAATAGCAGCCAATTAAGCTGCATTCCGAGCAATCACCCATCTCTAAATCAATCACAGATTCGTAATAAATTTTTAAAGTTTGAGTGTATAGTTCCATTGTTAATTTTTGCTCAATTACTTTATTTTTTGCTTGCTTGATTAAAGATAAATAATAATCTTTTATTTTTTTTACTTCAAGATCACTTTTTTGGCGCATTTCTTTAATTTTTGAACCAATTGTCTCCAGTTTTTCAATAGAATATTGATTAGATTGGGGATGGGTTGCAGAATATTTGATATTTTTTCTTACCATTTCAGTAATTTCATATGCAATCTCAAGGATTTTAAATTTTTCAGAGCAAAGCAATCCCTGATAACGGTTTAATATTTTTTCCCGATTTAATGATTCAGATAACTTTTTATAGTTTGTTGGTAAGGTATATGGTAATAAGAAATTAAAAATTTTATTTCTTAATGTATCATTAATATCTTCTCGTTCTTGTATGATTTCAATAGGCAATTCATTTTTATTATTATTACATTTTGCCATATTTGAAAGAATATGATTATCTATTTCAGCAATTGAAGCTTTAAATTCTTTAAAATATTTGCAATTGCTGACAGCATAGTGAAGCGCAGTATTACCCGTTACTGCATCAATTCTTTTTCTCGTATTATTTGTAAACATGATTCACTCGACATCTAATATGGTTAATACTAATAAGTAATTTTTCATTTCTCGCGTATAGTATAGTTAAAGAATGCTGAATTAGAAGATTATTCATTAAAATTTTCTATGCACTCTTTCTTTTTTTGGGGTGATTAATATTTTTTTGTTTTGATTCATATAATTGATCATTAAATAAATTTATTGGCATATTGAATTCAATAGCAAGCGTATGATATTCAGGATTAAATTCGACAACGCATGATTTTGGTTGATTACCATCCATTAGAAGAGCAAAACCTTTTAATTTTAGCTTAAGCATAGAGATTAAATAAATTTCTCCTGACCAAAAATCACATATAATAGTATCCTTATTCCATGAATCAAAATTAACAGGATCTGTATTTATATCTCTACCTACAACTAAAAGCCAATGTCGCCCATTTTTTAATTGAGGTATATAAAAAACTTCTAATGAAGTACTAATATTAAGAATTTTCAAAAAATATAATCCCACATATGCAAAATATTCACAGTTACCTAGACCGTGATTTTTTTTCACATAATCTACAAGTTCTGATAATCGTTTTTCAGCAGTTTCTTTATCTTTACTACACCATAGTAAAGATTTTAATTCATTAAATTTAGTTTTCATTAATTTATATTTTGAATAAAAAAAATAGAAATCAGATTTTGAAAAAAAATTTATTTGGGGATGCGTAATAGAAATACTCATAAGTTGTCTAGTTTTATTAGCTGCCTTACAAAGTATTTTTAATCGATCTACAATTTTACTATCTTTAACCTCTACATTTCTTAATATTTCATTTTCATCAATTAAATCCGATATAGGCTTCATGGTATTCATTAAACAGAATGGAAGTAACCATTTAAAAAGTATTTTTTGGGTTTCTTTACTATATTGCGTGATTAAATCAATTGGCAAATCTCCTTCTGTATTTACCGTTCTGGCTTGTTTTGAAAATTCCTCCTTTCCTAATTTAGCAAAAAGTGATTTAATTTCATTAAAACCGAAAGGATAAACAAATTTTCTAATAACCTTATGTAAATCGGTATCTCCTGAAACTTTTTTTGTAAAATCTGTTAAAAATGATAATTTGCGATTTAATTCAGCATCTACAGTTAAAATTTCATCAATTGTTTTTTTTGAAGTAAACATTAGTAGCCCAGTATTAGGAATAAAAGTTCATTAAAATATACAGGTATATTTTTTATATCTCTTTTGACTCTACCCATCGAATTACTTTTTGCGCTATTTAGCACGCTATTTTTGAATATTTGAAAACATTATGCACACATGATATTCTATCCTATCCTAATTTTTTATCTCTTTATATTATTTCCATCAATTATTATAAACTCGTATATTTTCCTATGTAGACGCTGAAAATTCAGATGAAAATATCGCTAAAACTGTTAAAATATGTTTTATCAATACTACTAACTCCATATATTTTTTTGTCGAAACATATGATAACGAGTTTACTGGCATTAGCAATTTTTTTACAAATTAAATCTGAACTACAAAGCTAAAATAGCTAACATCGAATTAATTGTTTAAAAAGTATCAGGGAAAGATTCTTGACACAGTATATTTTATTATATGGATAGGTAATGAAAAAATATCAGAAAATTTTCACCTTGATTATTGCAATAGCCGCTATTGTCGCGCCAGTTATGCTTGCAATATACCTATCATTTAGACAAAGCCTTGATAACAAAACGTCTCAGATACTTCATTACGCACAAGACATTCAGTATCGATCTGACAACACAGCGCAACAAGTGTTAAATGGGATGGAAAAACTTAATGCGATAAAAAATAATCCATGCAATGAGAAAAATATTAACTTAATGCGAGCAATTGATATTGGATCCAGCTATATTCAAGCGATCGGGTATGTGTCTAATAATACAATGCTATGCTCTTCTCTGGGAAACACTATAGCGGGATGGAAGCTCGGTCCAATTGATGAAACGACTCCAACAGGTGTAACCTTACGTTTGAATGTAAAAACACCATTTGCGATTGATTCGACTTTTCTTGCTATTCAGAAAGGAAATTATATAGCAATTATTCATAAAAAGTTACCTCTTGATACAACGTTACATGATAAAAATATATCCCTTGGTATTTTTACGTTAGATCAACACAAGATAATTGTCTCCCAAGGGGTCATCAAACAAGAATGGATTAATCTATTAAACAATCAAGAGATGGTTACATTTTTCAAAGATGGATTTATTGTGGCAGTTGTCAAATCAAAAAAATTTAATATTGGTGCACTCGCTGCTGGCCATTTTTCTTACTTTAATCAACAGACAAGAGAAACTGCATTCATTTTGATTCCTATTGGACTATTAGCTGGTCTAATATTTGCATTAGCTATCCTATATTGGGCAAGACAACTCATGTCTTTGCCTACTGAAATAAAAATAGGATTGAAACGAAATGAGTTTTTCCTTCTTTATCAACCAATTATTGAAGTTAAGACAGGGCGTTGTGTAGGTGCAGAGGCTCTCATACGTTGGAGGCGACCCAATGGTGACGTGATGAATCCCGATTTATTTATGCCAATTGCTGAGTATGCTCAAATTATCAATCAAATCACTGAGCGGATATTTAAACTAATTGCACAAGATGCGAATGGTATATTCAAGATTCATCCAAATTTTCACATTGCAATTAATGTCACCTCATCAGATTTCCATTCTGAGCATATTGTCACATTGTTACGCACCTTAATTCGTGATACAAATGCAAGCTCAAAAAACTTCATTATCGAGGCAACTGAAAGTGGCCTTTTAAAAAAAGAAACAGCAAAAAAAATAATTCATGAGATACGCGATCTTGGTGTTCAGGTAGCCCTAGATGATTTCGGCACGGGCTATTCTAATTTGTCCTATCTTGAAATTTTTAAGGTAGACTATCTGAAAATTGACAAATCCTTTGTAGATGCTGTAGGAACTAACGCACCGACTAGCCATGTTATTTTGCATATCATCAATATTGCTAAAGAATTGAATCTTAAATTAATTGCGGAAGGTATTGAAACCATCGCCCAAGCCGATTTTATATATAAGCACGGTGTTCAATATGCGCAAGGATTTTTATATGGTCAACCGATGATGCTTAGTGAAGTTCTGAATAAACAACATAAAGGCTTTACCGTAAATATAGCTTAGGAACGTTTAGATAGCCGAACTGATGGCTGAGTAGATTCTTTATCTTTTTCTACTTTTATTTTTTCTAAATCTTCAGGGCTAGGTTGCGCCCAAAGCCAACTGTCGCTCTCTCTTGCTATTTTAGCAAAATTAATTTTTTTAGTGACTAATGCATCTTTTCCTTTTAATTCAAACTGGAGATGACTCATGAGTGTTTTTAATATTTGTTTGAGTTCGTCTGTGTCTTTATTAGAGGGTAAATGATCGCATTCTTTTTGTAGTTTCTGACATATTGAAGACAACTCTTTTTGTTCTAGAGTTAATAATAATTTATAATTATTAAGCACCCCAGGCCAAATATCTTTCCCAAAGTTTTGCGTCAATTCACAAAAAAGATCAATAGTTTTAAGTATTGGAAGAGAATGATTTGTTACCAATAAATCAAAAAGATTTTTTCCGAATGCTTCATCTATAACACGCTCATTTCGTTGAATTTTTGCATAGATTGGTATTTTCTTTTCATTATCTTTGAGTACACAACCCAATAGGTTTGTTGGTGTAAGGCCTTTCTCATCTCTAAAATTTTTAAAATAACTTGCTGGAAAAGACAGAATGCGTAATAAGATTTCTGCAGGCAAAAAATTACTGTATTTTTCATCAGTAATATAGGTTTGTATTTGGAGCAATAGTTCCATTGGCATACGGAAGGAATTTTCTTGTTGAAAAACAAAAGTAGTCGGAAACACTGTGGAGTCATCTTCAGTTAATTTTTCAAATAAAAGCATCAAACTATGATTATTATCATACCCAATCTTCTTCTCTTCAAAGTAGGTGTTGCACTTTTTAATTGCTTCGCAAAAATGAGTATCATGCCACTCAAACATTACAGGATGTTTTTTAATATTGAGAATATCTTCATCAGAAATTGAATATATTTGGCGTGGTCGCATACATAAATCTCTTTTGATTAAAATGAACTACTATAATAGCCGATAATGCTTAAGGAAGTCTTAAATGTTGATTTATTTTTGCTCAAATAAATCGGGTCAGAAACATTTGTTGCCAAAGGGAGGCGGTAATTATCAAGGGTGTAAAAGCGTGTAGACAGCTATACAAAAAAGTATATCGCTATTACATCATGAGCACGGCTAAATTAAATAATCTTAAGGTAACGCTAGTGCATTTTAAGAGAGTTCATGGTGCGCACTGGCGCATTGAAAGATTTCATTGTGCAATCAAGCAAGTTTGTAACATTGAACGTTTTCAAGTTCGCAATAAAAATCCAATCAAAAATCATATATTTTGTGCTCTAAAAGCCTTTGTTCGTCTAGAATTTATGTGATTTGATAAAATTATTCCGCATTGGTATGATATACAAAAAAACTTATTTGTATAAGTAATTCGAAATTTTATTGCGAAGCCAGAAAAATATCAGGCTGTCAATGCGTAAATCCTATTATTTATCTATTTCATTAAAGGAATATTGAAATGATGATTTATTATATATTTTTATTTATGATAGGCCTTTTACTAGTATTGAAAGGAGGCGATGTTTTTGTTGACTCTAGTATCACTATCTCCTTGCGACTTAAAATCCCAAGAATGGTTGTTGGAGGAACTATTGTTAGCTTAGCAACAACTGCGCCAGAACTAGTTGTTTCAACAACAGCAAGTTATATGGGAGATTCTGGTATAGCTATTGGAAATGCAGTAGGCTCGGCAATTGCTAACATTGGTCTTATTGTTGGGATTTCTGCTATCTTAGCCCCATTGGCTATTGATGTAAAAGATTTCAGAAGACGAGCTCTATGGATGATCCTGTCTGCAGTGCTTGTGATCATATTTTCTTGGGACTTTGAAGTGAATCGCACCTCAGGATTCATTTTATTTTCACTTGGTGTTTGCTATCTTCTTTTTAATTCTTTGCGCGCTCTTTTTGAGCGAAGCAAGAATGAAATCAATTCGAAGATTTTATTAGTTCCCAATTATTCCATAGCAAAAGCTGCAATGATGTTCTTATTTGGAGCTATTCTGGTCATTATTGGAAGCAAATTTTTAGTAAATTCAGGTATTGAAATTGCTAAAGCTCTTAAAATACCTTCCTTGATTATCGGTCTGACAGTAGTTGCCGTAGGAACTTCGCTACCTGAATTAGTTACAGCAATTACCTCTGCAAAAAAAAATGTCGCAGATTTATCAATTGGAAATATTGTCGGAGCAAATATTCTTAATTTAGCATTCATTACTGGAGCAGCCGCAATCATTCGACCTCTGTCTATTGATCACCTAACTCGTTATTATGCCTTTACGTGGCTTTTTATTATGCTTACTGCGATGGTAATTATTTTTTGGTGGAAAGGAAAGATGGGGAAAAAGTCAGGCATTATATTATTAACACTTTATATACTTTATAACTTAGGTTTAGTGGTTGCTGCAATTATGCAGGCACAATAACAATAGGAGCCACTAACAATTTCTGACAAATCATTTTTTTTCTTTTCATGGGACCTAACTCGTTTAGAACAAGCTCAAGAGGACGCCATAAAACAACCCAGCCAACGACGGTAAATCCTTCTACTAAGACAGTACGTAAAAAAGGCGGCATATTTGGTAAGAACGTTTCATTTCCAATGATAGTGATGAGAGCCATGCAAAAGGCTAGAAATAAAAAAGCATTACGAAAAATACGTATCGCATTGCGACGAAATATAAATAAATTAAACTGATTTTCTTCTAATAGGCCTTTGAGATATTGATGCAAACTATCATGGATAGTATCGACTTTCATCGATTCAATTTTATTATATGGCAATTGAATAATAAGTTTTACATGATCCCATGTCCCCATAACATCGTGAAAGCGAATAGCTCGCGGTAAAGCTGCCTCACCACTACGGATACACTCATAATTTGATAAAGGATTTTGCTTTGGCGCAATAAATAAATTTTTTAGGTCATGAATTTTTATGGTGATATTTTGATTTTTTTGTGAGTTCATTATTATTTACTCCATATTAGATCGATGTTATTTTGAAAAACACTGTATATAACGTAGGGATAATAACTAATGTTAGAATAGTTGCAAATGTTAATCCAAACATTATTACAATAGACATGCTACGAAAAAAAATATCAGGTAATAAAGGAATCATTCCAAGAACTGTGGTAATAGCTGCAAGTAACACCGGACGCATACGACTAACTGATGCATCAATAATAGCTTGGTAAGAATTTTTCGCCGTATTTTTTTCACATTCGATTTGATCAATGAGTACAATAGCATTTTTAATTAACATACCTGAGAGACTTAGAAATCCTAGTAATGCCATAAATCCAAATTCCATATTTGTTATAAGTAATCCGCAGGCAACACCAATCAACGATAGTGGGACACATAATAAAATGATTAACGGTTGGCGAACAGCACTAAACATAATAACTAGAATAAATATCATTACCCATATTCCCACAGGTAAATTGGAATATAAGGCTTGTTGTGCATCATGTGAATTTTCGAATTCACCGCCCCATTCCCTCCCATAGCCTAATGGCAATTTAATATTTTCAATAGGATGACGCATAATATTAAAAAGCACACTGGCCGGGCCTGATGCTGGCTCACAAGAAGCAGTAATAGTTAATTTACCATTACGGCGTTTGATAATGGAATTTTCCCAAACGGTATTAAGTCCTAAAACGAGCTGACCAATGGGCACTGATTTTGACAATAAAGGGCTCCAGATTTGTAGGTTATTAATATTATTAATATCTAACCGCTCATTTTCAGGAGAACGAGAAATAATTGGGATTAATTTATCATTCTCCCTATACAATCCCACTTGCTTGCCAGAAAAAGCCGTTTCTAGTGCATCAGCTAAATTTGCGCGAGTAATACCAGTTATTCTCGCTTGTGCTTCAGAAAATTCAGGTTGTATCACTTTTACTATTTGTCGCCAATCATTTCTTATATCAATTGCTAAAGGTTGTTGATGCATAATTTTTTCAGCTTGTGCTGATAACTTACGTAAAATATTTGCATCAAAACCGTTAAATCGTACTTCTATTTTTGCACCACCCCCCGGCCCTAATTGAATTTTTTCGATTTTTGGTTCGCTGTCAGGATAATTTTCTGTAATATAGGTTTTTATTTCTTTAGCGATTCCATCTATATCTTTATAACTTCTAACTGAAATCAAAAATTGTCCGTAAGATGAATTTTCTTTTTCAGGAGTATATGTCAACATAAAGCGAAGAGCCCCTTTTCCTACTAAAGAAGTAACAGAGATTACTCCGTTAATTTTAGCAATTTTAAGCTCAATATTTTCCATATCTTTTTGTGTTGCACGAATATCAGTTCCTTGCGAGCGCCAATAATTAATAAAAAATAATGGAGTTGTTGAGCTAGGAAAGAAACTTTGTTTGACAAATCCGAATCCAAAAATTGATAATAATAATAAAATTATCATAATAGAAAGAGTAATTTTGCGAAATCGTATACATAGCGAAAGAATTTTTTTATAGCTAGTATATAATACACCAGAATATAAATTCTCGGACTGTTTTTTACTGGTAGGTTTAAGAAAAAGATAACAAAATAGTGGAACAATATAGATAGCAAAAACCCAGCTAAGAAATAAAGAAATGAGGATCACATAAAAAAGTGAACGTGTATATTCTCCCGTACTGTCTTGTGACAAACCAATAGGAGCAAAAGCAATAATGCCAATAATAGTGGCTCCTAATAAAGGCCAAATAGTTTGTTTTACCACGTCTTTGCTCGCTGTTAAGGCATCCATTCCCATTTCCACTTTTACCAATATGCCTTCTGCAATAACAATTGCATTATCAACTAACATACCTAATGCAATAATTAAAGCACCAAGTGAAATTCTCTCTAAAGCAATGCCAAAGAGATTCATGAAAAAAAAAGTTCCTAAAATGGTAAGTAACAAAATACTGGCAATGATTAAGCCTGATCGCAATCCCATAAATATTAATAAAACACCTATAACAATAACAAGCGCTTGGAGTAAGCTATCTATAAAACTTTTTATTGATACTTCAACAATTTTTGGTTGTTCATAAACATAATGGATATTGATGCCAACAGGAATTTGGCTCTGCAATTCATATAGCATCTGATTAACCGATTTTCCAATGTTAATAATATTACCGCCGGACACAATTGAAATGCCAATCATTAATGCAGGTTTTCCATTAAAATAAATGAAGTTATTTGGAACCTCGACATAGCCACGAGTAATAACTGCTATATCATTTAAATGTAAAAGTTTGCCTGTCACGTTACTGCGAACTAATAAATTCCCGATAGTTTCTACCGAGTTAATAATTCCTGTGGGACTGATACGCATGTATTCATCGCCTACTCTTACATTACCACTAGGAATCACTAAGTTTTGTGATTCAAGCGTTTTATAAATTTGTTCAAGAGAAATTCCCAATGACGCCATTTTTGCAAGAGAAATATCAATAAAGATTGCCTGATGACGGATACCATCAATGATGACTTTGGCTACACCAGGTACAATATTTAGTTCTTTTTTTAAAAAATCCGCATAATGCTCGATCTCTTTATAGGAAAAGCCATCGCCTGTAATGGCCAAAAGCATGCCATAGACATCACCATAATCATCCACAACAGTAGAACGTTGAGAACCAGGTGGTAATTGCGGTTGCGCATCATTTATTTTGCGCCTCAATTCATCCCAAATTTGTGGCAAATCTTTGCGAGTATATTTCTTTTTAATAACAACGGTTAATTCTGAATAGCCTGGTTTTGAAATAGATTCCACATAATCTAATTGCGGTAATTGTTGAACTGCTTTTTCCAATTTATCCGTTATTTCATTTTCTACTTCAATGGGGGTAGCGCCAGGATAATGCGTAATCACTAATGCTTCTTTTATAGTAAACTCTGGATCTTCATATCTTGCAAGATGATTATAAGCGACTAAACCACCGAATAGTACAATAATTATAATCATCCAAGTTATGACGTTTTTTTTAATAGAAAATTCTGTTATATCCATTTTATTATATCCATAGCGCATTTCCTTGTACGCATATCATTTTTGAATTTTTACTTCCTGACTTTCTGTTAAATAATGAACTCCTGAAATCACAATAAAATCATTAGGTGCAAGTCCGCTGAATATACGAATTTGATCTCCAATAAGAGTGGAGGTTTTTACCGATCTTTTTTTGACATGCATTGTTTTTTTATCGATTAACCAGACAGAAGCAATATGATTTTCATCTAAAAATACAGCGCTAGAAGGAATAACATAAAAATTTTCCCCAGATTTTTGCCCCATATCAACATGAATGGAGACAGTCATTCCAGGTAAGATATTAACATTTTCTGGTTTTGGCATAGTAAATACAATACGAAATGTTTGTGTCTGTGTATCAGCCTGCGAAGAATATTCTTTTAATTTGATGTTAAAATTTTGTTTAGGTAAAGCATCAAATGCAGCAAACATTTTTCTTTGTTTCATCTCATTAGATTTTAAATTAACAATATCTTTTTCGGGTACGTTTATTTCTAAGTCAATATTAGTTTTATCTTGAAGTAAAACAATAGGTTGTTTTGCAGTAATATATTCATAATTTTTTACGAACTTTTTTGCAATAATCCCAGCAAATGGTGCTATCAGCTTTGCATTGTTCAAATCAGTTAATGCAGAATTATAATTTGCTTGGGTCATTAAATATGCTGATTTTACTTTGTCATAATCGGCAACGGATATATGGCCTGATTTTATCAAAATATTTGCTCGATCATAATTACCTTTATCTCTCATTAATTTTGCATATAACTCATTTACACTTTCTTGATATTTAACATTATCCAATTCAGCAATTATTTGACCCTGTGTAATTTGATCGCCTTCAAATATTGGCAGTTTAATTATTTGACCTGGGACTTGAAATGCTAGAGTTGTTTCATTTGCAGCTAATGTTATACCAGGGAAGACACGCATGAGCGTTGACTGAGGTTGAGTCACTTGAAAAGCTTTTACAGGCCGAACTATTTTTTGCTGGTCTTTTTCATCATTTCCACAAGATTGCAACATGATACATATTAAGAAAAAAACACCAAAAATGTATCTTTTTTTACTCATAGGGAATCCAGTTTAAAAGAAATTTAAGCACCATAACTTAAGAACACTATTGAGTGACTCGTATAATTATAAACTAACACAACATGAAATAATACTGGATAGTATTATTATTTGGTAATGCTTCTAAGCTGTTGACCATGCTAAGTCATTTGACTAATTTGACTAAATACATATTACTATTACAGTTTATTCATAGGAATTTATTGAGCTGAATCAACATTTCTGAAGCACCACCATATTATTATCATTGCAATACATAGAATAAAATAGATAACTGGCAAAACAAATGTTTTTATGGGGAGTAAACCAAGCGCTAATACTATTAATGTTGCCAATCCCATATTAATAAAATTCATCACCGCAGAACCATGTGCTTTATCATTCACATGACTCATTGCGATAGTCGATGCATTGGCTAATATAAAACATAAACCAAAATAAATAATAATCATCGGCAAGAATAATAAAAATAACGTTGAAAGATGCATTAACATTGTAATGAACATCACGATGACGCCTATGCTTGTTATTCCTATGCCTATTTGAATAATAGCTTTTAATGAGTATTTTTTCGATAAATGTGCTCCTACTAATGAACCTGCTATTAAGCCAATAGGAGGCAAGATATTAGCTAAGCCATATTCAGCACTACTCATCCCAAAAAGATTGATAGCAATAAAAGGAGCCATTGCTGCAAAAACATAAATAAAAGAAGTAGAACTTCCCATTAATAGCCCACCAGATATCAAGCGGATATTCTTAAATTGATTACTGTAACTATGAAATAAATGTTTTATTTTTAATGCATCAAAATTTAATATTTTTTGTGTCTCAGGTATTCGCATCACAAGTAACAGTAAAATCAAACCATAAATAGCACCTGCATAAAAACAACTTGTCCAGCCATAATAGGTATTTAAAATTCCGCCAAATGCTATTCCTAAACCTGGAGTAATTGCAAAAGCGAGCATTAAATAAGATATTTTTTGACTAGCCATTTTTGGTTCGTAACATTCATTCACCAATGTAAAAGTCATTTTTAAACCGACGCCAGAACCCAATGCCAACATGAATCGTGCTAAAACTAATAACATGTATTCATGAATAATGCCTGCAAATACACATAATAAACTGCTAATAATTTGTAAAATAATACCTATATACAACGCAGGTTTTCTGCCAAATCGATTTGCAACAGGGCCATAAATAAGCTGTCCTAACGCATATCCAATTAAAAACCAGGTAATAGTATTTTGCGCTGAATCTTCACCTATTTTAAAATAATGGGCAATATTAGGGAGAGCAGGCGTAAATAATACAGCATTGACAGACGCAAAAGAAATTAACAGCATTAATGTAATAAATGGTAACTTTGGGTTCATGAATATCCTTTCTTATTGAGGAGTTCAAATTTAATGCTAATTATAAATCTTGATATATAAATTAACAATGATACATTTAATCAATATCACTCAACATTTTGCACTTGTTCGCGCATTTGCTCTATAAGTACTTTTAATTCAACAGATGCGCGGGTTGTATTGACATCCACTGACTTCGCGCCCAAGGTATTTGCTTCTCGATGCAGTTCTTGCATTAAAAAATCCAGTCGCCGTCCTGTCACACCACCTTGCTTTAATACACGTCTGACTTCTGATATATGCGTATCAATTCGATCTAATTCTTCTGAAACATCCATTTTTTGCGCAAAAAATACAATTTCTTGCTCAAACCGATTCGAATCAAGTTCTATTTTTGCATCACGAAACCGTGACACTAATCGTTCACGCTGCTCAATTAAAATAGTCGGCAAATGCTTGCGGATGTTGGCTACTTCTACTTTCATCTGATCTAAACGTTGAAAAAATAATTGCTTGATCTCTTCCCCTTCACGCACACGTGCGTCGATTAATTTTTTTAAAGCCTCAGTCACTAATTGAATCATTTGATCTTGAATCACTTCAAGATCAACTTCCGCAATTTGTAAAATACCTGGCCATCGTAAAATATCCGTCATATTAATTGGCGCAATATTAGTTAATAAATCTGCAATATTTTGGTGAGCCCGGATGAGTTCTTTGGCAAAATGCGTATTGATAGTCAAGCTGGTACCCGAGACATCACCCGGTTGGTAGCGGATATGACATTCAATTTTACCTCGTTTCAGATGATCACGAATGCACTCGCGTATAGGGGCTTCAAGTTCGTGTAAATTATCAGGCATTCTGACAATTAATTCTAAATAACGATGATTAATCGAGCGTATTTCACAAACAGCTGTGCCCCAATGGCCTTGGCCTTGTGTTCTTGCAAAAGCTGTCATGCTATGAATCATGTGGGAGGCTCGCTTAAATTTATTGATATCATATTATCATAATCATTTTTAGGGTCTATAATGTTTGGCTATTCATTAAAATAAAGAGAAAATTATGCGTATCCCTGACCGAGAAAATAACCAATTACGTGCCATTCGTTTAACACGTCAATATACCAAACACGCCGAAGGGTCAGTATTAGTCGAGTTTGGCGACACAAAAGTTATTTGTACGGCAACAATTGCAACCAGCGTGCCGCCCTTTTTAAAAGATTCAGGGAAAGGATGGGTAACAGCTGAATATGGCATGCTACCGCGCTCAACGCATGACAGAATGCAACGAGAAGCCGCCAAAGGCAAACAAACAGGCAGAACCCAAGAAATACAACGTTTAATTGCAAGATCATTACGTGCTGCGGTTGATTTAAATGCCTTAGGAGAAAATTCGATTACTATTGATTGCGATGTGATTCAAGCAGATGGCGGTACTCGAACAGCAGCGATTACTGGTGGGTGTGTTGCTTTATTTGATGCCATTCAAGCGTTAAAAACTATAAAAAAATTGAAGAAAGAGCCCTTTAAGCAGTGGGTGGCAGCAATTTCTGTGGGTATTCGCGCAGGAAACCCTATTTTAGATTTAAATTATGCAGAAGATTCTTCTGCTGAAACAGATATGAATATCGTGATGACAGAGTCAGGTAAATTTATTGAAATTCAAGGAACCGCTGAAAAAGATACTTTTGAACAGCACGAGCTCGATCAAATGTTAGCATTAGCTAAGACCGGTATTCAGCAGTTGATAGAATTACAAAAAGACACTCTTTCTCTTTAACGAGATGATTTTGATTGAGTGGCTCGCGCATCTTTTTGGGGAGTATTTCTATTGAAAAGCTCCTCAGCAGTCGCTTTAAGTAAAATGTCAATCGCCATTTGACGATCAAACGGATGCCTGAACATAAGATTTTGATTTTGTTCTGATGCTGGTTTTTTAAAAAAAGTGGTCATTTGATTTCTCCTCCTAAACCAATTCGAAATAATAATTCTTTTTTCTGTGCTTCAGTCCCTGCATTTTCAAACTCCAATGAAATCGGTTTTTTCAACACACTAGAAATACTATGAGTGATCTCAGGCTCTAAATCACCCGGCAATCGATAAGAATAAGGTATTTGAATATAAAGTAATATAAAATGATCTTGCATTTGCGCATCAGGATTGCGAAAAAGCCGCATCAAAATCTCATGCTCTCCTGAGGTGACTGGAAAACGCGGATCGGTAAAAGCCACTAAGTTTTCCTGAAGCAAAGCAAGACCTAGCTTATCGCTTATACCGGCTACTTCAATGGGTGCTGGAGAATGGCTCATACGCCTGCCTCTATCTATTTATATTTACCTATTCATATTATTATATGCAATCTAGCTTAAGAGACTATTAACAAAATATTATTAAAAATCTATATTATAATCAATAATTAAGGGAGCATGATCTGAAAATCGTTCCGCTTTGTAAATTGAAACTGCTTTAATTTTATCTTTAAGAGCAGGACTGGTTATTTGATAGTCAATCCGCCATCCTACATTCTTAAGCCAAGCCTGCCCGCGGTTTGACCACCAAGTATATTGATCTGCTTCATTGTTCATTACTCGAAAAGCATCAACAAAACCAAACTGGTCAAATAGTTGATCCATCCAAGCACGTTCTGCAGGTAAAAACCCGGAATGTTTTTGGTTTGCGCGCCAATTTTTTAAATCAATAGGCCGATGCGCTATATTCCAATCACCACATAGTATCACTTCTGCTGATTGATTTTTAAGATTTAATAAATGCTTTTCAAATTTTTTTAAAAAATCAAATTTAACTAACTGTCGCTCATCACCGCTCGTACCAGAAGGCAGATATAAAGAAATAATTTTAAGTTTACCAAAATCAATTTCTACATAACGACCTTCTTGATCGGCGGTCGGCCACCCTAAACCTATTTTAACATGAAGTGGTTGATGTTTCGTATAAATACCTACGCCTGAATAACCTTTTTTTTCAGCATAATGTGCATAAAATTGATAGCCACTTTGTTGAAACAATGCATGCTGCAAATCTGCTTCTTGTGCTTTTAATTCTTGTAGACAAATACAATCTGCCTGTTGTGTCAACAACCAGGTAAATAACCCTTTTTTGCTAGCAGAACGAATGCCATTTACATTGAGTGAAATAATACGAAGCATATGTTTTTTTAAAATCCCAATAAATGTTTAATTGCCTCTTTTGGTTTTACTTTTTTACCTTTAATCTTTAAAATCGGTTGATCCATCAATGTCTTTATAAGCACTGCCGTGTCTAGATTGACTTTGATATCACTGAATAGCCCGTTTATTATAATAGGCAGTTTAGCGCCATATAAATTATTAATATCATTTTTTTCATCAGGTGTTTTTTTATTAATAAAAGTGACTAAACGATATTGAATCATATGCTGTTTTAAATCAACAGTCCCTGCGCCCTGTGTTGTGAAAAAATCCTGGGAAGCTATTAAATCATGATTAGTGATCACACCCTGAGTAATCACAAAAGAACCCGTTAATTGTTTGAAAAATGTTTGGTGCTGATTAGGTGCGGGTTTAATATGATGATTTAAAAAATGCTGCGCAACACTGATAAAATAGGGAATATCAATTCCTTGTAGTTCTACCTGATCAAAGCGAAATTGACCTTGACCATTTAAATTTTGCATTATTTCCGTATTTTTTGTTGTGCATTGCAGTCGAATAAACCCATGCCCCGCCAATCCCCAGGTATTGTTTATGTTTATTTTAATATTCTCTAAGCTAATTTCATCAAATGCTATTTTTTTCTGAAAAAATGCAAGCGGATTAATTTGCACAGTCGCTTTATCAATCAGCCAAATCATTTTTGCATCAGAAACTGTAACATGGCCTGCCGTTAATTGCAGTGTGGGAAAAAATGACCAAGAAAGCGCATCTCTTATTTCAATTTTTCGCCCAGTTTTTTGTAAAATACTGTCTGTTAGATAGTCTTTAAATAAATTGGACTTCAGAAAAAAAATAAAACTTGCAATTAATAGAAGCAAAATTAATCCAATCAAAAGACTTAATTTTTTTTTCATGTGCAGCCTTATGCTAAAATCTTCATTAAAGCGGGTGATGGGAATCGAACCCACGCTGGAAGCTTGGGAAGCTTCAGTTCTACCATTGAACTACACCCGCAAGAAAAATGAAGTATATGCTATTTAATTATAACGTCAATATAATCTTGAATTCCTTATCTATTGCATAACAACCCAAAATAGTATATACTTAATAATATATATTATTTTGAGGGTTTTTTATGAAAATAGCCAAGGCTAAATTGTTTCAAAATGGTCAAAGCCAGGCTGTTCGATTACCTAAAGCATTTCGATTAGCGGGTAAAGAAGTTTATATTAAAAAAGTCGGAAAAATCACTATTTTATTACCTATCAAAAATCCTTGGGAACCTTTGCTAAACAGCCTTAATCAATTTTCAGATGACTTTATGAACACAAGAGCGCAACCAGAGCCACAAATAAGAGAAGATATTTTTTCATGAAATATATGCTCGATACGAATATGTGTATTTATATCATTAAAAAACACCCCGCAGATGTTTTAAAGAAATTTATGAATATAAAAATAGGCGATGTTTGTTTATCATCAATTACTCTCGCAGAGCTCATGTACGGAGTACAAAAAAGCCATCATCAACAAAAAAATAACATGGCTTTACAAGAATTTATATCTCCCCTTGATATTGTCTCATTTGATGATGAAGCCGCTATTCATTATGGCCAAATCAGAGCTTTTCTTGAAAAAAAAGGCTCACCGATTGGACCATTGGATTTAATGATTGCAGCACATGCTCAGTCTTTAAATTCAATTTTAGTGACAAATAATAAAAAAGAATTTGCTCGTGTTCCTCATTTAAAAATTGAAGATTGGGCACATCTTAAGGAAAAATAAAAAAAATGCGCACCTATTTATTTTATGATATTGAAACCACCGGATTAAATAAAGCCTTTGATCAGATTATTCAATTTGCAGCTATCCGAACAGATAGCGAATTAAATGAAATGGAACGTTTAGAATTATTAATTAAAATTAATCCCGATGTAACCCCCTCGCCACACGCGGCTATTATTCATCGCATACATTTAAAAAATTTATCAACCGAAATGAATGAACTATCCGCTATACAAAAAATTCATCAATGGGTCAATCAACCAGGTACTATTAGCTTAGGATATAATACTTTAAATTTTGATGATGAATTTTTAAGATTTTCTTTTTATCGAAACTTATTGCCGCCTTATCAACATCAATTTAAAAATCAATGTAAAAGAATGGATATTTATCCAATGGCGCTTTTCTTTTTCTTATTTAAGAAAAACGTGATTGAATGGCCAACTCTAAATGAAAAAACTTCGTTTAAATTAGAAAATCTAAATATTGCCAATCAATTGATAGCAGGCGCATCCCATCATGCGATGGTTGACACCGAGGTAACACTTGCAATCGCGCGAGCTTTTTTTAAAGAACGCAAAATGTGGGATTATATTGCAGGATATTTTGATAAAGATATTGAAATAGCACGGTTACAACCACTTTATAATACATTGTTTATCATGATAGATGGGCGATTAAGTATAGATTATTATCAAAGTATTGTTTTATGTTTGGGATATCATAAACACTATAAAAATCAATTATTATGGCTAAGAATAGATACTCAGACACTCACTGACTTAACTCTTGAAACAGTAGAGACAACGCCTATTATTCGCAAGAAACTAGGTGAACCAAATTTTTTATTGCCCTTTAAAGAGCGTTTTTTAACCCATATGTCTGCAGATAGAATAAAATTAGCAAACGCTAATAAACAATGGTTAGAGAAAAATTCAGCTATTTTGCAAGCATTAATTACTCATCATACTGAAAAAAAATATCCTTTTTATCCAGAAACAGATATCGATGCGCGATTATATTTAAATGGTTTTTGGAATAAGTCAGAAGAACAATTTTGCCATGCATTTCATGCAGCCTCTCACCCCAAAGAAAAAGCAAAATTAACTGAAAAATTAAATGAAGGGCCATTAAAAACATTAGCGATTCGCATTTTAGGGCGACATTATCCTGAAGTGTTGGGGAGACCAGAGCAAGAGATATTTGCAAATTATTTAGAAAAAGCCAAAAAAGGCGGATTAATTGATTTTCAAGGAAAATCTCGATTAACCCCGAATGCAGGTCTAGAAGAAATTGCGCATATACAGCAAAATGAGACCTTAGATGCAGAGCAAATCATTTTACTAAAAGAGTGGCGATCTTTATTTTGCGATCAGTGAGCAGCAGACGACGCCTGTGCTTTATGTTATATTTGCCAGCTATTAAAATAAGAAATTTTAAAAAACGGGGTACGATTATCCTATGCGATTTAAATGGCTTGTTTGTATTTTATTCATACTTTGGTTTCTGTCAGTAAAAGTCTATGCCGAGATGGCCAATCCCCCAACTCGTTTATGGAACTTACAAGATGCAGATATTTTAAGTGTAATCAATGAAGTATCGCAAGAAACTGGTAAAAATTTTGTGGTAGACCCAAGAGTCACAGGTAAAATTACTTTAGTGTCTAGCCACCCAGTGAGCTCTCACCAAGTTTATCAATTATTTTTATCAGTGTTAGAATTGCTTGGCTATTCAGCTATTCAAAGCGGGAATGTGGTTAAAATAATACCCACTTTAGAAAGCGGAGAACATGCCACGCGTGTTGCTAATCAATATTCTCCTGGCAAGGGAGATGAAGTTGTGGTTCGAGTGTTTCCGCTACAAAATATTTCAGCGCCGCAAATTATACCAGTTATTCGACCCTTTTTACCGCAGTGGAGTAGTTTTTCTATTTATGCGCCAGGTAATATATTAATAATATTAGGTCGCGCGGATAATCTAAAACGGATTGATAATATTATTCGTCAAATTGATGAGGCGACTAATAATGATATTGATATTATCCATTTACATCAAACAAGTAGCGCACAACTAGCGATAGTCTTAACCAATATGCAAAATGCAGCGCGTGCACGCGGAGATATTCCGCAAGTGTCTGTGGCGTCTGATGATCGTAGCAACAGTATTTTATTAAGTGGTAATCGGCTGGCGCGATTACGAATGCATGCTTTGATTTTACAATTAGATACGCAAAGCATCCATTCAGAAGGAAATACCGAAGTCGTTTATTTGAAATATCTAAAAGCCAAAGATTTTGCGCCTATTTTAGGAAAAATTGCGCAAAATATTATGAGTAAAGATAATAGCGCTGCAACTGTTCCCCAATTTAATCCAAATGATAAACAAACTAAGAATCCTAATCAAACAAGTATTCAAGCAGAGCCTAATACAAATGCATTAATCATTACTGCACCTAATCGATTATTACCAGCACTGCGCTCGATTGTGTCACAGTTAGATATTCGCCCAGCAGAAGTGCATATCGAAGGGATTATTGTTGAATTAGATCAAGATGATTTAAAAAATTTAGGCATCCAATGGGGCACTATTTCTGATAATGGTGATTTCAATTCTGCATTGAGTAATGGTAGTTTCTTGCCATTAGGCTTAGGGTCTGTGGGAATTATTCCAAGCCAGCAAGTCACTTCTATTTTAAATATTTTACAAAGTAAAAGTGGTGCAGATATTTTGTCAACGCCCTCTATTGTTGTTTTAGATAATCAAAAAGCATCGCTATCTGTTGGCACGCAAGTCACTGATCAATCGGGTTCTTATGCAACAACCGGTAGCAGTTCAACGGTTACGCCTTTTAATACTTACAATCGTTTAAATGTCGATTTAAAATTAGAAGTGACACCACAAATTAATTTAGGCAGTTCAGTGAGACTGGCGATTGCGTTAAAAAATGATTCATTAAAAAATCCTGACAATCCAGGGCTCACTCCAATTATTAATACCAGTGAAATTAAAAATTCAGTGATTATCAAAAGTGGTGATATTTTAGTATTAGGTGGACTCATGAGTAATGACATCACCGATGTCAGTGAGAAAATTCCTTTTTTAGGTGATATTCCCATAGTGGGTCGACTTTTTCAGCATAGCACCCGTCGCTTAGAAAAGAAAAATTTAATGGTTTTTATTAAACCGACTATTTTACATACTGCAGAAGAAGCAGTTTCTATCACGAATAAAAAATATAATATTATTCGTGATGATCAAATCAATTGGCCAGAAGATTTATCCAGTGAAGGTAAACAAAAATTACAAAATATTTTACCCCCTGTTGATACGGCTGTTGATTTACCCAAACCTTTTGATGATTAAAAATATGGAAAATATACCGCAAGATAAAATAAAATTACCTTTTTCCTATGCAAAACGTTATGGTGTTGTGATAACTGACAGTGATGATGAAAAGGCAATCATTGCTTACTGTCATAAAATAAATATCACCGTCTTTAGTGAATTACGTCGTTATTTAAATTGTCCGCTGGAATTAAAAATAGTGGATGAAGAATCATTCGGAAAATTACTAGTTAAGCATTATGAGACACATTCATCAGCATCGATTCTTGAAGGATCGGATCTAGGTGAGTCACTTAACTTAAGTGACTTAATGCAAGAATTACCTACTCCGGAAGATTTACTTGAAAAGCAAGATGATGCACCTATTATTCGTTTATTAAATGCGTTATTAAGTGAGGCGATCAAAGAAAGTGCGTCTGATTTGCATATTGAAACTTTTGAAAATCGTGTCACTATTCGTTTTCGAGTAGATGGTATTTTACGTGAAGTGCTCGAACCACAGCGTATTTTAGCGCCCTTAATTGTTTCACGCATAAAAGTGATGGCCAAATTAGATATTGCTGAAAAAAGATTGCCACAAGATGGACGTATCACTTTACGAATTGCTGGACGTGCAGTTGATGTACGTGTGTCGACTATGCCCACGTCTCACGGCGAGCGAGTGGTGTTACGTTTATTGGATAAGCAAAGTGCGAAATTGGATTTAGCGCAATTAGGTATGCAAGCACATACTCTAAAATGGATGCAACATTTGATTTCGATTCCACATGGTATTATTTTAGTAACAGGACCCACAGGTTCTGGAAAAACCACAACACTGTATGCAGCGCTTACTTCTTTAAATAATCAAACACGCAATATTTTAACAGTAGAAGACCCTATTGAATATGATTTATCAGGCATTGGACAAACACAAGTTAATCATAAAGTGAATATGACTTTTGCGAAAGGCTTGCGCGCAATTTTACGTCAAGACCCAGATGTGGTGATGGTGGGTGAAATTCGCGATCGTGAAACGGCAGAAATTGCGATCCAAGCAAGTTTGACCGGACATTTAGTGTTATCTACTTTACATACAAATAGCGCAATGGGGGCGATTACTCGACTAGATGATATAGGAGTGGAACCTTTTTTATTATCTTCAAGTTTAATTGGCGTGTTAGCGCAGCGTTTAGTGCGAAAATTATGTTTAGCCTGTAAACAAGCAAAAAAAGCATCTCTAACAGAATGTGAATTATTAAATATACCAAAAGGCTCATTACTATTTTATCCTGTGGGTTGTATTAAATGCCGTGAGAGTGGTTACAGTGGGCGATATGGGGTTTATGAATTAATTGCGATAGATGATACTTTACGGGTGATGATTCATGATAAAAAATCAGAACATGATATGAAAAAATATGCGCGAATTTCATTTCCGAGTATTCGGCAAGATGGATTTTACCGAGTATTACTAGGAGAAACGTCACTTGAAGAAGTCTTGCGAGTGACGAATGAAGATTAATTTTATGGGTGTATTATGAGCGTATTTCAATTCGAAGCGGTGAATCAAAAAGGCTTAAAAGAAAAAGGGACTCTTGAGGCTGATTCTTTAAAAGAAGCAAGACAATTATTACGTCATCAAGGATTAATTCCTATTTTAGTTAAAGCAACAAGAAAATCACACACTCAATCGCATAAAACTTTTTTCAAAAAAAACACCATGAGCAGCAAAGAATTAGCGCTGATGACACGTCAATTAGCGACTCTACTTGCAGCCGGGTTACCGCTTGAGGCTGTTTTAAATGCAGTTGCTGAACAAACTGAAAAACCACAAACACAATCTTTATTATTATCTGTTCGCAGCAAAGTATCACAAGGGCATGCATTAGCAAGTGCGCTGCGTGATTTCCCGAATGCTTTTTCTGAATTATATTGTGGCACAATTGCGGCTGGTGAAAAATCAGGTCATCTAGATATTGTGCTACAACGGCTAGCCGATTACACCGAACAACAATTTAAGATGCGGCAAAAAATTCAGCATGCTTTGATTTATCCTATTATTATGATTTTAGTTTCATTAAGTATTGTTGGATTTTTATTGGAATATGTGGTGCCAAAAATGGTCTCTGTTTATAGTAACATTGGCCAAGCGCTACCCACCATGACTTTATTTTTAATGTCGATGAGTGCTTACATTAAAGCTTACGGCATTTATTTTTTAATTATTATAGCAATTTCTTTATATTTATTTAAACGTCAGTTACAAAAAGATATTTTATTTAGAAAAAAATTCCATTTATTTTTATTAAAAATACCTTTGATGGGGAACACGATTAAAATTGCCAATACTGCACGATTTGCGCGAACTTTTGCGATTTTATCTTCTGCAGGTGTTGCTGTTTTAGAGGCTATTCAAATTGCTTCTGCGCTTATTACGCATTTACCTATTCGCGATGCAATTATGGCAGCTGCCATGCGTATTCGCGAAGGAGCTGCGATTCATTTAGCTTTAAAACAAACTACTTTTTTTCCCCCGATGAGTATTCATCTGATTGCAAGTGGCGAGGCGAGCGGCCAATTAGAGCCGATGTTGGAGCGAGCGGCTAATAATCAAGAACAAGATATTCACTATTTAATTGAAACCTGCCTTGCTTTATTTGAACCGGCGATTATTTTAGTGATGGGCGCGGTGGTTTTATTTATCGTCCTTGCAATTTTGCTACCTATTTTTCAATTAGATCAATTTGCAAGTTAAAATCTGTTGTGATAATGGACACACTTTAAATGTTGTTGAACATTAGGCAAAAGCTACCGTAAATAAGGCAGGGCGTTTTGATTTTTTAGGTTTATTATGAATTACAATTTCAACATCTTGATCTAATTTATTTAAAAATTCAATTAATCGTTCAATAGAAAAATCGGCCAATCTACCATTTACAATAGCTGAAACTTTTGGTTGATTGATACGGAGAATGTGTGCAGCTTCTACTTGTGTAAGCTTACGATCATCAATTATTTGATTAATTTTTAAAGCAAGCTCAGCCTTCACTAAACGTTCTTTTGCATCTTTAAAGCCCATATCGTCAAAAATATTACCGCTGCTTTTTGTGTATTTAATTTTGTTGCTCATATTATTTCTCCCGCTCTTTTTCTAATTGCTTGGCCTCATTAAATCGCCGCTTGATCAAATCAATTTGCCCTAAATAATTTATAGATAAATTCCCACTCTTCTTTTGTTACTTTTGTAACTGATAAGCGATTACCTTGGCGAAGCAGCGGCATATTTTTTAATAGCGGCTGTTTTTTTAATTCTTCTAATGAAATATAACGAGTCAATTTTTTTAAAAAACGCACATTGACTTGATACCACAATGGCTTTGCGCGTGAACTTTTAGGATCAAAATATTTTGACTGAGGATCAAAAGCGCTCTCATCAAGATACCCCGCTTTGACTATTTCCATCGTGCCAGCAATACCGGGCGGATTGCAATTAGAATGGTAAAAAAAGGCTTGATCACCTACTTTAATTTCATCGCGCAACATATTACGTACTTGATAATTGCGTACACCTTCCCAATGCGTTGTTTGCTTGGGTGAATGCATTAAATCATCAATACTAAATGTAGTCGGTTCGGATTTAAATAACCAATATTGCATATCATGCGCGCCTTAAATATTAAAAAATAATTTTAACACAAGGCACTGAATAGAACATTTTTATTCAACAATTCCCGCCAATAAAAATAACTCCCTACTTTAGCGGATTATAGGTGATTTTAAAAAATATTTTTCGTAAAATTTGTTTCTTATTTTTGGGTCTCCTGACATCCCGGCTTGCCCCCCCTTTAAGGGGTCTTTATTTGGCTTCAACCGGTTTGAGTCACCACCGAAATCTGAATTGTCTAACGTTGTTTTTGAGATAAAACCCTTAAAATCAATAAGTTATATTTATAGAGGTTCAATTATTTTTTAGCAGTATAAGTGCATTATTTTATCATTAATAAAAATTATGTTAAACTAATGGTCTTTATAATGATATATATAGCGAATGATATGAAAGATAATATTGGTTCAAACTTTTTAGAAGATGAAAACTTACATGTTGTTCCTTTTAAGCAAGGAATTAAACTAGCTAGGTGTAAAAAACTTAAAGATAAATCATATTTAATTCCTAATATTTTTAAATAAATGGATGAAGTAATGTTTATTTCCAATCCGTATATTATACGGAGAAAAAAATAATTCCTTTATGGTATGATTTCATATTCTAATCAATATATAATCATAAATAAAGATACTCTGTTATTTGTTATCTTTTAATTTATTAAAAATGTCGATAAATGCAAAAATAATATTTTATTCAAACTTAATTCGCGTTAAACAACATAGACTAAGAGCCCATTAAAATATGAAAAAATTTACTCACAATCAAGGCATTGATTTTTTAAGGGGTATAGCTATTTTATTAGTGTTACTATTACATTTCCAGCTTGCTTATCATCTAGGTTCAATTATGGATTTACTGGCAGGCAATGGCAATTATGGTGTGACTATCTTTTTTGTTATTTCAGGATTTTTGATTACTTCAATATCTCTTAAGCGTTATCAAAGCTTTGCTACAATAAATATCTATGAATTTTATTTATTTCGGTTCGCTCGAGTTATTCCTTGTCTTATATTGGCATTAGGCTTGATAACAATGTTTAATTTATTTGATATTTCAATATTTAAAAATAAGCACGCGGTATCCTATTCTGAAACAATTTTATCGGTATTAATGTTTTGGCATAACATTTTAATGGAAAAAGTGGGCTATTTTAATTATTGTATCAATATTTACTGGTCATTATCTGTAGAAGAAGTATTTTATTTTATTTTTCCTATTTTGAGTATTTTCTTAAAGAAAAAACAATTTATTATTACTTTTTGGCTCTTCCTAATCATTCTTTGTCCGTTCTACAGAAGCTATTATGCAGATAATGAAATTATATCTTTATATAGTAATTTTTCTTGTTTTGATGCTATTTCTATCGGATGTTTATGTGCTGTCCAAGCAGATAAAATAAATTTACCAAAAATTTACACTTGGATTGCAATCGCTGGCATGATGTTCATTTATTTTTATAAGGGAATTATGGATAATATTATATTGGGTCCCACATTAATAGCTTTATTCACAGGAATCTTATTAATTAAAACAAACGCACTGCCTCATCTAAAAATATTTAAATATACCAAGTTAATCGGTCTATTCGGAAAAAATAGCTATGAGTTATATTTATTTCATATCATAATTCTAGCAATAATAAAATCGATCATTCCTTATAATATTTTAAATATCTATGAAAAATTGTTATTGCTGTTAGCTTTTTTAATTGTGTCCTTTATAATCTGCAACTTAATTGCAAAAATTTACTCTGAACCAATAAATAAATATTTAAGGAGTCTATACTTTTTGCCATTAAAACGTGAAAGTAAGTGTAATGAGTTACAATAAATCCAGTATATTATACGGATAAAAAATAATTTTCTTTATGCTATTGTAATAATGGAGCTGACTAGGCTTCAACAGACTAAACTTGGGTGTCAATTAGTTAAAGTTATACTATAAATGTCATCTTTTATTATTTAAAAAAGAGGGAGCATGTAGCGTTTTTTCTATTTGTATGGATTTTAAAAATTCATGATCATGCGAAATGACAATCAGCGTGCCTTGATAATTTTTTAATGCAGATTCAATGCTTTTAATACTGTCCAAATCCAAATGATTGGTCGGTTCATCTAAAATAAGTAATTGCGGCGGCGTACGAGATAATAGCGTACATGCTAATAAGGCACGAAGCTTTTCGCCATTACTTAAATTTCTCACATATTTTTGCGCGGAAATATTTTTAAATAAAAAATTCGCCAAGGAGTGATAACCATCATTCTCATTTGCATCCGGGTTCAAATGAAGATAGTTTTCTAAAATAGTTAAATCTTTTTTTAAGAGATTCACATGTTGATCAAGATAGCTTACGCGCTCTGTACCTATAGTAATTATTCCACGATCAGGTTTTAGTTCTTTCAAAATTAATTTAACTAAGGTTGTTTTACCACTGCCATTATTACCTATCAATGCAATTCTTTCAGAACCTTGTATTTTTAATGAAAAATCTTGAATGATTTCTTTATTTCCATATGAAAAGTAAAGTTCTTCAATATCCACCATCATTTTTCCCGGAGGTACTTTTGTTGTCGATAATGCAATGTGGATTTCATCGTTAATTTCTACTTCTAATTTCGCAGAATATATTTTATCTTCAGCATTTTTTAACATACGCTGATGTCTTATTCGATGCGCACCTTTGGTTTGATCACTTTTATTTTTCATCGCATCTAATAATATTTTAGGTTGATCGTTAGCTCTTCGTAGTGCTCGTCCGTGGCGTTGGCGTTTTTCATGTTTTTCTATACTATTTTGAATGGATTTTTTTATTTTAGATAGTGCTTTTTTTGCATCAGCTAACTGTGCCTCTTTTGCGTGTCGCGTAATATTTTTATGTGTTTGATAAGCAGCATAATTTCCACCATACTTAAAAACACCTAAGGATGTCACTTCGATAATTTCATCCATTAGATTTAATAACTCTCTATCATGGCTCGCGATTATAATGCCACCCTGAAAGGTTTGGATTGCTTTATATAAATAATGACGAGCGGTACGATCTAAATGATTGGTCAAGGTAAAAAGCTTAGCAATAATACCATTTATTTAAGAGACTTTGAACAGGTTCTTAGATCAAATAAAGCAAAAAGCAGCTTATGAAGGTCTGCCTTATCAGACGTTGATTACAAGCATCTTGCATAAATATGCGGCAGGTCACTTGGATAGTTAGATAAATTTTTTGATATCACTATTCTGCCTTAGGTGCTCTTGATAATAAATCTTGCATCGCTTGCACCGGAGACCATAGGCCTTGCAAAACTTTTGCAACAGCAAAAGCAATCGGCATTTCAATCCCTGCTTTTATAGCCAATTTAACAATTAATTCTGCGTTTTGCTTGCCTTCTACTGTTTGTCCAATTGCTTTTTGTGCAAGCTCTGGCGTCATGCCTTTTCCTAAATTTAAACCAAATCGACGATTGCGTGATTGATCGTCAGTGCAAGTTAAAATAAGATCACCCAACCCTGCTAATCCTTTAAAAGTATCAGTCTCCCCACCTAGCGCAATCCCTAATCGAGTCATTTCAACTAGTCCACGGGTAATAAGAGCGGCTCTTGCATTTGCGCCAAAACCCATGCCATCTGATATGCCAGTTGCAATCGCTAATATATTCTTAACAACACCACTTATTTCAACACCAATAATATCTTTGCTTAAATACACACGAAATCGAGGACTGCTAAAACGGCTTACTAAATTATCAGCAAATCTTAAGTCACAAGATGCAATAACAATTGCTGTTGGTAACCCAATTGCTACTTCTTTTGCAAATGAGGGACCTGATAAAACAGCAATGGGATGCTGCTTACCTAATATCTGTTCGGTTAAAACATGCAGTAATTGCTCTGTTTTTTCATCTAATCCTTTTGCCGCAATAATTAATCTTGCCTGTAGAGAAATTATATTTTTAAGCTGCATTAATATTTCATGAAAACCAGCTGATGGAATCGCAATTAATATATCATCCACTCCCTCCAAAGCTTTTACCAGAGAATGCATAGGATATAAATAATCAGGAAAAATTTGCCCAGGTAAATAACGCTTATTTTCACCTGTTTTTTGCATAGATTCTATTTGCAGAGCATCCTTGCTCCACAAATAAATAGGTTGGCCTAATCGAGATAAATGCAATGCAAGCGCTGTACCCCAGGAGCCAGCGCCTAAAATAGCTAGAGGTTTCGTTAAAGCAGTTTGCATGTCATTTTTTCATTCATTTTTCATTCATTTTTCATTCAGTATTAGTGTATTTTAGTGTACTTTGCCGTCGCCATCTTCGCCATTTTGATGTTCTTTATTACCTTGTTTTTTTTGATCTTCAAGATGTTGCGCATATAAAGCATCAAAATTAACTGGAGCCAATAATAATTGCGGAAAACCACCACGCACTACTAAATCAGAAATCGCTTCACGTGCATAAGGAAATAAAATATTTGGACAAAAGCTGCCGAGCATATGCCGTAATTGATCATTTGGAAAACCAGAAATGGCAAAAATACCCGCTTGATGCACTTCAATAATAAAAGCAGATTTTTTACTAGTGGTCACAGTTGCAGTAATAGATAAAACCACTTCATGTAAGTTTTCTTGAATACGATTACTTTTAGTTTCAAGATTTAATTGTACCTCAGGCTTCCATTCATCAACAAAAGTATGCGGTGTATTCGGTGCTTCATAAGATGAATCTTTAATATAAATGCGTTGAATCTCAAAGTGAGGCGTATTATTAGTTTGTGGTTTAGGTTGATCTGCGCTGCTTTTCATATTCACATCCTTACTAGTTTTTAAATTAATTTTTTAAAAGTTCAGTTAATTCACCTGATTTAGATAAAGCGATTAAGTCATCATAACCACCAATTGCTTTATTATTTATAACAATTTGCGGTGTGGTTCGACGAGCGGCTATCTGAATCATTTCTGCTAATTTATCAGGATGAAGATCAACACGAATTTCAGTGTATTTCAACTGTTTTGCATCAAAAAATTGTTTAGCCCACTGGCAATACGCACAATTTTCTTTAGAATAAATAAGAATATTTGGTATTTTTTCCATCTTTTTTAATCCTTCATTTTTAATCTTACTCTTTAATAAGTGGCATGCCTGCATCTTTCCATTGACGTATGCCGCCTTGTAAAATAAAAACATTAAACCCTTTGGTTTTTAGAGCATTGGCTGCTTTGATAGAATCTAATCCAGTCGCACAAACGATTAAAATAGGATTAGATTTGTGTTTTTCTAATTTTTTAGTCGATTTAGCCAGTTCAGTCATAGGCAATGAGATTGCACCAACAATATGTCCTTTGGTGAAACCATCCTGCGGGCGAATGTCAATCACTACACCATTTTGATGATTAATGAGATGGGTAGCAAGGTGTGTATTGACCTGTCTTGCGCCACGAAACTGCCGAGTCAATTCTAAAATCACTAATAATAATAAAACAACAACGAGTGCTGCCATTAAAGCAAAATGCTGCTCCGCAAATAAAAAAATATCTTGCATGAAATCCTCTCTCTTATAAGTGCAGCGTGGGATTATACACGAGAATCTATTAAATAGTGAGCTTTCTCAAAGAATAGGCCGCCCTAAACACCAAACATCAACAGCCAAAGCCCCTGCTTTTTTTAATTCTTTACAAACCTCAAAAACTGTACTACCCGTTGTCACCACATCATCAATCACTGCCACGCGCAAATTCTTAAATGAATAGTCGATTTGAAAGGCATTCTTAACGTTTTTTTGCCGCACGGCTTGCGGTAAAGTAGCCTGAGCCATTGTTGATTTAATTTTAAAGCAGGCTCTGTCTAATAATGGCCTATTAATAAGAGAAGCAATGGGTCTTGCAATTTCTGCTGCTTGATTAAAGCCACGTTCTTTTAGCCGTTCAATATGTAAAGGAACAGGTATAATCACATCAGGTAAGGGCTTTGTTTGATACCAGTGATATTTAATTTTTTCAGCCAATAATTCACCTAATAAACGCGCAACAACTAACGAATGCTGAAACTTAAGCTTTAAAATAAGATTCGCAATCGGCCATTGATAAATAAAAAGTGTATGTGTTTCATTAAAAGGTAAATTTTTATGTTTAAGACAGTAACCACACAGAGTCTGCGCGGTCAAAGGCGCAGCACAGCGTCTACAGCCTTTTTCTGCAAAAGGCAGTATTTGATAACAAGCTTCACATAAGTCTTGATGGCGGGTAGAAAGCTCTCCGCATAAAAGACAATGAAAGGGAAGCAGCCAAGCGGCGATTTTTTTGAGATAATGGGTCATTGGAGTGAATATAAACTAAATCAATCGAGCCTATTATCATGACGCAAATTAACACAAAAAACAATATCACACCTGCCCAATATGAAAAAATGGCAGTGATAGCTAAAGCGGCTGCAGACGAGATGGTCTCACGTCTTGATTTAGTCACCTTACAACCCAAAAAAATCCTAGAAATAGGTTGTGCGACGGGTTATACCACAGCCTTACTAAAAAAATATTATCCGACAGCCGATTTAATATCTTCTCATCAGGCACCTATTTTGCCACAGAGTATTGATCTGTTAGTCGCAAATTTAGTACTACCTTGGCATCAAGATTGGATGGCATTACTAACAGAATGGCACCGTGTGTTGCGACCTCACGGTTTATTAATGATGACGACGCTAGGACCTGATACCTTAAAAGAATGGGTGGATGATGCGGCCATTCAACCTTATTTTTTAGATATGCATCATTTAGGTGATGGCTTGTTACAAGCAGGCTTTGCCGATCCTATTTTGGATGTAGAACAGATTATTTTAAGCTACCGCGATCCACAAAAGATGTTGTATGAATTACAAATGACAAAAATGATAAAACCAGAATATAAACTCTCAGCCCCTGCTGCGTTGCAAGTGACCTTTGAGATTGTTTTTGGCCATGCTTGGGGCGCATTGCCGATTGATCCTAATCATACCGTGAATATTTCGCTTGAATCACTTCGTCGCCAAGTATTAAGTAAAATATAATTAATTAAGCTATAATAAATATATCTGCAATTTTCCATAACGAGAGGCGCGCATTTGATAAAAGATATTTTTATTGGCGTCGATGGCGGCGGCACTAAATCTAAAATCCGTATTGAAGATAGCAACGGCCATCTTCTGGCACAAACATTTGCAGGTCCTGCTAATATTAGAGTATCTGTTGAAACAGCCTGGCACTCGATTTATCAAGGCTTGCAAGAAGCATTAGCCTGCGTACAACTTTCTTTAAAAGACTCAAATACGCGGTTTCACGTCGGTTTGGGGTTAGCAGGCGTTGAGATAACCCGTGCTTGTGAATTATTCCTACAAAAACCACATCTTTTTACCACATTGAAATTAATTTCAGATGCAAAAGCGGCTTGTCTAGGCGCACATAGCGGACGAGATGGTGCTATTATTATAGTGGGTACGGGAATTGTCGGTTATCAAATTGAAGAGGATCATCCGATAAAATCCAGCGGCTGGGGCTTTCCTGTGGATGATGAAGGCAGCGGCGCCTGGCTGGGATTAGAAGCGGCTCGTTTAACCTGTCATTGGCTAGATCATCGTAGTGAAAGCTCACCTTTAACTGAAGATATTTTTGCTTTTTTTAATAATGATATTGAGCAATTTATAACCTGGATCAATGAAGCACAGTCAGGGGAGTTTGCTCGATTAGCACCTATTGTTATTAACCATAGCCAACAAGAAGAGCTAGTAGCGCTTCGTCTCATGAAAAAAGCAGCACATGCTGTTGAGCGAATTGGCGCATCGCTTGCAAAAATGAGTGTGCATAAAAAATTATTGCCTTGTTGTTTATGTGGCGGAATTGCACCTTTTCTTGAGCCTTACTTAAATGAAGAATTGCGCAATAATCTTGTACCAAAAGACGCAGATGCAAATGTCGGCGCTATTTTATTGGTAAAAAACTCGTTAAAAATGTCTGAAAAAGTAGAATAACCATGACAGATTATCTTATTTCAGGGCCTGCTATTTACACTGAACATGACGTTTTATGCGATCATTTTCTTACAACACATCAAGGTTTAATTCAGGGTATTTCTAACAAAAAGATAAGCAAATCTCAGCGGGTGTTAGAATTTCCTAATAATTACCATTTGGTTCCAGGATTTATTGATTTACATATACATGGTGCGAATGGGTTTGATGTGATGGATGGAACGCCAGAGGCTTTATGGGGTATGAAAAAAGCATTAGCAGCAGAAGGCGTCACAGGCTTTCTTGCAACAACCATGAGTGCCTCCCACACTGAAATTAAAAGCGCATTACAAAATATTCAAGAAACTATGCAAAAACAACAGGCCTCCCAAGGTGCTATTATTTTAGGCGTGCATTTAGAAGGCCCTTTTATTTCAGCAGAAAAAAAGGGTGCGCAGCCTGCTGATTTTATTGTGTCATCCGATCAATCCTATTTTAAAAAATTACAAGCATTCTCAAATAATACTATTAAATTAGTCACACTTGCGCCTGAAATTGAAAATATTATTGAATTAGTGCATTACTTAAAACAACAAAAAATTATTGCAAGTATTGGCCATACGAATGCTACTTTTACCGAAACGATGCAAGCAATTACTGAAGGGTGTACGTATGCAACACATGTTTTTAATGCGATGCGTGGGATACATCAACGTGAACCAGGTGCTGTGACTGCAGCACTTTTATCAAACGAGGTCACAACAGAATTAATTGCGGATGGGCAACATTTACATCCGGCGATTATTGAGCTTATTTTACGCTTAAAACCCATAGAAAAAACCATATTAGTGACAGATGCCATGCGAGCAAAATGTTTAACCGACGGGACTTACGAGTTAGGTGGTCAATCAGTATCGGTTATCTCAAATAAGGCCACTTTAAAAGATGGCACGCTGGCAGGCAGTGTGCTGACTTTTCCACAAGCTATCAAAAATATGCATCAATGGACCACCTATTCTTTAAGTCAGCTTTTCAAAATGACCGCTGAAAACCAAGCTAAATTATTAGGATTATTTCATCAAATAGGGAGTCTTCAGCCAAAAAAAATGGCTAATTTAGTTGTCTTGGATGAAAAATTAAATACTGTTTTCACCATGATTGCAGGTGAAATTGTGTTTAATGCCACTGGTCGTTTTTAAATTTTAATAAAAAATTTTCCAGTTAAGCATAACGTAAACGTTTAGTTGCCTCACTCGTATGTTCAAATTCATCTTCTAGAAATTCGCCTAATTTATTAGCAAAAAAATTCAGCTTAGATTTAAAAGCACCTGTTGCCTCTTTCGATGAATCAAGAGCCTTTTTTTCTAATTGTCTTAACCTACCCACCAATTTATCTACATTATCATCTAAATTAATATCTTTAATAAGCAAACGCAACGCGTTTTGTATTGATTTTTCAATAATGGCAAAAAATGAAGGTTTATAATTTTCCATGATATTAAATATTTCTCCTGCTCGATAAATTCTTAAGATTTTTTGACAATTGGCCCTATCTACCAAAGCATTATTTTCTTGAAATTGTATATCTTTGAAACCTAATATTTCTAAAATATTCTTTAGATTTTTTTCAGTTGGAATCGGCAAATTTTTTCTGTTAATTTCTGTCAGAAGGATATTTTTCATTTTATCCGTAATAGCTAAAGGTTGTTTTGTTTTAGCAATTTCCCTAAAAATAGAACCAAGTTTTATAGATGCTTTAACAGAAGTCTTTTGTTGTTTTTCAAGCAAATAATTCATTGTAAGTAGTGTAACATTCGGTATCCTAACAACAGAAGATGAAAATCTCCCAAGCGCTTGAAAAAAACCAACACGCGGAACAATAATCTCATTAGATATAATTTTATTATAGAGAGTCTCTGTGGCATTTTTTCCAGGAGGAGTGATTTTAGATTCTTCACAGAAAAATTTTAAAAAAGACAAAACATCCGCTTCACTCTTTTTTTTATCAAAATATTGAGTAATTGTTTGTTTCATTAAAAAACCATATGAACAATTAAATAACCTATCTCTCATACGATTATCTATTTTTTCTATTCCTTTTATTAAATTTTCAAGAGCAGTATTAATAGCAGTATTCCAAATTTGAAAGAGGTATCGACTAGCATACATGTATTGCGCATGCTCCACCCATTCGTTATTCATACAAAGCATATGCGCTGCAATGAATTGCTGTTCAAATGAAATCATTCCAGTATATTGATAAATGAGATCAACTAGGCTGTCTGGCAGATTTTTTAAAGTTATATCAATATCAGATAAAGTATCAATTAATTGGCTATCTAGTAATTTACTATATTCTGTTAATAATCTCTGGAGTCTGTCACCGTTTAGATCTTTCTCTTGAATTTTTATTTGTTCGGGAAAAGTTGCATACAAAGCAGATATATCATCCTTCGGTAATGCTTTATGTTTTTCTTTAGAATGCAAAGCTTGAATAACTTTTTTCAAGCTAACTTCATCTATTGGACGATGTTTAGATACTGCAGAACTGCGATTGGGTAACATATGCCTAAGTAGTTTTTCCTGATTGTCGTGAGCCTAGTTTCAAACGCTTTTTTGATGCGTTTTTCATATTGGGAGCGCCGCATAAAGTTCCTTGCAATTTGGGAGGCTGCATACCATTTTACAAGGATATTTTTAATAACGCAATTGAGTTTTTTGCATTATTATGGAGCACCTGCACTAATACGCTGCAGTTTCACCCTAATTTTTCAATATTTTCCGCTTGGCATTCTTTCAATCTATTATTTTCAAAAATAATAGCGGTCTGTGATAAAATGCCAGATATTTCTAATTAAACTTAATTAAACAAAGAGTGCTTTTGTGCAAATATGGGTTGATGCAGATGCTTGTCCTAAAGTGATTAAAGAGATTCTTTATCGGGCAGCTAATCGAACAAAAGTAACCATTATTCTCGTTGCTAATCAAGCGCTCTTCACACCCGCCTCACCTTTTATTAAAAAAATAAAAGTTCCTGGTGGATTTGATGTGGCTGATAATTATATCGTACAAAATATGTCAGCAGGCGATTTAGTGATTACAGCAGATATTCCACTGGCAGATGCCGTGATCGACCAATCAGGATCAGCGCTCAACCCACGCGGAGAATGGTATTCAAAAGATAATATTAAACAACGTCTGTCAATGCGTGATTTTAGCGAAGGACTCAGAAGTAGTGGTATTCGAACAGGCGGACCCGATCAATTCAGTCAAAAAGAAATTAAGGCTTTTGCTAATTTCTTAGATCAGTTTCTCAATCGTTGGTTAAAATAATAGTTTTATTAGTAAGCAGTATGTGATAAATCTTATTTCCCTATTTTATGCCTCGTCACTCGTACAACATTTTTATTATGCCTAATTTTTCGTAAAACACGCGCTAAATGAATACGATCTGTGGCTGTGAGTGTAGAAGTCACTAAAAAAGATCGCTCATCAAAATGCAGGTTAATAATATTGGAACCCGCCTCTGCAATTGTCATAGCCAAACTTGCTAAACTGCCACGTTGATTAATAATATGAATATCTAAATCAACTGGAAAATCAGCATGAATTTTCTTTTCCCAATGCAATGGCACATATTGATCTGGTTGATGGTGATATTTTTTTAAAGAAGGACAATGCTCTACATGTACAATTAAACCTTGACCTGATTCAATATAGCCTGCAATCGGATCCCCTGGAATGGGGCGGCAACATTTGGCAAAGTTAACCACAATTCCTTCCGTGCCTTTTATAGCAAGTGGATGACGAACAGATGTATCACTTAATGTTGTTTTATCCGTGAGATGAGAGAGCTTTGCCAATTGTTTTGCGGCTAATATTGCTGTACGATTGCCAATCCCCACTTCTTCAAAAAAATGACTGACTGAATCTAATTTAGCGGTTTTTCTTAGTGATTCTAGATCCTCTTCGGGAATTTGCGCTAAGCTTAACTCAAAAGTATTCAAAGATTTTTCCAGTAATCGTTTGCCAAGTTCAATTGATTCATCACGCTGCTGTTTTTTCAAAAAATGTTTAATGTTACTACGTGCTTTTCCACTCACAACAAAATTAAGCCAAGCCGGATTGGGTCTTGCATTGATAGAAGTAATAATTTCTACTTGTTGCCCATTGATTAAATGCGTGCTCAAAGGTGCAAGACGTCGATCTAATTTAACTGCTATACAATGATTACCAATATCTGAATGAATAGCATAAGCAAAATCAACCGGTGTTGCACCTGCCGGTAATTCTAAAATCATGCCCTTCGGCGTGAAAACATACACTTCATCTGGGAATAAATCAGTTTTCACATTTTCAATAAATTCTAAAGAATTTTTTGTGCTTTTATGTAATTCTAAAACGCTTTTTAACCATTCTTGTGCACGAGATTGCGCTTCCCCTAATCCAGATTTTTCAGTTTTATAAAGCCAATGCGCAGAGATACCAAATTCAGCCATTTTATGCATTTCTTCGGTACGAATTTGCACTTCAATGGGTACGCCATAGGGGCCAAATAAAGTAGTATGTAAAGATTGATAACCATTTGCTTTGGGGATAGCTATATAATCTTTAAATCTTTGCGTAATGGGTTTATAAAGATTATGTAATACCCCTAAAACACGATAACAAGTATCGACTTTATCAACAATAACGCGAAAGCCATAAACATCCATCACTTCTGAAAAAGATAAATGTTTATCATGCATTTTTTTATAAATACTATAAACATGTTTTTCACGGCTTGTTAAAGAACGCGCACGAATATTATATTTTTGAAAACTACGATGAATTTCTTGATCAATCAATTCCATCATTTCTTGGCGATTGCCATGTGCTTTGGAAATCGCCGCTTGTAAAATACGATAACGCATTGGATAAAGTGTGCCAAACCCTAAATCATCAAATTCGACACGAAAAGCATGCATCCCTAAACGATTGGCAATCGGCGCAAAAATCTCGAGCGTTTCTTTAGCCACTCGACGACGTTTTTTTCGTGGCAAGCTGCCAATCGTACGCATATTGTGTAAGCGGTCTGCTAATTTAATTAAAATCACCCGAATATCACGCGCCATAGCCATCATCATTTTACGAAAATTCTCAGCTTGAGCTTCCGCACGACTTTCAAATTCGATTTGCGTCAGTTTGGTCACGCCATCCACTAAATCAGCGACTTCTTTACCAAATTGCAGTTCTATATTTTCTTTTTCAATATAAGTATCTTCAATGACATCATGTAAAATCGCGGCAATAATAGTCGGAACATCCATGTGCATGTCTGCCAAAATAGTCGCAACAGCCAAAGGATGAGTGATATATGGCTCGCCTGTATGGCGTTTCTGTCCTTCATGAGCTTTTTTTGCGCAGTCATATGCACTTTCAACGATTTTTATTTCTTGATCGTCAAGATAAATTTTTAATTGATTGATTAAATGGGTCACACCATCCAAGAATAATTCTCCTAGTTATAGCTTTATTATCCCTTATTTTTAAGATGGGTGCACTGCTTTCGCGGTATTTTAAGGCCTAAACATCCCTCCCTTTAAAAAAGGGAGGGGGGGATTTCCTAATTAATCTTCATGATCTGTAGAATGGTCTTCTTCAGAAATAATATGAGCTATTGGAGTTTCTTGCGGAACGACACGTGGAATCATGCGATCAATTTCATGTGCATCACTAAAATCAGTATGACCGGTTGCAATTTCACGTAACGCAACCACGGTTGCTTTATCATTTTCCCAGTCAACAACAGGATCAACACTTCCTCGCATTAACTGACGAGCGCGTTTTGATGCTAGCAATACTAATTCAAAACGGTTGGCAACATGATCTAAACAATCTTCAACTGTAATACGAGCCATTGATTTCGAGCCTCATTTGTAAATTATTCAAGCAGGGTTATTATTTTACTCTATTTTTATCAAATCTGATAGAAGTGTTTCATATTTAATAACTTGTTTTTTTTGTAATAATCGAGTGGCGTCGATTATAGTTTTTAATTCAACAACTGCCTGATTAAAAACAGCATTAACAATTACGTATTCATATTCTTTGATGTGCGAAATGGTTTCTTTTACATCTGCCAACCGTTGTTTAATAATATTAGGATGATCTTGATTGCGTAATTGTAACCGTTCCGACAAATCATCCAGTGACGGTGGCAAAATAAAAATGCTAATACACTGTGGAAAAAGTTTTTTGATTTGCTGACAGCCTTGCCAATCAATTTCTAAAATAACATCTAATCCTTTTTCTAAAGTCTGTTGCACCCAGGTGCGAGAAGTACCATATAAATGATTAAACACAGTGGCATATTCTAAAAAATCTTGATGAGCAATCATTTCATGAAATTGATCATTAGCTATAAAATAATAATTTACACCATCTTGTTCTTGGGGACGCTTAAGACGTGTGGTATGTGAAATGGAAACAGTGACACCAGGCATAGAGTCAACAAGCGCTTTGACAAGCGTTGTTTTCCCTGTGCCCGAGGGAGCTGCAATCACAAATAAGTTACCGGGTGAATGAGACATTTATTTAATCAACCTGTTCTTGTGTTTGATGGTTTTTAATGACACGATCGATCATTAAAGTGGTTGAAACATTTTTAACGACACCCAAAACACGCACCTCTCCACCGTAAGCTAGCACAATATCTGCTCCAACCACTTGGTTAACTTGATAATCACCGCCTTTAACTAAGATATCCGGTTGAATTTTTTTGAGTAAGCGCTTGGGTGTGCTATCTGCGAAAGAAATCACCATATCAACCATCCCCAAGCTTGCAAGTACTGCCATACGCTGATCTACATTGTTAATAGGACGCCCGCTGCCTTTCAACTGTTTGACTGAGGCATCATCGTTGATCGCTAAGATAAGATAATCACCTAATTGTTTAGCTTGCTGTAAATATTTCACATGACCTGCATGTAAAATATCAAAACAACCGTTGGTAAAAACGATTTTTTTACCTTTTAATCGCGCATCAGCAACGCTTAGTAGTAATTGTTCTTCGTTGACAATACCTGAAACGGCAGCAGATGAATTTTTTAAAGCAACAGCTAATTCTGGCGCACTGATACTTGCCGCCCCTAATTTTCCAACAACTAAACTTGCAGCTAAATTAGCAAGCATCATGGCGTAAGCTAAAGTGCTACCAGCCGCCAATGCTGCACCTAACACAGCAATGACCGTATCACCCGCGCCAGTGACGTCAAAAACCTCACGCGCATGAGCAGGTAAATGAATTTCTTCAGCCTCTTTTTGAATTAAAGTCATGCCACGTTCACCGCGCGTTAATAATAACGACTGAATATCATGCTCTTTTAATAAAGCAACGGCTTTTTCGACAATGTCTCGCTCATTTTTTGCAGAACCTGTAATCATCTCAAATTCTTTAAAATTAGGTGTAATTAAACTAGCATGACGATAAATACTGAAATCACGTCCTTTGGGATCCACTAAAATCGGGATGCCAGCTGCATGAGCTAATCGAATCAATTCTGCAGGGTCTCTAAGCGTTCCTTTACCATAGTCAGATAAAATCACGAGATTAGTATGCTTTAAGTAGTCTTTATAAACTGTCAAGAGCTCTGTTTGATCAAATTCTGGGAAAGATTCTTCAAAATCTAGTCGAATTAATTGTTGATGGCGGCTCATGACACGCAATTTGGTAATAGTCGGTATTTTATCAAATTGTAAAAGTGTATGCGTCAGGCCTGCAGCTGTTAACTGCGTTTTAATGACATCAGCTGCTTCATCTTTGCCGGTGATACCAATGATTTTAACGGATGCACCCAATGCTGAGATGTTTAATGCTACATTGCCAGCACCGCCTAATCTTTCATCTAACTGATTAATCTTAACAATGGGAACAGGCGCCTCAGGAGAAATACGGGCTGTCTCACCAAACCAATAACGATCAAGCATAATATCCCCAATCACGAGGACAGACGCTTGCTCAAATGGGGGTAATTCAGTCTGCATAATAATATCAGTATCTTCAGAAATTGCTCAAGTTTAGCATAGAGTTAGACTTAGTAAAAACGTTTCTCGCCTTTGGGTCGTGTTTTAAAACGCTTATATTGCCAAACATATTGCTCTGGTTTTTTCCTAATTATTTCTTCTAAAATTAAATTCAATCGACTCACATCGGCTAAAGGATCGCTGCTCGGAAAATTTTCAAGTGCTGGAGACAAGGTAACATCATAAAAAAATTGATTATCCCGTCGATAATAACTAATAGGCACGACAGCTGCTTCACTAAGCGATACAATCCGTGAAAGAGCAGTTAAAGATGCAGTTTGCACGCCAAAAAAAGGGGCAAATAAACTCCTTTTTCTACCCCCATCAATATCATAAGCATACCAAACAGCCGTATTTTGCTGAAGAGTCCGTAATAATTGGCGAATATCTTGACGTGGAATATAATTCACATAATGTTTTTTGCGAAAATGCTCATGAATAAAAGCAATAAAGGGTTTTTTATGCGGATAATACATTACGCCAAAAGTATAGTGCATGCCTAATAATCGACCAATTATTTCAATACACGTTGAATGGGGGGCAAGCAAAATAACGCCTTTTCCTTTGGCATAAGCTTTTTCTAAGTGCTCCATGCCATGTAATTGATAATGATTAGCTAATTTTTTATTCGGCAACCACCAAGCCATCCCTGCTTCAATTAAACCTAAACCAACAGAGGCAAAATTTTTCTTAGCAAGAATGCGACGGTTTTTTGCGGCTAAGTCTTTATAAGCATTAGCTAAATTAATTTTAGTAATCATTTTAAATTGTGAAGGAATTAAATACAGCAGTCGACCTATTCCCTGACCAATGACAAATTGCAAACAAAAGGGTAAACGAGTAATACACCACAATAGCCCCAAGGCTGTCCAAGCTGGCCAGTAAAGAGGATTTAAAAGTGAAGTCGGTTTTTTATTTTTTCGCATAAGATTGAACCAGATTGTATATTTTTTATGAGTTGAGGTAAACTGCTAAAAGCTAAAATATTAAACTAAATATTAAATTAATACTAAACTAAAGGAAAAGTAATGGAAAATAAATTCGGACTGCACTGTTTTATTTCCGGCAAAGTGCAGGGTGTCTGGTACCGAGCCTCAGCACAAGATGAAGCTGTTGCCCTAGGATTGACCGGATTTGCACGAAATTTGCCCGATGGACGAGTCGAAGTGAAAGCATTTGGCGAAAAAGAGCAAGTATTAGTTTTTTATACTTGGCTCAAAAAGGGTCCTAAGTTTGCGCATGTAGAAGAAGCGAGTTTTATGGAATGCCCCTGGGAAGATTTTGATCGATTTGCTGTGAAATAACCTAAATAGGCCAAATTATGACCAAGAAAATTCGACAAGCGTATGACAAAGACTTTTATGCTTGGGCTTTAAATAATGCAGAGTTGCTCAGGAAAAGAAAATTATCAGAAATTGATATCGACAATATTGCTGAGGAAATTGAAAGCATGGGAAAAAGTGAAAAAAGAGAATTAATTAATCGTTTGATTATTTTGATGGCTCACTTATTAAAATGGAAGCTTCAACAGCCAAGACGAAGCACTAGCTGGGAATTAACCATTAAAAATCAACGCGCGCAACTAATGGATTTATTAGAGGATAGCCCTAGTTTAAAAAATGAATTAGAAGAAACGTTTCGCAAAGCTTACCAACGAGCCATAAGCGTTGCTGCTGAGCAAACAGGAATAGAGGAAGAAAAATTTCCAAAAAAAGCGCCATTTACTTTGAAAGAATGCTTAACATCGAACTATTTCCCAGAATAAATAACTAGGAAATAATTCTAAATTTCAATCATCTCAAAATCATCTTTCGTGGCCCCACATTCGGGACATTGCCAAGTCAGCGGCACATCTTCCCAGCGGGTACCTGGGATAATGCCATCATCAGGCCAACCGGTTGATTCATCATAAATATAGCCACATAATAAGCACATATAACGTTTATATTGGAGCAACATTTTTTCTCCTCAATTTTATTAGTTGCAAATTGTAGCAAAAATGAAGTAGTTTTGTAGCTAAATTTTTAAGGAGAAAAAAATGAGCACACAAACGATCTTTGCAAAAGCCCAACACTTAATTCCAGGCGGCGTTAATTCACCCGTACGTGCTTTTTATGGGGTAGGAGGCGATCCTGTTTTTTTTAGATCGGCAAAAGGCGCTTATTTACAAGATGAGGCGGGGCGTGATTATATTGATTATGTCGGCTCTTGGGGCCCAATGATTTTAGGCCACGCTGATCCGCGAGTGTTATCTAAAGTAATGGTTGCTATTGAAAAGGGTTTAAGCTTTGGCGCGCCAACATCAATTGAAGTGCAATTGGCAGAAAAAATTTGTGAACTGATGCCTGCAATTGAAATGGTTCGCATGGTTAATTCAGGGACAGAGGCAACCATGAGCGCGATCCGTTTAGCGCGTGGGTTTACTAAACGTCAAAAAATTATTAAATTTGCAGGTTGTTATCATGGTCATTCTGACGCACTCTTAGTGGAAGCAGGATCAGGTGCGTTGACCTTAGGCGTGCCAAGCTCGGCAGGTGTGCCTCACAGTGTCACGCAACATACATTAGTTGCAGATTTTAATCGTTTAGAATCTGTTGCCGCCCTTTTTGAAAAATATGGTGAAGATATTGCGGCAATTATTGTAGAACCTGTTGCAGGCAATATGAATTGTGTGCCACCGCATCCTGAATTTTTACCTGGATTAAGAAAATTATGCGATCAATATAACAGTGTGTTAATTTTTGATGAAGTCATGACAGGATTTCGTGTGGCTTTAGGTGGAGCGTGTGAATATTATCAAATTAAACCTGATTTAATAACACTTGGAAAAATTATTGGTGGCGGCATGCCAGTGGGTGCCTTTGGTGGTCGCAGAGAAATCATGCAATGCATTGCGCCTTTAGGTCCAGTCTATCAAGCTGGCACTTTATCAGGTAATCCAATTGCCATGACCGCAGGGCTTGCAACACTTGATTTAATCCAAGCACCCTATTTTCATGCAAAATTAGCAGAGAAAACCCAAACGTTAATGCAAGGTCTTAAAACCCGCGCAGATACAGCTCGCATTCCTTTTCAAGTCACAAGCGTTGGCGGATTATTTGGGTTCTTTTTTATTGAAAAAGAAACTATTGAAACGTATGCAGATGTTAAGCAATCCAATGTCGCGCGATTTAAAAAATTCTTTCATGGCATGTTAAATCAAGGTATTTATTTCGCGCCTTCTGCCTATGAAGCAGGATTTATGTCAGAGGCACACGAACATTTAGAGATTGAAAAAACTTTGCAAGCAGCAGAAAAAGTTTTTAAAACTCTTTAAAAAATATTTAAAAATTATTTAAAAATTAAAAAAAGGGCTGAAAGATGTCAGCGACTAGAAACTATTCTTTTAGTACAATGCTTAAAAGTTATGTGGATAGCGCGGCCTCTGTTTTAAAAACTGTTGCAACATTCACACCCATCGACCATTTCTTAAAAGGAGCCTCTCAATTTTTTCGTGGGGCTTCTTTTTTGACACAAGCAAAGCAAACACGCGAAATTGTTGGAGAAGTATTTAAAATCAATATTCTTTATATGGCAGGCCCTTTAGTTGTTTATTCTCTATTTCGAGAAAATATAGAAAAACAATCAACTGAATATCAATTAATGGGCGTGATGGCTTTTGATTTAGCATTGACAGTTTTTATTAAACTTCCAGTATGGATCACACACACAATTGATAATACAGCTTATTCACTCGGTTTGTCACGCGCTGTTGCAAATGATGTTGCTTATTTGCTACCACATACTATGGCTAAACAATTAGGTGAAAAATTATCGCCGATTTTTGTTGAGATTTTTTTAAAAGATAAAAATAAAAAAGTATTTTCTGATGAAATATTTGTGAATTTATATGGAGTTTTTAAGGGATTTTTTAAATCACCCAAACCAACCGCTGAATTAGCAAAAAATATAACGACACAACTCATTGACGCTGTAGAATCAATTATTAGTAAAAATGATTTGGTATTATCAGATTTTACTGAAACACAACGTGCGGAAGTGATTACTCTTGCTGTAAAAAATATTTTCGATATTTTATCAAAAATGCTGCTTAATCCTCATCAAGAAATCAAACCAGAAAATAGTGTTTCGCCTCCCTCAGGAATGAAAAAACATTTAAGTACTCAATATTCATCCCACTTAATGAAAAAGCTGACTGACCATATTTCAAAAGTCTTATTTGATCTTAAGCCTCTTTTACCGATTGATTCAGTTGCGTCTTGTCGTTGTAATATTAAAAGAAAAGGATTAGGAGACTTATTTAAGCCATTCTATATGTCAGCTTATGCTGCTGCATATTTATTTCCTGATTTTTTAAATTTAATAGTAGTTGTTAGGCCTATCCCACTTGCGTTAGCACATACTATTTCTTTTTATATACAACTTTTACTTAAAGCATCAAGCGCTGTTAATAAAATATCTGGCTGCACACGGCATTATTCGTGGATGTATTCTGACAATCAATTTTTTTATTTAGGCATCTCAGCTGTTTGTTGGGCTATTGAACGAATAGTTGAAGAAATTCATTTTGAGTTTGCTAAACAGCCTATGGGTAAAATCGATCAGTTTTTATTAGAAGATGCCCTAACAAGTACTTCGTTAATATTATCGATTATCGCCTCACATGCTTTTAATGAGCAATTACCAGGAAAAAACCCACATCCTTTTGATATTTTTTTATTGCCTAGAAAAGCCACTAGAATATTAGTTAAAAAAATACATGAGCTATTTTTTAGTGGAAAAATACAATCACCGGAAGGATCTTTTAAGAAAATAAAAAATAGATTGAATTCGCCTTATTTACAAGTTAGTTTAGAATGGCTTTTACAAAGACACAGTGTTTTTCCAACCAAATTATATTATTTATTTAAAAATCCTGCATTAAAAAAAACAAAAGAATATAAAATCGATCTTTTACCGATTGTACTTGAACGGGAAAGTGTAAAAAAACTTTTTACACTTTATGAAGAAGATATTAAAAAAGCTTTATCCATGGCGAAAATCATGAAAATGTTAGCAAGCTTCATGAAGGAGACAATTAAATCTCCTGCAACTGCAGTTATTACAACGGCGTTTCTTTGGCCACTTTATTTTTTACAAGATAATTCATTTGATACTATCTTAAAACAGTTGGAAACAGCTGTTGAAGAACATAATAAAAAATTCCAAGTCACAACTGTTGAAGAAAGTGATGTAGCCATGCAACCGCTGACTAAGAATATGGTCATTGTGAGCAATCATGAGCTTGAAATGAAACAGGATGATGAAGATTATTTAGTAATAGACAATGATAATTCTTTTGAAGAAAAACCATCTCATTCATTGCAACAACCTGTTTATTGTGAAGTACCTGCGTTAGTGGGTTACTTAGCAAACGTTATTTGGCAGCGTATCACTCCACGCAATATCGTTGCCAAAAAAGATTGGACTACATTAAAAGAAGAAGAAAATACAAGCACTGCATTAGAACTTAGAAATCTCTAAGTAGGCTTTAAAATAACTAATAAAACAATAGCTGCTAAAAAAACAAGAGGAATCTCATTGATTAACCGATAAAAAACATGCGTGTGCTGATTGCGATTAGCTTTAAAATCAAAAAATAATTTACCTAAATAAATATGATAAATAATTAATAAAAAAACCAGACCTAATTTAAGATGTAACCATAATTGAGATTTATCAATATCCCACAAATAATAAAGTAAACTAAATCCTGTCAGCACAGTTAAAATACCACAAGGAGTGGTAATACCGAAATATAATTTTCTTTCCATGATTTTAAAGCGGTTGAGACTTAAATCATCTTTTGCTAATGCATGATACACAAAAAGTCTCGGTAGATAAAATAATCCGCTAAACCAGCACACCATAAAAATAATATGTAACGCTTTCAGCCAAAGTATCACGGAAATATCCTCTTTGTTCTTTAAAATTATGTATACTATCTCATAAAAATGATAGAGAAAATACAGGGGTCATCTATGCAAACAGCAGTTTATTTTACAGATAGTGCAGCCCGTAAAGTGTGGGAACTGATTGAAGAAGAAGGTAATTTTAACCTTAAGTTACGTGTCTATGTGACAGGGGGTGGTTGCTCTGGGTTTCAATATGGATTTAAATTTGATGAAATAGTCAATCCTATAGAAGATATCATGGTGACTAACCATAATCATAATGTACATTTAATAATAGATTCTATTAGCTCCCAATACCTTTTAGGCGCAGAAATTGATTACCAAGAAGATCTAGAAGGGGCGCGATTTATCATCCGCAATCCAAATGCAGCAACAACCTGCGGGTGTGGATCTTCTTTTTCGGTTTAGTGATTTTTATACACTACTTCCCTCTTTGAAAAAAGGGGGATTGAGGGCTGTCTATAGAAAATAAGGACATTATGTTCGCTCAGCTTAAGTATTTTAATAAATATTTTAATATTTTTTTAATCACACTAATTATTATTTCTATTTTGTTATTAGCAAATTTATCTAATCATTTTTTTATAACGTTTTTAAACAGTGATTATCTTTATTTATTCGAAACTGCAAAATTTTTATTTTCACACCAAACGCTTGCCGGTCAAAATGAACCCTTAGCACCTTATTATTTCCCAGATCTTGCATTGTTAACTTTATTAAATATTTTTACCAAAAATATATTGCTCCAACATTTTACCTATGCCATTATTTTTTTAACAACTTATTGTATTTTGGTCTATCAATTAATACAGTTATGTTTTACTGAAAAAGTTTTTGCGTTACTCGGTACTCTTTTAGCATTAAGTGCTGGGTTTTTTATTATTTTACCGCATTTTACTTTTTTAGAAGAATGGTCTGGATCACATTTTAGTATTATTATTTTTAGTTTATTTTTTATAAATTTTTATGTTAGAACTCTACAAAAACCACTTAAATTAAGTAACTGTATCGGATTTTTTTTATTAATTTTTGCTATGTTCATTTCAGATAGATTATTATTTCCACAATTTTTACTGCCCATTGCTATTTTGATTCTATTTGATAAATTTCAAAAAAAAATAAGCCGACAAAAAACCCTATTTTGGCTGGGTCTATTTTTTTTAATGATACTTTTAAGTCTTGAAATAAATAAATTATTACAGTATTTTGATATAAGCACTTCTTATAATGCGAATTTATTTCGTATTCGCAATATTCATAAGCTTCATTATATTATTCTAAATGAAGCTAAATTATGCTTAATGATTTTTAAAGAAAATATATTTATATATGGGCTATTATTATTGTATCAATTATCAAGTATTTTTTTATTTAAAAAAAATAGGCAGCTTAATCACTTATCGCGCATTATTTTATTTTTGTGGGCAGCCGAACTTAGTAATTTCTTATTAGTTATTTTATCTGGCAAGTTTAATACAATCGAACATTTGCGCTATTTATCATTACTATATTTTTATCCCCCTATTTTATTTTCATTCAGTATTGTATTTTTTTTAGCAGAAAAAAAATATGCAGTAACTGCTTATGTTTTTAGCATGTTATGTATTGCCTGCAGTTTAGGATTTTTTTTAAAAACTTATTCAACTTATTTAACTTATTCGATAGAACCACTTTACACTGAAAATGTGCGTTGTATTGATGGATTAAAAAAACAATATGCTATTCAAAATGGCTTAGCACAATATTGGTATATGCGTGAAGTTCGTTTATTATCTCATCAACATATACAAATATCACAAATAGATAAATGGTTAAATCGGGTGAATTATCTTGATAATAAAACAAATTTTTATGAGAAAAGACCAGACATTCGTCCGCTTTTTTATCAATTTATTATTGTCAATGCCTTACCCAAAAATAATTTAATTAAGCAATTTGGTAAACCTGATCAAATTGTTTTTTGTCAAAATGATGAGATTTGGCTTTATCAATCAAATATACATCTTGTTCAATTAAATCAAGCTATTGTCAAGAAAAAGATCGTGCAATATTAAGCCTTGAAATTTTAATGATTACGATGTAGGGTTAACAAACTGTAAGGTTTAGGAGTTTAGGAATGAGTACGGGTCTTGCAAAGAGATTACAAACAAGACATGTTAATATGATTGCAATTGGTGGTTCAATAGGAACAGGGCTTTTTTTAGCAAGTGGTTATTCTGTTTCAGTGGGTGGTCCTGGTGGTGCACTATTAGCTTATACATTGATGGCATTGATTGTTTATTTTTTAATGACAAGCCTCTGTGAAATGAGTGCTTTCAATCCAAGTTCTGGTACGTTTTGTGAGTATTCTAGTTTATATGTCGGAAAATCCTTTGGCGCTGCTATGGGATATAATTATTGGCTAAATTGGGCTATTACTATTGCAGCTGATATCTCTGCTGCATCGTTAATTTTAAGTTATTGGTTTCCTCATGTGAATGGGGCTTTATTTTCGATTGTTATTTTTTGTATTATTTTTCTTTGTAATGTTTTTTCGGTTAAAGTATATGGTGAAATTGAATATACCATGTCATTTGTAAAAGTCGCGGTGATTATTGCTTTTATTTTACTAGGTATTTTTGCAATTTTTCAGCAACCAGAATTTGGCTTGCATAATTGGACCATGGGTGATGCGCCCTTTCATGGAGGATTTTTAGGATTCATTACTGTTTTTTTATTTGCTGGATTTTCTTTTCAAGGAACAGAATTAGTAGGCGTTGCATCGGGTGAAACAGAAAATCCAGCTGTCACCATTCCTAAATCTATTAAATATGTTTTTTGGCGATTGACATTATTTTATGTATTGTCAATTGCGGTGATTACTTTGCTTATTCCGTATAATGATTTACGCTTGACCTATCAAGATAAAGTCAGCATGAGCCCGTATACGCTTATTTTTAGCACGTATTTTTCACATTATGCAGGTGATATTATTAATTTTGTTATTCTAATTGCAGTATTATCAGCTGCGAATGCCAGTATGTATTCTTCAACCCGGATTTTATGGTATTTAGGGAAAACTGGCCAAGTCCCCGCTATTTTTGGTCGCTTAAATCCTTATGCGGTACCCATCACTGCATTAATTGCCTCAGGGTTAGTTGGATCATTAGTATTTTTATCTTCGATCGTTGGCAATGGTCTTTTATTTGCTTATCTTATTCAGATATCTTCTTTATCAGGTTTTATTGCTTGGTTTGGTATTGCTTTAAGCCATTATCAATTTAGAAGAAAATATTTAGCAAAAGCAGGAGGGCTTAAAATTTTACCCTATAGAGCAAAATTTTATCCTTACGCGCAAATTATTTCGATGGTAGCCTTATTATTTGTTATTATTGCGCAAATCATTCCAGTTGTGCATGATCAAAACTATCAATTCACTGATTTAATCTTGACTTATTCATCTGTCTTGCTATTTTTAGTGTTGTTTTTGGGACATAAATTTTTTAGTAAAAAACTGGCACCCATTAAATAATAATAACTAATAAGGTTTTATATGGGTATTGAGTTATTGCCAGATATTATTTTGCAAAAATATGAAGTTCATGAGTGGAAACATGCTTGCGCCATTCTTAAAAGTGATTTTCCGGCAGAATGGAGTGATTTAACTGATCTTTTATTAAACTTCAAACTGTGTAAAAGTTGGATTATAGAAGCAGGCGGGCGTAAATCAAAAGTGTCAGAATATATTGATGGATTTTTATATAATAAAGGTTGGCAAGAAAAGCATTTTAATACTGCATTACATGTCGATGGGTATGAAATGGTCTCACCAACCCATAAAATTGACTGCTATAAAAACAGAATTGCTTTAGAAATAGAATGGAATAATAAAGACCCATTTTTTGATCGCGATTTAAATAATTTTAGACTGCTTTTTGATTTGCGGGCAATTAGTGTTGGTATTATTATAACAAGATGTGACGACCTGCAGGCTATCTTTAACCAATTAGGCAGAGGGGCTTCGTATGGCGCTTCTACCACACATTTGGGTAAATTATTACCTAGAATCTTAGGTGGTGCGGGTGCAGGCTGTCCTATTTTGGTATTGGGGATAAAATCTGAATTATTCGATGAGAGATGTTAATGAAACGTCAAAGCGCCGCAGTTGATTTTGTAAAAAAGTGTCAAGGGTTGGACTGTGGGGCTATTTTGGCTGATCCGCCCTGGCAATTCCAAAATCGCACAGGAAAAATGGCTCCTGAGCATAAGCGTCTGAAACGATATCCCACTTTACCTTTAGAAGATATTATGGCGATTCCCGTGATAGAAGCTGCAGCGGATAATGCGCATTTATATCTTTGGGTACCGAATGCTTTATTAGCAGAAGGTTTGCAAGTGATGGAAGCGTGGGGATTTCAGTATAAATCGAACATTATTTGGCACAAAGTGCGAAAAGATGGCGAACCGGATGGGCGAGGAGTTGGATTTTATTTTCGCAATACCACAGAATTATTATTATTTGGCATTCGTGGTACGTTAAGAACCCTATCTCCTGGCCGTACGCAAGTAAATATTATCAAATCCCGAAAACGTGAGCATTCGAGAAAACCGGATGAGCAATATAATCTCATCGAAGCGTGCAGTCCTGGGCCTTTTCTTGAATTATTTGCCAGAGGCTCTCGAAAAAAATGGCATACTTGGGGTAATGAGGCAGAAAAATACGCGCCACATTGGCCAACTTATAAGCACAATAGCGGTGAAAAATAGCGGATTGAGGGTGGGCAAAGCGCAGCGTGCCCACCCTACATTTTATTAAGGATGCCATTTTGGAAGGCGAGACTGCATTGCAGGTTTTCTGGTTGGAGCGATTATTTTTGGTTTTGGGAACAGTAAGCACCAAGGTGTTTTTGGATCTTCTTTGGATAGGTCTTTAGATTCTCTTTGGCGTTTTAAAAAATCATGATGAGGATTCTGATAGCCGCGATAAAATTCAGCTTGAGTTTTATCAAATTTTTCTTTTAATTTTGGGTCGAGAGTTTTTACATAGTCTAAAGTGTTTGTTTGGCGCAAAGAAGCTTCATGCAATGGATCCGGATGCACAGATAAGATGTCATTAGGTTGAATTTTTGCATAATGACCATTAGAAAGCTTTTTTCTTTCTATAGCAACAATAATCTGTAACATATCTTCATCATCTTCATAATATTCATAACCAGATTTTCCAGCTTTGTGGATGGCTGTTAATAGCGTGTCATGAGAATTGGGATGAAATAATAGCGTGTCACGATAATTGGGATGCAAACGGCCTTTTCCTATTATTATATTAGCTATTTTTTCTAATATATTATGATTATCTGAATTTTCAATTAATTTAAGATTAGATATTTCAAAAGAAGTAGATATTTTATAAAAAACCATTTTGTAAGAAGCATCCTGATTTTTATCTTTTTCTTCTTCACTTTTCCAGAATGGATTTTTATAACCCTTAGAACATTCCTTTATGAGCGGTGCAAGTTGTTCTTTTGTGTAACATATTGCTCGCCGCTTAGTTACACCAAATCGCTCATACACAAAATGTACACCTTCGTGAGGATGTACCGAGAAAATATCAGTTAATTGTGAATAAAAGTTAGAGTGTCTTTTTATAGCTAAAAAAAATGGCATTGCACCCTTATCCATTAGTAGGCGTTTTCCTTCATAAACGACAGCTGCTTTTTCTAAACTATCACTCATTTCTGCACAGGGATCAACTAAATCAGCCATTTTTTTTAATAAAAAGCGGCTTAAATAATTATTGTCTTGAATAGCTCTCAGATGGTCTAGAGTATACTCTCCACTTATGTCAACATACCCAATTTCTTCTTCAAGGGCTTTACTAAAACTAAAACTCATATTTTATTTACCTGTTCTTGCAGACATTTTTGAAATTGCAATGGCCTATCTATAGCGCTAAAAGGATCGCCACTACCACCAAATGTATTCACAATCACTGTGCCGTAATTTAAAATCTGTCCTAATAAACTTTGATTCACCGATAAATTAGCAACCGTTGCAAGCCGTGTATCATTTGCATGACGAAAGAAAAATCCTTCTTTCAATAAAATACGTTTATTAGTCACAGCATAATCAGATGTAAAATAATCTAATAGCGTATATCCCCAAGAAAAAATAGCTGCCAGTGTCGGCAGAAAAGCAAATCGACTAATAAAATGATTCGCATGCAAATAAAAAATAATAGCAATAATTGTTAAAGCCACTGGAGTAAGAAAAATAATAACATGCTTTTTGGTACGATATAAAATAACTTCATCTTGAAGTAAATTGTTGTCAATATAGCTCATATATTTAATCCAAAGTTTGCCGATACCGTTTAATACCCAAGATTAATACGACAAATAAGAATAATAATATAGCATAAATAGCCGGTAGAATAGCTTCTAAGCCATTTCCTTTTAATAAAATACCACGAACAATGACTAAAAAATGTGTTAAAGGCAAAGCATTGCCAATCACTTGCGCCCATTCAGGCATCCCGCGAAAAGGAAACATAAATCCTGACAGTAAAATCGAGGGTAAGAAAAAGAAAAAAGAAAGTTGCATCGCTTGTAATTGATTTTTGGCAAAAGTCGAAAACATTAATCCCACCGCTAAATTGGCAGCAATAAACGGTAAACACGCAAATAATAATAAAATAATGCTGCCATTGATCGGCACTTTAAATAAATCATGTGCAAAAAATAAAATTAATATAATCTGAATATATCCTACCAAAATATAAGGAATTAATTTACCCAGCATAACTTCAATTGGACGCACAGGCATCGCAAGCAAACTTTCCATCGTCCCGCGTTCACGTTCGCGAGTAATCGCAAGGGACGTAATCACAATCATTGTCATCGTCAATACTACACCTAATAATCCAGGAACAATGTTATATTGCGTAATACGTGCCGGATTATATTTTGGCTGAACAATTAAATTAACCGGAGCATCGGGACGATTGAGATAAGATAATATTCCATTGTATTTATTATAAAGTAATTGGTTAATTTGCGTAACTGCATCTATCGCATTACCGGTTGCAGCAGGATCGGTTGCATCAGCTTCAATTAATATTTCAGGATTATTTTGATGAATTAATTTTTCAGTAAAATGTTGGGGAATATAAATAATAAATTGAATATTCCCACGCGCAAGTTGATCTTCAGCTTCTTTTTGAGAGTGAATAGTTGTTAAGAGATCAAAATATCTAGAATTTTGTAAGGCAACAGTAAAATCTCGAGTGAATGCACTTGAATCAGCTGCAACATATGCTGTCGGTAATTTTTTAGGATCGGTATTAATAGCAAATCCAAATAAAATAAGTTGTAATAAAGGCAAGCCAATCATCATGCCAAAAGTAACGCGATCTCTTTTCATTTGCGTAAATTCTTTTAAAACAATTGCCCACAACCGTGTAAAAGAAAAGTAAATTTGCATATCAATCTCTATTTTTTGTCTTGCCAACAAGACTGATAAAAACATCTTCCAGGCCAGGGGTTATTTTAGTACATTCAAATGCTGGCATCGCCAAAGACTGAATCGTCTGCGTCAATAATTCATCATTGGAACCACATACATGTAAACGTGTGCCAAAAAATGCAATTTGTTCAACGCCAGGTTTATTTCTCAGTAAGTCTTCAAGCTGTATTAAATGCTCGCCTGAAATAGACCAAGTATGTAATCCAGATTGTTGAATAATTTGTTCAACCGTTCCTTGAGCGAGCAATTGTCCATAAGAAATATAAGCTAATTTAGTGCAGCGTTCTGCTTCATCCATATAATGCGTACTGACTAAAGTTGTAATATCGCGCGCAGATAATTTATGAATTTCATCCCAAAATTCGCGTCTAGCTTTGGGATCAACACCTGCCGTTGGCTCATCTAATAAAAGTAATTTGGGTTGATGTAATAAACAACCGGCTAAAGCTAATCGTTGTTTCCACCCGCCTGATAGACTACCAGTGATTTGATTTTGTCGCTCGGTTAAGTTAAATGTTTTAATACAATCAGCAATAGCACGCTTGCGATGGGGGATTTGATAAATGCGTGCGATAAAATCTAAATTTTCATAGGCAGTCAAATCATGGTACAAACTAAAACTTTGCGTCATATAACCAACTTGACTTTTGATCGCATAGGATTCGGTTAAGATATCATACCCTAAACAATGCCCCTCACCAGAATCAGGTATCAGCAAGCCGCAAATCATGCGTAATGTAGTCGTTTTACCACTCCCATTGGGCCCTAAGAAACCACAAATTTCACCTGTTGCTACTTGTAATGAAAAATCAACTACGGCAGGTTTTCCAGAAAAACTTTTATTAATGTGGGAGACATCAATCACTAAATGATTATTAATATTTTTTTTATTATTATTCATTAAGCGTAATATCCAACGGTTGCCCGGGATGAAAATTTTTGGCAATAGCTGCGGGTAAATCAGCACGAACTAAATAAACTAAATTATAACGCGTATCTGCACTATAAATAATGGGCGGTGTATATTCTGCCTCAGATGAAATATAATTAATACGAGCTGTATAGGATTGTTGACAACCATCACACGTAAAATGTATCACTTGCCCAAGATGAAGCGTGCTTAATTTTGTTTCGGGAATATAAAATAAGACACGGATATTATCTGGCGTTAATAAAGCTAACACCGGTTGATTGACCGCAACTTTTTCACCGATACGATAAAAAGTATCAAAAACATAACCAGACGCTGGGGCATGCATCGCTTTTTGGTTGAGGGCCCACTGGGCTTGCGTTAAAGCTCTTTGCGCCGATTCTAGTTGTTTTGCCTTGCTATCATAATTTGTTTGTGCTTGATCAACATCTGATTGGGATGCAGCATTATGTAAATATAGTTGCGCTTGACGGTGTAATTGAATTTTATCAAAACTCAACTCAGGAACTAATTGCGCAACATTTGCCTCTGCTGCCTGCATAAAAGCAAAATCAGGTTGCGGATCAAGTTGATAAAGCAAATCGCCTTTTTTAACAGGTTGCCCACGTAAGACGTATAAATGAAATAACGTACCTGGTACTCCGCTTGCAATATAAGTATATTGCCCTTCAATATAACCGGATAAGGGTTTATTAGTATTTTCATCGCAACCTGCTGCGAACAGAATAAATAATACTATAAAATATTTTTTACATAAAAACACTTTATCTTTCACCTACATTTTCCTTTTTTATTACTTTTTATATGAATAGCTGTATTATCTTTTAAAAATCTTTTATTGGCGATAATTATTTTAAATACTTAAGCGCTCTATAGGACATGTCATGCAATGACTGCCGCCGCGCCCTCGGCCTAATTCACTACTTGGAATAGTGATAACTTCAATGCCTGCTTTTCTCAGTAAAGAATTGGTATAGGTATTGCGATTATAGGCAACAGCCAGCCCAGGGGCTAGCGCAACTAGATTATTCCCATCATCCCATTGCTCTCTTTCTGCTTCATAACTATTGCCACCCGTTGCAATTAAACGCAGCTTTTTAATGCCAATTGCGGCTGCAAGCACTTCTAAGAAAGGTTTTTTTTCAATAGTCATATCAATCATTGATGAGGATGCATTACCCGGTTGCAAAGTAAAACTATGAATATTGTGTACTGCTTCTGGAAAAATAGTAACAAGATCAATATCGCAAAAAGTAAGAATAGTATCTAAATGCATAGCGCTTCTTGACTTGGGTAATTGCGCTGCGATAATTTTTGTCGCAGTGCCTTTAGAAAATAAAGCTAACGCAACTTGCATCACTGCTTGAGGAGAGGTACGCTCTCCCATGCCAATTAAAATAACACCTTTCCCCAGATTCATCACATCTCCACCTTCAAGTGTCGCAAGGCCATATTCTTGATCTGAATCTCCCCACCATATTTTTAAATTTTCGCAAAATAAAGGATGAAAACGATAAATAGCACTCGTCAGTAAAGTCTCTTGACGCCTGGCTGGCCAATACATAGCGCTTAATAGTACCCCATTATTGATCCAACAACTGGTATCACGAGTAAATAACGTATTGGGTAAGGGCGGAAGAATAAAATCTCCTGGTTTTAAGCAATTTAAAACCAAACTATTGGTAAAAAAAGGCAGTTCTGCTTTAATAATCCCGCCAATCAAATAATCTGCTAAAAGAGAATGAGGACATTCATTTAACCAACTGCGCAACTGTTCTTGTAATCCGCTATCAATTAAATTAAGCGTCAATTTACGATCTAGTATCCATTGGCGTGCTTTAGGATTTGCTAAAATATCTGTTAGTAAATCATGCAGTTCAAATACTTCAACGCCTCGCTCTTGCATGATATTAACAAAAGCATAATGATCCGTTTTTGCTTGTGATACCCATAGAACATCATCAAATAATAAACTTTGACAATTGTGTGGTGTCAGACGTTGTTGAGCCAATCCTGGGCGACAGACTAACACTTTGCGTAATGGACCCACCTCTGAATAGACACCAAGCGATACCATACTGATTTCTCCGGATTTAAATTTAAATAGTCAACTTACCAAAAGATAAAAGACCAATGGCAGTGAGTGCAAATAAAATAATAATGCTTACAATAATTTTTTCAAAAGGTTTAAATAGTATTTTTTGCTGTTGTCTTTTAGCGATAATATAAAAAATAGCACCTGGCATATATAATAATGCACTTAAAAATAAATATTTTAATCCTGCTGCATACAGCAACCAACAACAATATCCACATGCCAACCATGCAATTATTTTTTCTTTTAAACCAGATTTTTTTGAAACTTGAATCGCATAAACAGCACTCAATAAATAGGGTATCAAAATCATCGAAGTCGCAAGTGAGATCATGGCTAAATAAGTTGCTTTTGAAAATAAGATAATCACTAAAAAAATTTGAATTAAACCATTTGTTAGCCATAATGTGTGCGTTGGCACATGGTTCTTATTTTCTTTAGCAAAATAAAGCGGCATCAATTGCTCGCTTGCTGGAGTAAAAAGTGCTTCTGCTGCAAGTAATGTCCAAGCAAGCAAAGCCCCGCCGGCAGAAATTAATAAACCTAGCACCATCACCATGCCGCCTGTGCGGCCTATTACTTTATCAATGACACTTGCCATTGATAAATTTTTTAAACTACTCAGTTCTGTTTGTGAAAGAATACCTAATGATAATAATGAAACCATCATTAATAATAAAAGCGTTATGCCAAATCCGATAAAAGTTGCTTTGCCAATATCTTGTCGATTTTTAGCGCGTGCTGAATAAACACTAGCCCCTTCAATGCCAATAAAAACCCAAACTGTCACCAACATTGTGCTTTTTATTTGCTCAAAAAAAGAAGTGTGTCCCCAAAAATTAAATGAGAATATTTTAACTTGAAAGGCTGGAATAATGATAATAATAAAAAATAGTAACGGCAAAATTTTAGCAAAAGTAATAACAGCATTCAAAAAAGCCGCCCCTTTAATGCCGCGTAAAATAAAAAAATGCACCGTCCAAAGCGTCAATGAAGCGCCTAACAGAGCAGGTAACGTATTCCCCTCACCAAAAATCGGGAAAAAATATCCAAGCGCTGCAAACATCGCCATTAAGTAGCTCACATTGCCAAGCCAGGCGCTTACCCAATATCCCCAAGCTGAATTAAACCCAATAAATTCTCCGGCGAAGGCTCGCGCATAAGCATACACGCCGTTATTTAAATTGGGTTTTTTCATAGCTAGGGTTTGATAAACAGAGCAAAGTAACAGCATCCCAACCCCAGTAATCAGCCATCCCATTAAGATCGCGCCTGCGCCAGCTTTTGCGGCCATATTTTGTGGTAAATTAAAAATGCCACTGCCAATCATTGACCCAACGACTAAGGCCAGTAACATCGCTAAATTTAACTTTGGCGGAGAGGATTCAGGGGTAGCAAAAGACTGATTCATAGATTAAGTTATAGATGATTCAAAATAGATATTCAAAATAAATATTGGCTATTATATTATAAATTACAAAAATATTGTATAATTTTGTTCTTTGAATACGAGATTTGACAAAAATGAGCTTTAATCTACGCAATCGCAGTTTGTTAAACCTAAAAGAGTTCACTACCCGAGATATTCGGTTTTTATTGGATCTTGCTGCGGAATTAAAGCGAGCAAAATATGCTGGCAATGAAATGCAGCGTTTAAAAGGTAAAAATATTGCACTTATTTTTGAAAAACCCTCTACTCGTACCCGATGCGCTTTTGAAGTAGCAGTACATGATCAAGGGGGGCATGTGACTTATATTGATCCTGTGAGCTCACAACTGGGTCATAAAGAATCTCTTAAAGATACCGCGCGCGTATTAGGCCGATTTTACGATGGGATTGAATATCGCGGCTTTCATCAAAGTGTGGTTGAAGATTTAGCAAAATATTCTCATGTCCCTGTATGGAATGGTCTAACCGATGAATTTCATCCAACCCAAATTTTAGCTGATTTATTAACAATGGAAGAGTTTAGCAAAAAACCTTTAAATGAGCTGTCTTTTTGTTATTTAGGCGATGCGCGATTTAATATGGGTAATTCACTTTTGATTGGTGGTGTCAAAATGGGAATGGATGTGCGCATCAGTGCTCCGACTGCATTTTGGCCTAATAATGAACTGATTACTGAAATGCAAACGCTGGCAAAAAGTACAGGTGCGACGATTACATTAGAAACTGATCCCAAAAAAGCGGTTCAAGGCGCAGATTTTCTGTATACCGATGTCTGGGTATCGATGGGAGAAGCAAAACAGGTTTGGGAAGAACGCATTAATCAACTAAAACCTTATCAAGTCAATAGCGAGCTTATGAAAGCAACCGGAAAACCACGTGCAATGTTTATGCATTGTTTGCCTGCTTTTCATAATCTGGACACAGCCGTTGGACGAGATATTTTTGATAAATTTGGTCTAAAAGAATTAGAAGTCACCGATGAAGTTTTTGAATCAGATGCATCTATTGTTTTTAGTCAAGCTGAAAATCGTATGCATACGATTAAAGCTGTATTAGTCGCGACATTGGGCTAAAAATTAAAAGTTCAAAGGGATGGGTCATTAAAAATAGGAGTCTATTTTGCGAATAGTGTTGGCATTAGGTGGTAATGCGTTGCTGCATCGCGGAGAGCCGCTGACATCTGATAATCAATTAATGAATATTAAACGAGCCGCTTTGCAAATTAAGTGTATTGTTCCTAATAATCAATTAATTATTACTCACGGCAATGGACCGCAAGTTGGTTTATTGGCGTTGCAGGCTGATGCGTATCCAGCAGTTAAATCTTACCCGCTAGATGTTTTGAGCGCTGAAACGGAAGGGATGATTGGGTATTTACTGGAACAAGAGCTTGCTAATTTACTGCCTGCACGTTCGATTGTGACTTTATTAACAAGAGTCATTGTCGATAAAAATGACCCTGCTTTTTCTCATCCAACTAAACCAATTGGACCTATGTATTCTAAAGCAGAAGCTTTGCAATTAGCCAAAGAAAGAGGGTGGTCAGTGGCGCCAGATAATTCAGGGTATAGACGAGTGGTAGCCTCCCCTTTGCCGCAAAAAATTTTAAATATTGAGCCTATTTTATGGTTGCTCAATCATGAAGCGATTGTGATTGCAGGTGGCGGCGGCGGTATTCCTGTGAGCTCATCATCAGAAGGGTATTCTTCTCATGGAATAGAAGCTGTTATCGATAAAGATTTATGCAGTGCTATGCTTGCCAAAGAAGTGTCTGCTGATTGTTTTTTAATTGGTACAGATGTTGATGCGGTCTATCTTGACTGGGGAAAGTCAACACAACAGCCCATACGTGAGATTTCTCTCAGCGAAATAAACTCTCTTTCTTTTGCCGAAGGGTCAATGGGCCCTAAAGTGAAAGCAGCTTGTCAATTTGTTGCACAAACAGGCAAAAAAGCAATCATTGGTGCTTTGGATCAAATTGAAGACATGCTACAAGGTCATGCCGGGACCTGTATTAAAGCCTAAAAAGTACCTCTCAATAAACAAAAAGGGTATTATTAACTTTTAGGATTCTTTAAAAAAAGGAATTGTCTGTTATGCCAGGAAGTAGTTCCCCTGCTAACTCAAATACCCCTTTTCACTCGTTTCCAGAGCCTACTCAAACCCCAACTGGCGAGCCCTCTACAAGTCTTATCTATAAATTATGTGTGCTTTTGTTGTTCTTGCTTGGCCTTTGTTCATTTTTTTTATATAAGCAACCTACAGACAATTGCCTTGAAGATGCAGATTGTGGTGAATCTTTAAAAAATTTACTTGGGCCTTTTGCGGTTGTTATTTTATATTCATTTGGGGCAGGTAGTTTTACATTATTAAATGCAGATTTTGCCTCCCAATTAATTGAAAGATTTTCTGAATTTGACAAAGAAATTAAACATCCCGTTAAACGAACATTATCAAAAGTAGCTTCTATTGCCTTAGGTTTAGTCGGGAATATTTCATCCGCTGCCAATGCTTATTCAAATGACTCTCCTTCAGATGAAATAGGTTTATCTTTTGCCGGCACGGTTGTTTCTCGTTGCGGGAAAGCATCTGGGTTAGTACGCAGAGGGATTCCTCATCTTTTCGAAAGCGTCAGCAGAAATGGCAAGCGCGCCTACTGGGCTTTACTGGAATGCACGGTTGGATTATCTGCTGAACAAAAACAGGCGCAGCAAGCTGTCTATCGACAAATGGAAAATCAAAAAAAATTGATAGCAAATGTCAAAGAACATTGGAGAGTGTTATTAAATCGTTTGGCAAAAAAAGAGGATTTATCAGAGATTTTAGACCATACAAATGAAATTGAAACACTTACATTACAAGAAATAGGTAGATTACCTACCTCTTCTTTTCAAGCAATCATACATGATGTTATTAAAAAACTGTTTCAATTAAATATTTCTACATTTGTGATACTTCCCATATTAATGACGATTCATGCGTCCATCAAAAAAGTACTTTTTGCAGATGATACGAATTGGCAATCTATTTCATTGACTTCGATGTTAGGAGCAGTTGAAGCCTTACTCGTCTTTAAAATAGCAAGTGACGTTGGCGATAATATTTTTGATTTACTAGAAAGTGCGTTGAATAAAAAACCCATTCCAAATTTAACCCATCAATCCAACCCTATCATGACTTTTATGGGTAAAAGCATGTTATTTGTGGTTGCTTGTTTTTCTTTTCAGAATGTTTTGGAGTCTTATTTGCGTAATGCAATCAGTCATAATCCTTATACTCATTTTGGCAAACCGGGCATTTATATGGTTAAACTGATGACGGCGTTTTATCATCATAAACCCATGATGATGTTTTTTGATAGCACCACTAAAAGACTCACCCATGATCCTATCAAGAAAAAATTATATGCGATCGAATCAGAAGTTAAAAAAATAACTGAATTATCCCCAATGGACGCACATGAATATATTGCCACTCGCATTCCTACTCGTATTCAAATAAAATGGCAAATTGAAATACCTGAACAAAAAAACCCTGATCAGATATCTATATACATGACATGCTGTTGTTTTTTTTCATCAAAAAAAATAGCGTCTCCTCTTCTGGAGCCTCCCAAGGATCCTAATCAACAGAAAAAAAAATGTGAGCTTTAAAAAGCCAATGATTTGGCGAAAAATTCAGAGTAGTATACAATACCTGTTATGCAGACGCTTATATGGCAAAAAATACCCCCTGCATTGCCGATGCATGTTTTAAATTGGCTGCAGGATAAAAATTCTTTTATGGAACGCTTAGTGGCGTATCATATTAATAATGCGCGCGTGAATGTTTTGCAAGAGCATTGGGAATTGCCGCATAGTTGGGAATCAGCTGTATTACAAGAAAAGAAAGAAATATTTTCTCGAGAAGTATTAATTCAAAATGATCATCAATTTTTTATGTTCGCAAGAACTATTTTACCTAAAGTTTTATTAGACACAGAATTATTTGAATTATTTCATTTAAAAAACCGTCCATTAGGATCGGCTTTATTTAATTACGCTAACATGCAGCGAGATGATTTTTATTTTACTGCACTGATACCTGGGATGTATTTGCATGATAAAACAACAAGTGCTACGCAAACAAATTTTTTAGAATTACAGGCGCGATATTCTGTTTTTACTTTAAATACACATTCGTTATTATTAACTGAAGTTTTTTTACCTGATATATTAAATTATGCCTGAAAAAATAAAATCTGAAAAACTAAAATATTATGCAATGTTAGCGCGCGTTCATAAACCACTTATTTATTTTTTATTAATATGGCCAACATTGTGGGCACTATGGCTTGCAGCAAATGGGCAACCCTCTGCTAAAATCGTCGGTATTTTTATTATCGGCGCGCTATTGATGCGTTCGGCTGGATGTGTGTTGAATGATATAATCGATCGAGAATTTGATAAAAAAGTCACACGCACACGCAATCGCCCATTGGCTGCCAAAAAAATTAAAGTAAAAGAGGCGTTCTGTGTTTTAATTATTTTATTAAGTCTAGCAGGTTCTTTGTTATTTTTCTTACATCGACTCACTATATTCTATGCATTAATAGGTCTTATTATTACTAGTATTTATCCTTTTCTAAAAAGAATCACTTATTTGCCTCAATTAGGATTAGGCATTGCATTTTCCTGGGGTATTCCTATGGCTTTTGCTGAAGAAATGGGGAGAGTGCCACTTGATGCTTGGCTATTATTTACAGTAGCTGTGATTTGGCCTGTTATCTATGATACGATTTATGCGCTAGCTGATGAAAAAGACGATAGAAAAATAGGTATTAAATCCACAGCTATTTTATTTGGCAGGTGGCAAAGAGAAATGATTGGATTGTTACAGATTATTTTTTTACTTTTATTAAGTGCGATTGGTGTTATTTTTCAGTTAAATTTATTTTATTTTTCAAGTTTATTAATAAGTGCTTTTTTATTTTCGTATCAACAAAAATTAATTACTCAAGGTGATTCAGCTACTTATTTTAAAGCTTTTGTGCACAATCATTGGGTAGGTCTTGTGATTTTTGTAGGTATTTTATTGAGTTATCCTAAATGAAAATTGTTGCTGATGAAAAAATTCCACTTCTGCAACATTATTTTGGTGAGCAAAATAATTTAATTTTAAAAAATGGTCGTGATTTGCAAAAAAAAGATGTGCTAGATGCTGATCTTTTAATTGTGCGATCTGTTACCAAAGTCAATGCTGATTTATTACAAGATACTTCTGTTAAATGGGTCGGATGCGTCACAACCGGCAGCGATCATTTAGATTGCGAATGGTTAAAGCGTGTTAATATTCCTTTTTATATAGCAGCAGGATGTAATGCAACCGCTGTGGTTGAATATGTTATTTGTGTTATTGCTGCTTTACAAAAATTACATTTTTTAAATAAGCCAAATCAACGAGCGGCTGTTATTGGTTGTGGGCGTATTGGCAGTCAAGTGGTTTCTATATTAAAAAAATTAGGTTTTGAAGTTTTGCAGTGTGATCCTTATCGTGCACAACAGGAAGAAAATTTTTCACATACTCCACTTCAAGAATTATGTGATTTAGATTTAGTTTTATTACATACGCCATTAACTAAACAAGATATATTTCCCACTTATCACATGATAGATTCACTTTTTCTTGCTCGGCAAAAAAGAGGGTGTATTTTATTAAGTGCCGGACGTGGGGCAGTGGTTAATTTTAGTGATTTACAGAGAGACAAGACTAGTATTTTGTGTTTAGATGTTTGGGAAAATGAGCCTTTTATCGATTTAAATATTCTCAATTGTGCATTGATTGCAACACCGCATATTGCAGGTCACTCTATACAAAGTAAATATCGTGCGATAGAAATGGTCTATAACGAAGCTTTGATCCAAGGATGGCTGAAGCATCCCATTAAAAAAATACCTTTTCCAACTCGATCTATTGATTTTGAAAATAAAAAATTAACTTGGCAAGAAATTGTATTAAATATTTATGATCCAACGCACACTTCATACAAACTAAAAACTTTGATGAAAGAAAATAATAATGAGAGTAAAAATGCATTTGATTTTTTACGCAATCAATTTAATAAAGACGAGTTTGGCAGTGTTTACTTAAAAAGATTGGTAGTAGAAGAATTAGATTATTACTTTTTAAAAACGTTAGGGTTTTTAATTCATGTCAGTAATACAAAAAAACTAAAAGGTAAATAATTATTATGTCTATTAATGAACAAAAAATACAATGTCCAAAGTGTGGTGAATCAATCTCTATCGACGATGTTTTAACACGGCAAATTGAAGAAAAAATAAAAAAAGACCTGCAAGCAGCTCAGCAAGTCAAAGAAAAAGAGTTGGCGCGCAAATCCGAAGAGTTAAAGAAACAAGCATCTGAACTAGCTGAAAACAAAAAAAATATTGACTCGGTAATCGCTGATAAATTAAAAGCAGAAAAACTAAAAATATTTAAAGAAGCTAGAACAGAAGCAGAAAAGGAACAAACCGCTCTAACCACTCTCCTTGAGGAACAACTAAAAAATAAAGATGAGAAATTAGCACAGGCGACAAAAAACGAAGTACAACTACGCAAAGAAAAAATAAAACTAGAAGAAGATAAACAAGCATTTGAGTTAGAAAAAATGCGGCAACTTGAAGAGGCTAAAAATGCATTCATTGAAGAAGCTGCAAAAAAAGCAGCTGAAGAACAACAATACGTTGTAGCGCAATTAAAAAAGCAACTAACAGATGCTATCAAAGCGAAAGATGATTTAGCACGCAAACTTGAGCAAGGCTCACAAAAAACGCAAGGTGAAGTTTTAGAAATAGAGCTAGAAGAGCTGCTAAAAATAGAATTCCCCCATGACGAAATCGCCCCAGTCCCAATTGGTGTGACCGGTGTCGATGTTATTCAAAAAGTAATAGATCGCACGGGACGTGCATGCGGTCAGATTGCATGGGAAACAAAGAAAACGAAATCATGGAATGAAAACTGGATACAGAAACTCAAAGATAATCAACGCGCGATCAAAGCAGATGTTGCCGTTATTGTGTCAGCGGTGTTGCCAGATGATGTGAAAGGTTTTGTATTCCGTGATGGCGTTTGGATTTGCGATATAAAATTAATTACTCCTCTGGCAACTGCTCTTCGCATGAACTTAGAATCAATTACGCGCGAAAAAACCATGTCGATTGGTAAAAATGAAAAAATGGAAGTGCTTTATAGCTATTTAACAGGAATTGAATTTAAACAACGTGTAGAAGCAATTGTTGAGGCATTTACTAGCTTAGATGCAGGATTGAAAAAAGAAAGATTAGCTTATGAGAAGATTTGGGCTGAGAGAGAAAAGCAGATTAAAAAAGTGATTACTAATACTGTGGGAATGTACGGTGATTTAAGCGGATTGGTTACCTTACCGCAAATTAAAACATTAGAATTAGAAAGTGACTGAGGATAAAGAAATACAACTCACTTGATATATAGTCGCAGGCAGAAAATACAAAAAACCAGAAGGTAAATTATTTTATAATATTTTGATGTGTTTTTTGCAATTTTATTGATGGAAATATTATTTTAAGTTGCTCTATCGCCTTACTTGGGTTAAAAAAAATATTAGTCTTTGCATGAAAAAGAAAAATGTTTTTTCTACAAGTATAAGTATTTTCTAAAACAATTTCAAGAATACATATGTCATTAATCTTTTCTGCATCGCACAAGCTAACTGCAACTTTTAAAAATTTATCTAAGTCATTAAGAAATATCATATAAGTATTGCCAAGATTTATATTGCTACAATCAAATATCTTAAAGATCAACTCCAGACTTTTTATTCTATAATATTCCATAAGTATTTCAATTTGCTCATTGTCTATTGAAATACTATTTGCTTTTTGCCATTCATCAAGAATAGTTTTAATACGAAGAGAAGAAGTGTTTTTTATTTTTTTCTTAGCATGATGTAATAAATTTTGTTTTAATTCCAGAGATAATACAGTTTTCTTTTTTGATGTTAAAAGAGATAAATGACTATAGCTCATAAATTTAACCCCATTAAACTGTCAGAAAAATAGTAGCATTCACATTGAGATATTTCAAATGAAATAATACAACTCACTTGATATATTTATCAAGTGAGTGCTTAAACTTCCCTATGTTAAATATTACACTTCTTTTACTTTTTCCTGATGATAACGCGAAACACTAACCATAATTTCTTTTTTCGCAGCCTCTGCATTTTCCCAGCCATTTGTTTTAACCCATTTACCAGGCTCTAAATCTTTATAATGCTGAAAGAAATGCTCGATCGTTGCTAATAAATCTTTACCAATTTCTTCAGGATTATGCACATCTTTATAACGTGGCGTTAATTTATCAATAGGCACTGCCAGTATTTTAATATCAACGCCTGATTCATCGGTCATCCTAAGCATACCAATCGGTCGACAACGAATAATAACACCTGGGGTTAAAGAAAAAGGGGCAATCACTAATACATCAACCGGATCACCATCTTCAGATAAAGTATGCGGAATAAAGCCATAATCACATGGATAATGCATGCTCGTTGAAACAAAACGATCAACCATTAACATGCCAGTCTTCTTATCTACTTCATATTTGATCGGCTTACTTTGTGCGCCTATCTCAATCACAACATGAATATCATTCGGTACATCACGCCCTGGTGAAAGATTTTTTAAACCCATATTTATTTCCTTTTTATATATATTAAAATTAACTTAAACAAGTTGTGCAAACTGTTGTTAAAGGTCCAAAACAACGCGTACATTGCTTTGTTTTAGTAGATTGCAATTTTGCATCCAAAGCAATGCGCTCATCAAATACAAAACAATCACCTTGATAATACTCTTCACCTATTTCTTTAAAATAATTTAAAATCCCACCGTCTAATTGATAAACTTCTTTGTGACCTAAATTAAGTAAATGCAAGCTCGCTTTCTCACAACGAATACCCCCTGTACAAAACATCACAATTGGCTTATCTTTTTTTAAAGAAGTCGCTGCTTTATTAAATTCAGTAAAATCGGCTATTTTTAAGTTTATAGCTTGCTTAAAAGTACCAAAACGTACCTCAAAATCATTGCGGGTATCAAGTAAAGTCATCTCTTTATTTTCATCAAGCCATTGTTTAAGTTCAGCGGGAGATAGCCTAGGAGCCGATGCTTCGTGCGCACGAATGGCTTTATTTTTAAAAGTAATAATCTCTGGCTTGATCTTAATTTTGAGCCGCTTAAACGATACAGTCTGTGAATAACTTTCTCGAAAAGTCATATCACTAAAAGCTGTTTTTGCTAATAAATGTTTTTTAAAGCTTATTATTTTAGCAACCTCTCCACTCAAATTGAGATTAATACCCTCCACGCTTAAAAGCACAGTGCCTGTTAAATCATTTTCTCGGCAAAAAGCTGAAAATTCAGTTTTCAACGCTACCAAATTATCCAATATGATGAATTTATAACCAGCTATATTAATAATAGATGTCATGCAATTAAAAATCTTTAAAAAAGACTGCCAACTTTACGCGAGAATAGATAAAACGTCAAATCAACAACAAAGATTACTATAGAAAAAACTCTAGCTATAACTAATTGTTGACTATTATATCAATTAGTATTACTATTTGTTGGTAATTATAGCAAAAGGGGTGTCAATGTATACTCGAAAATTACAAATTAAACTCCCTCCAAAACAATCGACTTTTTTGTGGGGCGCAAGACAAACTGGGAAATCATCTTTTCTTAAAGCCCATTATCCTCAATCAATATATTATGATTTATTAGATACGCATGAAATGCTTAGACTGACTAAGTCACCTTATCTTCTGCGAGAGGAAATTCTCTCCATGGATAGGAAAATACTAAAGCATCCCATCATTATTGATGAAGTGCAAAAAGTACCGGAATTGCTAAATGAAGTGCATTGGCTTATCGAAAATATGTCTGCACAGTTTATCTTGTGTGGGTCAAGTGCAAGAAAATTAAAAACACAAGCGACGAATTTATTGGGAGGACGCGCTTGGCAATATCATTTCTATCCCCTTACTTTTGCTGAAATACCCGATTTTGATTTATTAAAAGCATTACAGCATGGATTAATACCTAATCATTATTTATCAAAGCCTGCATTTATTGTTGGCCATTTGCAAGCGTATGTTGATGTTTACCTAACAGATGAAATACGCAATGAGGGATTGGTGAGGAATTTGCCGGGTTTTGCTAGATTTCTTGATGTCGTTGGATTAACTAATGGGGACATGATCAATGCAAGTAATATCGCTCGTGATTGTGGTATTGATCGTGCGACAGTGCAAGGATTTTATCAAATCTTGGTAGATACATTATTGGGATACCATGTTTATCCTTTTCGAAAAAAAATTAAACGCGACATCATTACTGCAATGCCAAAATTTTATTTGTTTGATGTAGGTGTTGCCAATTATTTAGCTCATCAGACCATTACCGTGCTAAAAGGTGCAGTTGCTGGAAAAAGTTTTGAACATTATATTTTTATGGAATTAACTGCTTATATTAGCATCAGTCGCAAACGCTATGAAATCACATACTGGCGCACCAAAACGGGTTTAGAAGTAGATTTTATTATAGGCAATGCCAAAATTGCTATTGAAATTAAAAGCAGCGCACAAGTGCACCAGGAAGATTTAAAAGGGCTGATTGCTTTTTGTGAAGAACATCCGCAAACAAAAGCGATAGTTGTATCGCAAGATAAACAACCCCGGCGACTTAAGGTAAATGAGCAATTAGAAATTCTTATTCTACCATGGAAAAATTTTTTAGAGAAATTATGGCAAGGCAATGTTATATAAATAACTCCTCCCTGCTAAAGAACAGCTCGATAACGCTTTGATTTTACAAAAGCTCGTTCTTTTAGGATGTGACGGCGTGTTAGCACCGTGATATGCTTTGGAAAAAAGATTGTTATAGAAAAAAACTTGATAACCTCGTAAACTATGGCCTTTCAAGTGTGGAAAGGGGCGGCTTATGGAGTGTTTATTCTGTCAAATACTCAAAGAGGAAATACCGGCAAAAGTGGTTTATCGTGATGATGTGGTGATTGCTTTTGAAGATATTCATCCGATCGCACCCATACACTTACTCATCGTTCCACAGAAACATATCGGCACTTTAAATAATTTAATGCCTGAAGACAATGAGTTAATAGGCTATATGATTCAAACAGCAAAAATGTTAGCCCTTGAGAAAAATATAAGCGAAGAAGGCTATCGTTTAGTTTTAAATTGTAATGCAGGCGCAGGACAAACTATATTTCATATTCATTTACATTTATTGGGAGGACGTCAATTTAGCTGGCCACCAGGTTAATAAATTTGATAATTCGTGATGGAAAATTATTTTAAAAAAATTATAGAAGCAATCGGCGAGGACGTAAACAGAGATGGTTTGAAAGGAACCCCACAGCGTGCAGCAAAATCCTTGCAATTTTTGACGCAAGGGTATCATTTGTCTGTCGATGAAATAGTGAATGGCGCTTTGTTTGAAACAGATAATGATGAAATGATTATTGTTAAAGACATCGAGCTTTATTCTTTATGTGAACATCATTTGTTGCCTTTTATTGGGAAATGCCATGTCGCTTATATTCCTAGAGGCAAAATAATTGGCTTGTCCAAAATTGCAAGATTGGTTGATATGTTTGCGCGACGCTTACAAGTACAAGAAAAATTAACAAAACAAATTGCAGAAGTGGTATTGCAAATAACTAATGCACGGGGTGTGGGAGTGATTATTGAGGCAAAACATTTGTGTATGATGATGCGTGGCGTTGAAAAACAAAACTCCGTGATGACTACCTCAGTGATGCTGGAGTCTTTTCGTAAAGATACGCGAACACGAACTGAATTTTTAAGCTTGGTTAAATAACTTAGCACTTCTGACTTGCTCACCAAGAAGAAGCTGCTTTATTGACCATCTATTTTCTTTTCAGTATAAATTTTACACAAAAATCAAGTGTTTTTATCAAGTTCTTAAGCTTGTTTTAAGAAGATTATTTTAAAATAGATTCTTTATTTTAGTATGCAATGCAGGACATGACTTTGTTAAAAGATATTTTTAAACATTCACCTCACCATAATATTGGCGGCTTTTTAAGCTTGCTATTATTCGTCTGTATTACTTATAAGATATTATTATTTAAAGGTTTTATCCCTTTTTCGATCAATTCCGTTCAATATACTTTAAATCATATTTTCACTCAACACTGGCATGTGCTCATTGTTGGATTTTTACCTATTTATGTTGCGATCGTCTTCTTTGGCGCAGCTATATGCGGTTTTGTTTTTGGAACGATGCTCCAATATTGGATGGCTTTCTTTATTTGTAAGAAAAAAAATAAATAATTTGTAATCAATTACAGAATTACTTTGTAAGATAATAACCTAAACCTTATGATGACTATAAAATTATATTTTATTAACTTATTGAATAATTTTAAAATATTCAAATAATCTGGCAAAAGGATGAGCCTTGTTCGATCATCCTATTCTGAATACTTTCATTGAAGTTTGAGTGCTTCTTGTTATGATTTATGGGTTCAAGGATGAATTAAAGAATAAGTATTCAGGGAGAGTGCTTATCACTTTGATGGAAAGCGACTACCAGGAAGGCGGTCAGGGCTGGATGCCTGCGTGAAAGGTAAAAAAGATAGGGGTAATCAGTGGTTGCCCCTATTTCTCTTTATTAATTGTAAGCTAATTGTAAGCTAATTTTAAGATGGATTGATGATCCCAATTGCTTGCCCCATGATCACAGCTGAATCATTGTTTAAATCCTTAGACCATGCTATTGTTTTTTTCGGAAATAAAATAATGACGGTTGAACCTACCCTAAAATGTCCTAATTCTGCACCTTGCTCTAACTGAATATCATTATCATACAAAGTCTTGACTATTTTTCTGCTATTTTTTTTCAATGGCCAAATGGCTTCAATACCACTGACTATAATGGCCCCGACTAAAATAACCGCCATGGGGCCTAATGCAGTATCAAATAAACAAATAAGACGTTCATTCTCAGCAAATAATTGTGGGTGTGACAACACAGTATGAGGATTAACAGAAAATAATTTGCCGGGAATATAAGTTGTTGCTTTTAATATACCAGACAGTGGCATATGCACACGATGATAATCTTTCGGCGCAAGATAAAGCGTCATAAATGACCCATCATAAAAAGCACGCGCCTTGCTTTCCTCGCCACCTAATAGGGCGTGCAAATTAAAAAAAGAAGCTTTGGCTTGTATCAGTAAATCATTACGAATGGAACCCATTTGGCTAATAGTCCCATCCACTGGGCTTGCAATGCATGGCGCCCTCACAATAGGTCTTAACTCTTTTTTTAAAAATCGCGTAAAAAAACTATTAAAATCAGGGTAATCTTCAATCTGAGTGATGAAAGCATCATCTAGATTCACCTGATATCGCTTAATAAAATAACGAATAGCCCAATTTTTCCACCATTTTATTCGACAGTTAGCAAGCTTACCCATCATTTTTGAAAAAGCATGCTGCGGCAAACAATGTTGTAGTAATAATTTTAATTGCATATGAAATCCAATTGTTTTTGTAATGGTATTTTATCTGTTTTTTTTAAAAACTCCCA
>Ga0207010_1008_pt1 | contig 71718 bp, 83 predicted proteins | sample Alteio_BWMinCont_82_FD_153465 | JGI IMG/M metagenome (GOLD analysis project Ga0207010, IMG submission 153465) | Enriched cells from forest soil in Barre Woods Harvard Forest LTER site, Petersham, Massachusetts, United States -... | ecosystem: Environmental > Terrestrial > Soil > Temperate forest >...
TACCATAAAAAATAAAACAGGTGGCCGAAATAATCAAGGCCGCATTACTTGTCGTCATATAGGCGGTGGACATAAACGTAAATATCGTTTAATTGATTTCAAACGAAATAAAGATAGTATTGTTGCTCGTGTTGAGCGTTTAGAATATGATCCTAACCGTAGCGCCAATATTGCTTTAGTTGTTTATGCGGATGGCGAAAGACGTTATATTATTGCGCCAGCTGGATTAACAGTTAATCAAGAAATTTATTCAGGTGCTGATGCTTCTATCAAGATAGGGAATTGTTTGCCTTTAGCGAACATTCCAATTGGTACGACAGTTCACTGTGTTGAACTTAAGCCTGGAAAAGGCGCTCAGTTAGCTCGTAGTGCAGGCGCATCTGTTCAATTGATTGCTCGTGAAGGTATTTATGCGACGATTCGTTTGAAATCAGGTGAAATGAGAAAAGTGTTATCTGAATGCCGAGCAGTAATAGGCGAGTCAGGTAATTCAGAACATAATTTACGCTCTTATGGTACCGCAGGTTCCACTCGCAGACGCGGGATACGTCCAACAGTCCGTGGGGTTGCAATGAATCCTATTGATCACCCACATGGTGGTGGTGAAGGTAAAACGTCTGGCGGTCGTCACCCTGTTACTCCTTGGGGTGTGCCAACTAAGGGATATAAGACACGTAAAAATAAACGTACAGCTCGTTTTATTGTACGGAAAAGAAAAGAAAAATAGAGGCTAGAAAAATTTAACAGCATCACATTAGCGTGAGGGTTTTAGTTGTGCCAAGATCAGTTAAGAAAGGACCTTTTGTAGATAATGCTCTAATGAAAAAAGTGGAAGAAACTATAGCAACCAAAAACAAGCGGCCTATTAAAACATGGTCGCGGCGATCCATGATATTACCTGAAATGGTCGGTATAACAATTGCTGTGCATAACGGACGTCTACATGTGCCTATTTTTGTTACTGAAAACATGGTTGGACATAAACTAGGTGAATTTGCTGCTACACGAACTTTTCGCGGTCACTCGGGTGATAAGAAAGTGAAAGGCAAAGACGAGTCAGGTAAATCTGATAAATAAAATGCTTCAGGGGGTAAATAATGGAAGTCGCGGCAAGATTAAAACATGCCAGACTATCTGCACAAAAGTGTAGATTAGTGTGCGATTTAGTGAGAGGGCTGCCAGTTGATCGTGCTCTTGATGTTTTACGTTTTAACACAAAAAGAGCAGCAGCAGTCGTAAAAAAAGTTCTTGAATCGGCTATTGCTAATGCAGAGCATAATCAAGGCATTGATATTGACGAATTGAAAATTTGTCAGATATATGCTGATCAAGCTTCTACATTTAAACGCATGCGACCGAGAGCTAAAGGGCGGGGTTGTCGAATATTAAAACCAACCTGTCATGTGACAGTGATCGTCTCTAATGAGGAGAAAAACTAATGGGACAAAAAGTACATCCCATCGGCATACGTTTAGGCATTGTTAAAGACTGGTCTTCAAGATGGTATACATCTTCTAAAGATTTCGCTGAAACTCTTCATGCTGATATGAAGGTGAGAAAATTTTTACAAGAAAAACTAATGCAAGCAGGTATTAGCCGTATTCAAATCGAAAGACCCGGACGTAATGTTAAAATTATTATTTATGCAGCTCGCCCAGGTGTTTTTATTGGGAAAGGTGGTAAAGAAATTGAAAACCTACGTAATGAAGTAGCTAAAATATTAGGCGTACCTGTTTATATCAGTATAGAAGAAGTCAGAAAGCCTGAATTAGATGCAAAATTAGTGGCTGAAGTTGTGGCGCAACAATTAGAAAAGCGCGTGATGTTTAGACGTGCAATGAAAAGAGCTGTCACCACTGCTATTCGTTTAGGTGCTAAAGGTATCAAAATTTGTGTTAGTGGTCGTTTGGGCGGCGCTGAAATTGCTCGTAATGAATGGTATCGTGAAGGCAGGGTGCCGTTGCATACATTAAGAGCAGATATAGATTATGGTTTAGCTGAGGCATTTACTACCTATGGTGTGATTGGTGTAAAAGTTTGGATTTTCAAAGGCGAGATCATTGGTGATAAAGAACAAACAGAAGCGACAGCTGAGAAAGCTTCCGGGAAACAGGAGAAGTAACAATGCTGCAACCCAAGCGGACTAAATTCCGCAAACAATTTAAAGGCCGTAATCGTGGAAAAGCGACCCGAGGTAATAAAGTCAGTTTTGGTGAATTTGGTTTAAAAGCGCTAGAGCATGGTCGAATTACTTCAAGGCAGATTGAAGCTGCTAGAAGAGCAATGTCTAGGCATATTAAACGAGGCGGTAAAATATGGATCAGGATTTTTCCCGATAAACCTATTACCAAAAAACCTCTAGAAGTGCGTCAAGGGAAAGGGAAAGGTAATGTTGAATATTGGGTAGCGCTCGTTCAGCCAGGCACAATGATGTTTGAAATTGAAGGCGTGACCGAAGGCATTGCTAGGGAAGCATTTAAGTTAGCAGCTGACAAGTTGTCAGTCACATCGATATTTGAAACGCGGACGATAATGTAATGAATGCAAATGAATTAAGAGTAAAATCAACTGACGAATTAAAAAATGAGTTACTAGCAGTATTAAAAGAACTTTTTAATTTACGTGTGCAAAAAGGCATCGGGCAAAGTCCGCAAACACACTTGTTTAGGAACGCCAAAAAATTGATTGCTCGTATTAAAACGATCTTACGTGAAAAAGAAGGTTCATAAATATGATAGAAGCTCAAGGTGAAGCTCAAACTACTCAGGCTCAAGCATCAACAACTGGTAGAACAGTTATTGGCAGGGTCACCAGTAATAAAATGAATCAAACCATTGTGGTGAGTGTTGAGCGTAAGGTAAAACATCCGCTTTATGGAAAATACATGACGCGTTACTCAAAAATGTATGCGCATGATGCTGACAATGCATGCCAAGTAGGCGATGTTGTTTTGATTAAGCAAAGCAGACCAATTTCCAAGACAAAGCATTGGGTCTTAGTCGAAGTATTGGAAGCAGCTGAAAGAGAAAAAAATTAAGTTAAGTATAATAAAATAATAGATTTTCTATATTTATTTTTCAAAAAAACGTGATAGTATTGACGGTCTTTTAAGCCCTTTAATGTTTAAAGGGAAAAGTACCGTATAAATTTGGAGTTAAAGGCATGATTCAGACGCAAACGATACTTAATGTCGCTGACAACAGTGGTGCACGTCGAGTGATGTGTATAAAAGTACTGGGTGGATCGCGACGTCGTTATGCCAATATTGGTGATGTTATAAAAGTAAGCATAAAAGAAGCAGCCCCCCGTGGACGAGTTAAAAAAGGCGAAGTTTATAATGCCGTGATCGTCAGGACAGCGACAGGTGTTAGACGTGCTGATGGCTCATTGATACGTTTTGATGAGAATGCAGTGGTATTGCTAAATGCGCAAATGCAACCTATTGGTACTCGTATTTTCGGGCCCATTACGCGTGAGCTGCGCGGAGAGAATTTCATGAAAATTATCTCATTAGCCCCTGAAGTGCTTTAAGCGTTTATATCGATAAAGAGTATACAAGTATGAGAAAGATAAAAAAAGGCGATCAAATAATAGTGATTGCAGGTAAAGATAAAGGTCGCAAAGGCGCAGTTTTAACTGTGCTAGACAAAGGCGAAAAGCTTCTTGTTGAAGGTATTAATACGGTTAAAAAGCATGTGAAAGATAATCCCAACACAGGTGAACGTGGTGGTGTTATTATCAAAACCATGCCAATTCATCGTTCTAATGTAATGCTTTATGATGAAGCATCTGGTAAGGGTATTCGGGTTAAGATACGCACATTAGAAGATGGTCGCAAGGTGCGTGCTATAAAAGACACGAACGAAGTGATTGATGTGTGAGAACAGGTGAATTATGGCGAGATTGCTTGAGTATTATCAAAAAGAAGTTATAAAGAAACTGATGAAAAAGTTTGACTATAAATCAGTGATGCAAGTGCCGCGTTTTACCAAGGTGACTTTAAATATGGGCTTAGGTGAGGCGATGGATGACAAAAAAGTGATAGCTGCAGCAATGAATGACTTGCAAATAATCGCGGGTCAAAAACCAGTTGCCACTATTGCAAAAAAATCTATTGCTGGTTTTAAGTTACGAGAAAACTGGCCAATTGGTTGCAAAGTCACTCTGCGTGGAAAACGGATGTATGAATTTTTAGATAGATTGATTTCAATTGCTTTACCTCGGGTTAGAGATTTCAGAGGTTTAAGTATTAAATCATTTGATGGTAGAGGTAATTATAGTTTAGGGTTTAAAGAACAAATTGTGTTTCCTGAAATTGAATATGATAAAATAGATACGTTGCGTGGTTTAGATATTACTATCACTACTTCTGCAAAATCTAATAAAGAAGCGCAGGCGCTATTTGAATCCTTCAGTTTTCCTTTTAAAGAAAAAGAAGCAGGTTAATAAATTATATGGCTAAAAAATCAATGGTTTTGCGTGAAAAAAAACGTACTAAATTAGTAAATAAATACTTTAAAGTACGTCAAGAACTGAAAGCGATTATTAGTAATTTAAATGCAAGTGATGATGATCGAGTAGACGCTGAAACTAAGTTACAAAAAATGTGTCGTGACTCAAGTCCTTCACGCAGAAGAAGCCGTTGTAAATTATGTGGTCGATCAAGAGCTTACAATAGATTAACGGGACTGTGCCGTATCCACATGCGATATGCAGTGATGAACGGGTTTGTTCCAGGTATGCATAAAGCTAGTTGGTAAGATTTTAGAGGATATTTAATAATGTCAATGCAAGATCCTATAGCGGATATGTTAACGCGTATTCGAAATGCACAAGCGGTGGGTGAAAAAACCATCTTAATGCCTGCGTCTAATATTAAAGCCGCCATGCTTCAGGTTTTATTAGAAGAAGGTTATATATTAGGATTTGAAGAACAGTTAGTTGAAAATATAAAACACTTAGCCGTTTCTTTAAAGTATTATCAAGGCCGCCCTGTCATTGAGAAAATAAAGCGTATTAGCAAACCTGGGCTACGTATCTATAAGCATCATAACAATTTGCCGACGATTCGAGCAGGTATGGGAGTGGCGATTATTTCCACCTCTAAAGGGGTGATGACTGAAAGAAATGCTCGTCGCCAAAAAGTAGGCGGCGAAGTTTTGTGTTCGGTCGAATAAGGGGATAAGATCATGTCTACACAACAACAGGCTATGACCCAATCGAAGAAAATCCCAACGGATTTTGCAATTACATCTAGAGTGGGGCGAAAGCCGATTAAGATTCCTGCTGGCGTGAGTGTTAAGCTTAATGGTTCAACGCTTGAAATTAAGGGAACTAAAGGGCAAATGCATTGTGAGTTGCATCCTTTTATGGCTGTTTCAATCGAAGGTGATTTAATTACCTTGATACCCAATGCTAAGCGCGGTCATACTCGTAAGGGTTCTGGTAAGCGATTATTAAATTCTATTCCAGGAACGGAACGCGCTAGAATTCATAATGCAATTATAGGTGTCTCAAAAGGGTTTGAGCGGAAATTAATATTAGTCGGCGTAGGATATCGAGCGCAGGTCAAAGGAAAAGTTTTAAATTTAACTTTGGGCTATTCACATCCGATTGATTATACACCGCCTGAAGGTATTATCATTGAAGCGCCAAACTTAACAGAAGTGATAGTGAGAGGCATTGATAAACATTTGGTGGGACATGCTGCATCCATCATTCGTGATTTTCGCGGTCCTGAGCCTTACAAAGGTAAAGGTATTCGTTATGCGAATGAAAATATTGTGCGTAAAGAAACCAAGAAAAAATAGTGATAAGAGTAGGATATGACAATGAAAAAACGTGATTCAAGACTACGCAGAGCAAAGCGTGGAAGAATGCGGTCGATGCAACTTGAGGCGATACGTTTATGTGTGCACAGAACACCTAGGCACATATATGCTCAAGTTTTATCTCCCAATGGTTCAAAAGTATTAGCAACTGCTTCTACATTAGATAAAGATATTAAAGCGCAACTAAAATCAACAGGTAATGTAAAAGCTGCGCAATTAGTCGGAAATTTAATTGCAAAACGTGCTAGAGAAGCGGGTGTTGAAAAGGTTGCATTTGATCGATCAGGATTTCTTTACCATGGTCGTATTAAGGCATTAGCAGATGCTGCTAGAGAAGGTGGATTACAATTTTAAGGGTTTACTATGGCCAGTTATGACCAAACGACAAAAAGTGATGGCTTGCAAGAAAAATTAGTTGCAGTCTCTCGTAATGCTAAGGTAGTGAAAGGTGGCAGAATTTTTAGCTTTGCGGCTATTACTGTGGTAGGAGATGGCAATGGCAGAATAGGAATTGGCCGAGGTAAGGCGCGAGAAGTACCGGTTGCTATTCAAAAAGCGCTCGAAGCTGCACGCAAAAATATGCGTCATGTCGTACTCAAAGAAGGTACATTACATTGTCAACTGAGAGGTAAGCATGGTGCAACGCGAGTATTTATGAAGCCTGCCTCTGAAGGTACCGGTATTATTGCTGGTGGTGCAATGCGTGCTGTATTAGAAGTATTGGGTGTCAAAAATGTATTGGCAAAAATTGTGGGTTCGACGAATCCAATTAATGTTGTTAGAGCGACATTAAAAGCATTACAAGATGTTTCAACACCCGAATATGTAGCGGCTAAACGCGGTAAATCAGTTGAAGAAATTATCGGGGAATAATACATGCCTAAGAAAAAGCATATAAAAGTTACGTTAAAGCGCAGCACGATTGCAACAAATCCTAAGCACAAATTATGTGTAAAAGGTTTGGGATTACGTCGATTACACCACAGTGTTTTAGTGTTAGATACACCTAGCAATCGCGGCATGATCAATAAAGTTGCGTACTTATTATCAGTAGAGGAAGCTTAACATGTATCTTAATACACTTAAACCTGCGCCAGGTTCCAAAACTAAAGCAAAACGAGTTGGCCGTGGAATAGGTTGCGGAAAAGGCAAAACGTGTGGCAAAGGCCATAAAGGACAGAAAGCACGCGCCGGCGGATTTCATAAAGTTGGTTTTGAAGGGGGGCAAATCCCTTTACAAAGAAGAATTCCAAAATCTGGCTTTCGTTCGCAAAAAGCATTATTACGTCAAGAAGTACGCGTGGGTGATTTAGTGAAAATCAAAAAAGGCGTTATAGATTTAGCTGCATTAAAAACAGCTCAAATAATAAATGCTAATATTAAATACGTTAAAGTTATTTTAGCGGGAACACTAGATAAAGCCATTACTTTAAAAGGTATTTTAGTGACTAAAGGCGCAAGAAAAGCAATTGAAGATGCTGGTGGAAAAATAGAGGCTTAATACAGATGGCAATTCAAAAACAAGGATTATCAACAGCAAATAATGGGCTAGTAGACTTAAAACGTCGATTGCTATTTGTGCTATTGGCTATTTTTGTTTTTCGAGTGGGGTCTTATATTCCTGTTCCTGGATTAAACCCCCAAAGATTACAAGATTTATTTAATGCTCAGCAGAATAATATTATTGGATTATTTAATATGTTTTCGGGCGGAGCATTAATGCGTTTTAGTATTTTTGCCTTAGGGATTATGCCTTATATATCTGCTTCTATTATTATTCAGTTATTAACTGTTTTATCGCCACAATTAGCTGAATTACGAAAAGAAGGTGAATCAGGGCAGCGTAAGATTAATAAATATACTCGCTATGGCACATTGATTCTTGCAACTTTTCAAGCAATTGGTGTTTCTAAAATGTTAGCGACACATGGTATTGCTTTATCACCTGACTTTTCTTTTTATTTTACGACATCCGTGACTTTAGTGACCGGCACTTTATTTTTAATGTGGCTAGGCGAGCAAGTCACCGAGCGAGGAATTGGTAATGGTATTTCTCTGATTATTTTTGCAGGGATTGTGGCAGGGTTGCCTTCTGCGATTGCTAAAACTTTAGAGCAAGTTCGTGAAGGACAATTGCAAGTTATTGCACTGCTTTTAATTGTAGTTGCTATTATAGCTGTGGTTGGTTTTGTCGTGTTTGTTGAAAGAGGCCAACGTCGCATTACTATTAATTATGCTCGTCGTATGCAAGGCGGCAATGTTTATTCGGCAAAAAGTACTCATTTGCCTTTAAAAATTAATATGGCGGGTGTGATACCGCCTATCTTTGCTTCTAGTATTATTTTGTTTCCTGCGACACTTGCTCAGTGGTTTGGCCATGGTCCGGGGATGAGTTGGTTAGCGGCTATTGGAGTTTCTTTGCAGCAAGGGCAGCCTTTGCATATGTTTTTATTTGCCGCTGCGATTATTTTCTTTTGTTTTTTTTATACGGCATTGGTATTTAATCCGCGAGAAACTGCAGATAATTTAAAAAAATCAGGTGCTTTTATCCCTGGCATTAGACCGGGTGAGCAAACTGCAAAATATATAGATACTGTCATGACACGGTTAACCTTAGCAGGGTCGATTTATGTTACATTAGTCTGTTTATTGCCTGAATTTATGATTTTAACTTGGGATGTTCCATTTTATTTTGGCGGCACTTCGTTGTTAATTATTGTAGTGGTTGTTATGGATTTTATAGCACAAGTACAAGCGCATATGATGTCTTATCAGTATGAATCTCTACTCAAAAAGACTAATATGCGTGGTGGTGGTTTAGGATTAATTAGGTAGTTATATATATTATTAGTTATATATTATTAGTTATTTATTATTAAGTGATCGTTATAAGGTTATAAGGTGACATATGAAAGTAGGTGCTTCAGTAAAAAAAATGTGTCGAAAATGTAAAATAGTTCGCCGTAAACGAGTTGTTAGAGTGATATGCAGTGAACCAAAACATAAACAACGCCAAGGTTAATTTATAAAGCGTGTTTAGTTGCATTGATTTATTAGCAATACTAGCAATAAATGATAAAAAAGTAGAATAAAAGTTGATTTTTAATCGTTTCAATATTAAACTGACGACCTTTTGGGTCTAAAGTACTTATAAGTTGATGTTTTTTAGGAGTGTTTAAATGGCAGCCCGTATAGCAGGCGTAAACATACCCGTTCAAAAGCATATTGTGATTGGACTGACAGCCATCTATGGGATCGGTCGTCAGCGTGCACTGAAGGTATGTCAAACAGTAAAATTAAATCCGCAGACAAAAGTAAAAGATTTATCTGAGGCTGAATTAGAAAGTCTTCGCACTGAAATTGCGAAATATAAAATAGAGGGTGACTTGCGCCGTGAAGTCTCTATGAATATTAAAAGATTAATAGAATTAGGTACTTATCGCGGGTTGCGTCACCGTCGCGGATTACCTGTTCGAGGTCAACGTACACGAACTAACTCACGCACCAGAAAAGGAAAGCGTAAAAACAAAGTAGTGGTAATGGGCGGTGGTTAAGTTCAGCTGATTAATAGTAGATTAGTAGATTGGTAAATTAGTAGATTAATAGTATTTGTAAAGTTAGGAAAATAAAAATCAATGACAGTCAATCATTCAAAAGAAAGCGAAACAGCTAAGCGGCCGCCAGCTAAGGCTCGTAAAGTTGATGACAATGCAGATGATCAAGCATCAGGTACAACTTCTGATGGAGCATCAAGCGGTGGGCAGTCAACAACGGGTAGTGCTGGTAGTAAAACGCGTAAAAAAACTAAAAAACTTATTATCGATGGCGTGGTGAGTATTCATGCTTCTTTTAATAATACTTTAGTTACAATTAGCGATGTTCAAGGCAATGTGATCGCTTGGTCTAGTGCTGCGAGTTGTGGATATCGCGGTTCACGAAAATCAACACCGTATGCTGCTGGAGAGGCAGGTGCTAAAGCTGCGCAAGTCGCTTTAGAAAATTTCGGTATGAAAAATGTTCATGTTCGTGTAAAGGGACCAGGTTCTGGGCGTGAATCGGCTATTCGTGCTTTACACACAGCAGGTTTAAAAATATTGTCAATCACTGATGCGACAGGCATTCCATTTAATGGTTGCCGTGCATCTAAAAAGCGTCGAGTTTAAAGAGGTAATTCATGGCTAGATATCTTGGACCAAGATGTAAACGTTCACGAAGAGAAAGAACCGATCTTTCTTTAACTAGCGGCGTGCGTTCGTTAGATACCAAATGTAAATTAGATACAGCTCCTGGTATGCATGGTGCTAGACGCGGTCGTGAAACTGAATATGGTGTGCAGTTAAGAGAAAAACAAAAAGTACGCCGTATATATGGTATTATGGAACGCCAATTTAGAAACTATTTCAAAAAAGCAGCACGTTTAAAAGGTTCAACGGGTGAAAACTTATTGAAACTTTTAGAAAGTCGTTTAGACAATGTTGTATATAGAATGGGGTTTGCTGTTACCAGAGCCATGGCGCGACAACTTGTGAGTCATTGCGCTGTGTTAGTAAATGAGAAAGTAGTGAATATACCTTCTTATTTAGTGCAACCTGGTGATGTGGTTAGCATAAGAGACCGTGCTAAACAACAATTGCGTATTCAAGGGGCTCTTGCTTTAGCTCAAAGTAGACCGAGCTATGGTTGGTTGGAGGTTGAACAATCAGATTTAAAAGGTACCTTTAAAATGTTACCTGATAGAAATGATTTACCTTCGGATATTAATGAAAAGCTGATTGTTGAGCTTTATTCCAAATAATTTTTTTGGATTTTAAGAGGTTATTTAATGCAGAATAATCCTTATGAGTTTTTGACTCCGCGTGAAATTGCTGTTGATGTAATCAACACATGTCACGCTAAAGTAACGTTAGAACCACTTGAATCTGGTTTTGGCCATACTCTCGGAACGACTTTACGTAGAATATTATTGTCATCTATGCCGGGGGCTGCTATCACTGAAGTAAATATTGATGGTGTCTTACATGAATACAGTAGTATTCCTGGGGTACAAGAAGACGTCATTGAAATTTTACTTAACTTAAAGAATGTGGCTGTTAAATTATTAGGTCGAGAAGAAGTTGTTTTGCGACTTAATAAAAAAGGCGCAGGCTTAGTAACAGCGGGTGATATCGAACTTGAGCATGATATACAAATTTTTAATCCTGATTTAGTGATAGCGCACCTTAATGAAAACGGTGAGCTAAACATGACCTTAAAAGTTATGTTAGGCCGGGGTTATCAAACGGCATCTGCTCGTCATCGTGCATTGGGGAACGAAGGCAAAACGAGTGTGGGCGCATTACATTTAGATGCAAGTTTCAGCCCTATTCGACGTGTTGCTTATGCTGTAGAAAGTGCGCGGGTAGAACAACGCACTAACTTGGATAAGTTAATTATTGACCTTGAAACAAATGGTACGATTGATCCTGAAGAAGCGATTCGTCGATCTGCTACTATATTACAACAGCAGTTAGCGCCGTTTGTAGATTTAAGATCATCGCCGTTAGTAAAAGAATCAGTTGATCAACAGTCAATTAATCCTATTTTTACGCGACCGGTTGATGATTTAGAATTAACAGTTCGTTCAGCGAATTGTTTAAAAGCAGAAAGCATTTTTTATATTGGTGATTTAATTCAACGGACTGAAAATGATTTACTAAAAACACCTAATTTAGGGAAAAAATCATTAACTGAAATTAAAAATGTGTTGGCATCTCATGGTTTAGCATTGGGTACACAATTAGACGGTTGGCCGCCAGCATCATTAAAAGATAAAGAGTAGGAAGGGTTATTTATGCGTCATCGACATAAAGGTAGATATTTTAATCGAACGAGTAGTCATCGTAAGGCAATGTTTAAAAATATGATGGTTTCTCTTTTGCAGCATGAAATGATTCGTACGACTTTGCCAAAAGCGAAGGAATTGCGAACCTACATGGAACCAATGATTACTTTGGCTAAAATTGACAGTGTTCATCGTCGTCGAATTGCTTTTGCAAGATTACGTGATCGTGATATGGTGCAAAAATTATTTAACGAAATTGCTCCACATTTTAGTAAAAGACCTGGGGGTTATTTACGTGTTTTAAAATGTGGTTTTAGAAGTGGTGACAAAGCGCCTATGGCGATTGTTGAGTTAGTGGGTCGTGAACAGGGCGAAGAAGTTCAGGCTGCTTAACTATTTTGGTGGATTACGACGCAAAAAATTGCGTCTAGTCCACCCTACATTTTAATTTCACCGGCGATTTATAATAAATATGCAAGATAAAAAAATCGGCATTGTTTCAAGTCGCTTCAATCCAGAAGTGACGCAAAAGTTATTTGATGGTACTTTTATAAGACTTAGGGAATCAGGAATAGCAGAGAGTCAAATCACTTCTATTTGGGTACCTGGTGCAATTGAAATTCCACTCGCAGCGCAACGTTTAGCAATGACAAACCAATATGCAGCTATTATTTGTTTAGGTGCGGTTATTATGGGTGAGACCAAGCATTTTGAGTATGTTTGTCAGCAAGTGAGTTATGGATGTCAAAAAGTAGCATTGACGCAAAATATTCCTGTGATTTTCGGGGTATTAACGACACAGACAGAAGAGCAAGCATTGGATCGTGTGGGGGGTAAACACGGCCACATGGGGCAATATGCTGCTGATAGTGCTTTGGAATTAATAAAAATATTTTCTTCTATCTAAAAAATCTTTTCACCTCTCCCACAAGCGAGGTGAAAAGATTTTTTGTCCTCTACAAAGTGTTTTGAATAATTATTGATCATTGTTAATACTTCCTTAATAATTTTTGTATAAGATACAAACTATATAAATATTAACTTTAGGATTTTCTTATGTCACACTCATCTAAGTCTTTACATAGCACTAGACTCACTGAATCAGAGTTTAATGAACAATATCAGGCATTTATCCAACAGCCTATTGACCAGATTAAAATTACAAATAGTTTAGTAAAGCAGTTAGACGCCAAGAAAAATCCATTATATTTAGCAGAAGATACTTTATATCTTGATCATGATGTTTTAAACGAATCAGTGCGGGTTTATTCTGTGGGTTTAAAATCACAAAAACATGTTATATTAGAAAGTGATAAAGCATGGAGCTGGGATTTAACTAGCAAAGAATATGTTGAATTACACGCTATTTTAAACCATACAAAGAATAAAAATGAACTAATAGATAAAGTCATAAAACTATGTGGATGTATCCAACCAAAAAAACTGCCTAAAGTTAGCTTTATATCCGATGATAGTAAAACTCAACTTAATACGCGTAATGCATTAGAAAATTTTAGTCGCATATTAGCCAAACGAATATTTGAAGAGCAGGCAATAAAGAAAAATTCCCAAGAAAAAATTTATCAGTCTATATATGAAAAAATGAATGGCTTGGATAAGGGTACGACTTTTAGTGATACTACTGTTATTACTGCTACTAAAGTTAAGACTACTCAGAAAGATATCACCCTCACCTCACACTTTATAACTTTAATGTACTATTGTCTTGATCAATATCTGACGGAAACTAACAGTAAAATAACCATGGATAATTTAAATCTGTTACTCGCAGCAAGTTTTTGTTATGTGAATAAATTATTAGTAGATAAACCCTTTGTTGATAAAGAGATGGCAGAATTTTTTAATGTTGATTGTGAAGAATTGATTCTAACAATATGCGCTTTTCTTCAAGTTAATACTAAAAGTGCGACAGAAAAGCTATTTTTAGAGCCAGCATGGGAAAATCCAGAATTCCTTGCTGCAGAAAAATGTCAAGAAAAGTTTGAGAGAAAAGTCACTGGAGAGGATAAGGAAAAAATTAAGACATTTAAGAAAAAAGAAGATTTTTCTATTCCTTCTAGTGAATGTAACTCTCCCGATATTTATATTCCTCAGCCTATTTTTGCAAAATTAAAAACGCTATTTGAGACGCCTGCTGTTGTTGAAACGCCTACACTGACTAGGCAGTTTTTTTCTTTATTTGGAAAAGCGCAAACAAAAAAATCATTCGTGACTCCTCCTACTCCTTGTAATTCCCCGAGATAATTAGTCGCAGGTAGCGAAATTAAAATGTAGGGTGGATTAGACGCGCTTTTTGCGTCGTAATCCACCAAATCTGCTAATTAATCTAGTGTTGCATTAGTGCAAGAAAATAATATTATTGTATAATATTATGCGCAAGTCTTTGCACTTTTGAACAATTCACGGTACATTTATTTTATTTAATTTTATTTAATTTTATTTAATTTTATTTATAAGTGATGAGATAAATCCTATGCCATCGTTTGACGTAGTTTCAAAAGTAGACAATCACGAAGTGACTAATGCTATTGATCAAGTTAATCGGGAAATTGGTACGCGTTTTGATTTCAAAGGAACAGACACGCGCGTTGAATGCGCTAAAAATATCATTACGCTCATTGCGCCTACTGATTTTCAATTAAAACAAGTCGATGAAATTTTGCGTAATAAATTAGCCAAACGTCAAGTTGATATTCGCATGCTTGACTATAAGCCCGCCGATGTTAAATTAAACGAAGCAAGACAAGTGATTGATGTTAAACAAGGCTTAGATCCTGAGTCTGCGAAAAAAGTCGTAAAATTTGTCAAAGACAGCAAAGAAAAAGTTCAAGCAACTATTCAAGGCGACCAAGTACGAATTACTGGTAAGAAAAGAGATGATTTACAGGCAATGATTGCAAAGTTAAAAGCAGCTCCCTTAAACTTATCTCTACAATTTGAAAATTTTCGAGATTAAATAAATATGACGGTAAGTACATTAAATGCAGAACAACTGAGTTGCTTTCACTTTAAGGCTAGTTTTTCACCCTGTATGATTTTGCAATTAACACGTATTGATTTTGATGCTTTAGAGCAACAATTAAAGCAAACAATAGCCAAAGCGCCTAATTTATTTATGGGTTCGCCAGTTGTAGTCGATTTAGAAAAAATTAAAACCCAAGGGGTGTTAAATTTTATAAAATTAAAACACATCTTAATGTCTGTCGGATTGGTTCCTATTGGAGTAAGAGGCGGAAATAAAGAGCAACATGAAGCAGCTATTATTGATGGATTACCTATTTTAACTAATCAAAAATTAACAGTAAATGAAAAAGAACAACCTGCTGTCCATAATACTCATAAAGAATCAACACCAACTTTTGCAAAATTTGTCACAACACCTATTCGTTCAGGAATGCAAATCTATGCCAAAGGCTGTGATTTAATTGTTGCAGCTGCGGTAAGTCCTGGCGCTGAATTATTAGCAGATGGCAGTATTCATATTTATGGACCATTGCGTGGTCGGGCACTGGCAGGTGTGCAAGGCAATACAGACGCACGTATTTTTTGCCGCACTTTAGAAAATGCAGAATTAGTTTCTATTGCGGGATATTATTTAACAAAAGAAGATATACAAACGAACGAAGCAAAAGACGGAACGATACAAATCTACTTGGACAATACACGCGTTCGGATTTTGAGTCTATAGGAGATGTATCGTGACAAAAATTATAGTGATAACCTCAGGAAAAGGTGGTGTAGGTAAGACGACCACTAGTGCTTCTTTTGCAGTGGGTCTTGCAAAAAAAGGCTATAAAACAGCAGTGATTGATTTTGATATCGGATTACGTAATCTTGATTTAATTATGGGTTGCGAACGGCGTGTGGTTTATGATTTTGTGAATGTGATTCGCAAAGAAGCCAATCTCAATCAAGCTTTGATTCGTGATAAGCATATTAAAGATTTATTTATCTTACCTGCCTCACAAACGCGTGATAAAGAGGCATTAACAATTGAAGGTGTTGGCTTAATTTTAGCTGAGCTTAATAAAACTTTTGATTATATTGTCTGTGATTCACCGGCTGGTATTGAACGAGGCGCTCAGCTTGCTATGTATTTTGCTGATAGTGCAATTGTTGTGACTAATCCAGAAGTGTCATCAGTACGTGATTCAGATCGTATGTTAGGGCTTTTAACCAGCAAAACCAAACGTGCGGAAGAAGGTCGCGATCCTATTGAGGAACATTTATTATTAACCCGTTATTCTCCAAAAAGAGTCACTCGGGGAGAGATGTTAAGTTTATCGGATGTGAATGAAATTTTAGCGATTCCATTATTGGGCGTTATTCCAGAATCGCCAGCTGTTTTACGTGCATCAAACTCAGGCGAGCCGGTTATTTTAGCTGAAGAAAGTGACGCAGGCCAAGCTTATGCAGATGCAATCGGTCGTTTCCTCGGAGAGGAAATTCCGCATCGTTTTATTGCGGAAAAAAACCATTGGCTTAAACGTTTATTACGCTTCAAGGAGAAAGAGGCTATATGATCCTATCTGACAAAATTACTAAAATAGTTCATTATTTTCAACATTTACAACGTTCAGACAAAGCCACTGCAAAACTTGCTAAAGACCGTTTACAAATTATCATTGCACACGAGCGGACGCAACGTGACAAACCCGATTATCTTGCTTTATTACAAAAAGAATTATTAGAAGTAGTTGCTAAATATGTTCACATCAATCAAGAAGATGTCAGAGTAGAGCTGGAGCGAAAAGAAAATTGTTCTATTCTCGAATTAAATGTTATCTTACCAACAATAAGTTCTAGTGATTAAATTGAGATAAGACAAGAGTAAGGGGGCGAGGTTGTGTATTTTTTGGAGCGAAAAACAAAAGAGTTTTTTCCATACAATTTATTAAAGCTTCTTTTGTTCTTTTGCTGTGTCCTTTGTCTAAATAATCTAAAAGATCATTAATTTTTTGCATAAAATCTTGAGGGCAGGTGACTTTTTTGATGTCTTTAATGAATTGATTAACTTTATCTAAATGTTTAGCTTTGAAGCAAGAAAATAATTTAGCTCGTTGAGGCGCTTTTTGTTTAAATAATTCACAAAAATGATCAGTAATACATAGAAATTTTTCAGAAGAAGCTTGATGTAATTTTTTACTGAAGGCAAGACACACAGGATTAAATTCTTTTGGCAATAAAATAGGATCAGTTCTTAATATATTTAATGTTGTCAGATGCTCATGTTGTGCTGCTATTGTTTCATGTGTTAATAATTCTCCTAAACAAGTAACAATTTCTTTAGATTGAGACAATTCTCCCGGTCGAAAAGCTTTAAATTCCGTTTCTTTTGCAATGGGTGTGACATAACCCGTTCCTGTTGTAGTGTTTGGTGAGTAGCTCGTGGTAATAGTGCAAATTTTGTATTTTTTGAGAAGTCTTTCATCTGTGGATATATTAGTATGAGAATAACCGACCGTGGCTATCCCTGAGGAATCATGTGAAATCAGTTGATTAATCATGCCCTGATCACGATTTTTAGTATGCTGTTCATCATCTAAGCTTTTAGTGAAATCTCTTTTTTGATCTATAGCGTATAGTGTCATTTTATAATGTTCTGCAACGCCTAAGTTTATTTTTTCTAAAAACTCAGAAGGTGTCGATTTGCCAGGTATGTCTTGCCGCTCAATGTAGTAATGCGTTATCTTTAGGCGATGTAGAATATTAATCGCCATTGCTTCGATCAATTTAGACTCAAAATGACCATGTTCTTCGCCGATGATTAACAGAAATTTTTTGTTTTCTTTTAAGGAGCAACAATATTCAATGCAAATTTGCTTTTCCAGCTCATTATAAATATCTTTTAAATTTTCCAAGGTTAATTTGGATGGCCAATTTTGGATAGCTCCTTTTTCTTGAAGTGCTTTAATCATGGGTTGATTATTCAATAGTACTGCCGTTTGATACGGTGTTGTTCCATATAAATCTGGACGAGATGGATTTGCCCCGTGTTGATAAAATAGATCAAAAACCTCGTGGATTTTTTTAGAATCTTTTTCATCTTTTGTTTTGGAAATAGCTAGATGTAACCAGGTTTTTCCATAAATTAGCGCATTTATTTCGCGAGGGATAAAGTATTTAAGACAGTCCCATGCCTGGCATTCTAATGCATATAAAAAGCAAGAATAACTAAGACCTTTTCCAAGATCCAACTGAAAGTGGTCATAACTTTTGTGATCTTGTATGAAATCTCTTATTTTTTCTGAATGATTGTTTTTAATGTATTGAGCGAGGTCTTGAGCGAGTAACTCAGGTTCAGTACGTGTGCCAGTAGGATTAAAAGTCGAGCTATAAGTCATGATATCACTCTCAAGTAGATCATAATTTTACCACTTTATCTGTTTGAATGCAAAATAAACATTAATACTATTAAACTTAATAAAAGCTTTTTAATCACCCACAAAATTTGTAAGTTTTTTCCTATAGTACACGTGAGTAAAATTTTAATATTAAAATATAACTTATTGAATAATAATATTATTTTTTATAAAAAATGCATAATTCTTAAAACTAAGGGAAATCCATGATTACACTTTTGAAGTGAGCGGGTTATAATAACTTTACATCAAGGATGATGTTGGTTAACTGAAAGGATTCTTGCAACCACTCCTCGTTTTGTATGCCCAGGGATGGATTTTTTAAGCAAGGATTGCTTATTCCTGAGTTGAGCATTTTAAAGCGGCCCCCAAAAGCCGCTTTTTTTTTAAATTATTTTCTATTTTTATCTATAGCATTTTCTTTAAAACTTTACAATTTAAATAATATTAGTTATTATTTGAACATAAATTCACATGAGGAAGGTCAGTTGTTTAAAAAATTAAAGTTGTGGGGGCTGTTTAGTTTATTTTTTGTGCTTACTGCGTGTGCATCGGCACATGTTCAACCAGTGACGCCTTATAGTGAAGCAAAGTTACCCAAGCCTCAAGTAATTTTAGTTTATGATTTTAGTTTACCAAAAGCCAATATTGAATTAAATCAGTCTGTGGGTGCCAAACTGGTGCGTTATGCTAAAAATCAATCGCAAGAGGATCAAAAAAAGCAGTTAGGCTTAGCTGTTGCGAACAATTTATCCAATCAATTAGTTGCAGAACTTCGCCGATTAGGATTACCTGCTGTGCATGCAACGGGTAAACAATCTGTGCCAGCGGATGCGTTATTAATTGTCGGTCAATTTGAAAATATTAATGAAGGCAATCGTTTGCGACGAGTTGTCTTAGGTTTTGGTGCGGGTCGCAGTGAAGTCAAATCACATGTGCAACTGTATTATTTACCTAATCGATTAGTTGTTGCTTTAGATACTTCTGCGAAAAGTGCAACTAGACCTGGTATTATCCCGATGACGGGGGCTGGGGCTGCTCTGGGTCATTTAGAACAATCATTAATTATTAGTACGAGCGTTAATGGGATTGGAGAAATATTTCATACTAGTGCCGAGCAAGATGCTAATCGTACGGCAAAAGAAATTGTTAAACAATTAAAGCCATTTTTTATTAAAGAAGGCTGGGTAGTTGTTATTCATTAAAATTAATATAATAAATTATGTAAGATAAAGCTTGCAGGCTCTGTCAGTTGTTATCCAATCATTAACCCCGTATTTAATTTAACTAATTGAATTAATTAATATTAAATTTTAATATTCTAGAGACTGTTCTTTTTTAAGCTATATCTATTACTAAAAAAACCTGTAGACTTCGCCTGAGCTTAGGATAGCTTTGGTGATTGAAAGGACTCTATAACCACTCCTCGTTTTGCGTGTCCATGGATGGAAATATTCGCAGGGATAGCTAATTTCATTTGAGTATTTTTAGGACGATTCTTTGGATCGTCCATTTTTTTAATGGGTTATTTTATTTTCCATACTGTCTCTTGTAAGTGTTGTATAATTATTAATACACCAACAAATTTTTAATACTGAATTTCATTTTTTCTTTTTCTTCACATGCCGCATCATCCGCGCTTTTTTGCGTTGCTGCAACGGTGTTAGTGTGTTTCTTTTATTTTTATACGGATTATCGCCACTTTTTAATTCAATTTTAACCGGCGTGCCAACTAATTTTAAACGCTCTTGAAAAAAATTGGCAAGATAGCGCTTGTAAGAATCGGGTAACGCTTGTACTTGATTACCATGAATAATAATAGTCGGCGGATTATTTCCACCGGGGTGAGCGTAACGTAATTTAATTCGTCGGCCTTGTACTAAAGGAGGGGTGTGCGCGTTAACTGCTAGTTGTAAAATTTTAGTTAAAGCAGGCGTTGTCAATTTTTTAGTGGCAGATGCATACCCTTCGTTGACGGAATCAAATAAATTTCCAACGCCTGAACCATGCAAAGCAGAAATATAATGCACTCGCGCAAAAGGCACAAAGTTCAAACGACGGTCGATCGAAGACTTTGCCGCTTCTTTTTCATCTAAAGATAATCCATCCCATTTATTCATCGCAATCACAAGCGCTTTGCCGCTTTCTAAAATAAAACCTAATAATCGTAAATCTTGATCAGTCACACCTTCATGCGCATCCATTATAAATAAAATAACATTCGCAGCATGAATGGCTTGCAGAGTCTTAACCACAGAAAATTTTTCTATTGCTTCAAAAATTTTGCCGCGCTTTCTAACCCCTGCAGTATCTATTAAAGTATATTCTTTATCATGACGTTTTAATGGAATAAAAATACTATCACGCGTCGTGCCCGGTTGGTCATAAACTATCACCCGCTCTTCACCTAAAATACGATTGGTTAAAGTAGATTTACCGACATTGGGTCGACCAATAATGGCAAGCTTAATGCTGTTATCTAGTAAATCAGCAGGTTCAGGGGGTGAATCTTCCTCATTCATGAAAATATGTTCAATGAGTTCAGTTGTGCCACGTTTGTGCGCAGCTGAAATGGGAATAGGTTCTGCAAAACCTAATCGATAAAAATCCGCTAAGAGAATATCTTCATCTAAATCTTCTGCTTTATTAACGACTAAATAAATCGGTTTACTAAGTTTATGTAATTTTTTTGCAATAAGCTCATCTTCAGTGGTGATCCCTGCACGGCCATCGACTAAAAAAATAATTTTATCCGCTTCTTCTATCGCAAGTTCAGCTTGTTGTGCCGTTAATTGGAATAAATCTTCTTTTTCCGGTGTTAGACCGCCTGTATCAATAATAATAAAATGATGATCTAACACATGGCCTTCACCATATTGACGATCGCGAGTCATCCCGGGGGTGTCAGAAACCAACGCATCACGAGAGTGCGTTAAACCATTAAAAAGCGTTGATTTACCAACATTCGGTCGACCGACAATTGCAATAACTGGTATCATAAATTAATACACATAGGCGCTTAAATGCCCATCCTGAGTCACTGCATATAAAACTCGATTGATAACAACTGGCGTTGCTACAATGCCAGAATGCGCAACACGGATGCGAGCCACTACATGGCCATCATTGCGGCTCAGCCAATGTAAATACCCTTCGCCATCACCCACGACAAGATAATTACCCATGATCACAGGACCGGTTATATTGCGAGCAGCAAGCTCGGCTTGATCCCAATTAATATGCCCCGTATTTCGATCAAAAGCCCAAATGTGACTTTGCGCATCGGATACATAGACTTGATGAGAATCAACGCTTAGCCCCGTATAGGAAGAAATATCTTTCGTCCAGCGACTGTCACCAGAATTAAAGTCAATAGCCGCAATGCGGCCTTGATAGGTGGCCGCGTAAACCTGATTATCAAATATAATGGGATCAGCATCGATATCAATCATTCGTTGAATTGCAAAACTGCCGGTCGCAGAAGCTAACGTATTTTGCCAAATGAGATTGCCACCCTGTAGCGTTAATTTGACTAAATTACCATTGGCAAATCCTGCAATAACATTATGTTGAGATATCTGCGGGCTGCTTGCACTACGTAAAATAAGCGTTGGTTCCATTTGTTGATAATGCCAATGTAATTGTCCATCTGTTTTGCCAAGCGCAGATAATTGACCATCGATTGTCTTAATCACAACAAGATTTTGCCCAATAGTGGGGCAGGCAAATATTTCACTGGAAGCATGTGCTTTCCAGAGGATATTGCCATTAGCAGGGTCTAGAGCAAATAGATCACCATTATGTGTGCCAATTAATACTAAACTATGATCAGCTGCCACTCCGGCAGTGATTTCACGACCAATACTGATTTGCCATCGTGTTTTGCCTGTCCCATTGTCAGTGGCTGTGACAAGTCCATTATGAGAGGCTGTGTAGACTGTTTGATTTGAGACTGCTGGAAGCAGTTTTAAATATTTTTCCCCACTGCCTTTATTCGGATGAGCAGTCCACAGCGGATGCACGGTTGTTTCAGGCGTAAACTGTATAAGAGGCGCGGGTGGTGGCGTATTATCTTTGTCAAAAAATGCACTGCAGGCGCACAATAAGCTAAAGAGGCAGGTGAATAATAAAAGGCTTGTTATTTTTTTCATATATATCTCTAATTAGGTTTTAATTGTATTTTCTTGATTTAGTTTCATCTCCAAAATTGGACGAAGCGTTTCGGCATTGGGTATTTGTTTTAATGCTAATTGATAGGCTTTTTTTGCGGCTTCTTGGTTATTTATCGCAAGAAAAGCATCTCCTCTTACTTCATTAATTAAACCAATAAAAGAGGGATCGTCTATTTTATTTAATACAGCTAACGCATCTTTTATTTTATTTTCATCAATCAAAATACGCGCGATGCGAATACGCGCTATTTCACGTATCGGTGGCGAATCACTGTGATTGATTAAATTATTTAATGTGCTAATGGCTGCCGGATACTCTTTTTTTAAGACGGCATCGCGTGCAAGCATCAGGGTTGCCATGTCTGCATAAGGCGTTTTAGCATAATCTTTTACAATACTTTTAGCACCCAAAACGGTATCACTATTTTTATTATCAGTCCGTAGATTGAGTAGGCTATCATAAGCAATCGATGCCCGTTGCGAAAAGGCAAGTTCATGTGCTTGCCAATATCGCCAACAAAATGTAATCACCAATGCGGCCGCAATACCTAACAAAACGGTCGGCCCGTATTGTTTGACCCAAGTTTTCAGTTGTTGAATCTGTTCTTGCTCAGTTAAATATTCTGTCAAGGGTTGTTCCTCGCCCTAGAATTGATGTTTAAGGATTTTAGCGGATTTTAAAGAAAATGCTATAAATAATTCATAAGTTCTTTTTGTAATACGGTGATTTGTGGTTTATCTTCTCGCAGCCATTTGATAGTAATCGTCTCAGCTTTGAATTCTTCTTCTGCTAAAATCAAACCAATAGTCGCACCACTTTTGTCTGCTTTTTTAAATTGATTTTTTAAACTGCCGCCACCGCAATGCGTAAAAACCTTCCATCCTGCATCACGTAGTTGATTAGCTAATAAAAAAGCTTTTGCTAATGCTTCTTCATCTGCGATCATAAAATAAATACTCGGCTCACTTTTTGTCATCATTGGCTGGGTTTCTTGTGCTAATAATACTGTGCGTTCCATGCCGAAGGCAAATCCCAAAGCAGGTGTTGGTTTGCCGCCTAATTGTTCTGTTAAATTATCATAACGACCGCCCGCGCAGACGGTGCCTTGTGAACCTAAAGCATGCGTCACCCACTCAAACACTGTTTTAGTATAATAATCTAAGCCACGCACTAAACGGGGGTTGACCGTAAATACAATGCCAAGCGTTGTTAAATAAGTCTGCAATTTTTCGAAATGTATTTTAGATTCATCATCTAAATAATTAAGTAAGCTGGGAGCTTTTTCAATCAGTGCCGCAAGATCGGGATTTTTACTATCTAAAATCCGTAAAGGGTTATGCACAAGGCGTACACGACTTTCTTCATCTAAATCTGCCTCATGTTGAGTAAAGTATTCAACTAACTGTTGACGATAAGAAAGTCTTGATGCAGGTGAGCCTAAAGAATTTATTTGTAAAGTGACCCAGGGGATTAAGCCTAATTTCTGCAGAATACTTGCAGATAATAAAATTAATTCAGCATCTGCATCGGGGGTGTTTAAACCAAATATTTCAGCACCGCAATGGTGAAATTGTCTGGAGCGTCCTTTTTGTGGGCGTTCGTAGCGAAAGTACGGGCCTAAATACCATAACCGTTGTATTTGATTATAAAATAAACCATGTTCGATTCCGGCGCGAACGCAGACAGCGGTGCCTTCGGGGCGCAAAGTTAAGCTTTCTTCATTGCGATCTAAAAAAGTATACATTTCTTTTGTGACGATATCAGTTGTATCACCAATAGAGCGTTTAAATAATTCAGTTTTTTCAACAATAGGAAAACGAATTTCTTGATAGCCAAAACTTTGGATGGTTTGTCGCATTGTCGCTTCAATCTGCTGCCACAGCAGTGTTTCTGACGGCAAAATATCATTCATGCCGCGAATGGCTTTAATGGGTTCCACAGGATTTCGCCTCTTTTAGTTAGGTTCTGGCAAGGACATTACTATATTTTTAGTTCTTTTTGAACTCTTTGTTTTACGATATCTTTTGTGACTATGGTGTCTAGATTTAGTCAGTGCTAAAGGTGCTTGAGTTGTTGGGGTGCTGCTTGCTGTGATTGCGCTTGGTCTTGCTAATAAAGGCGGAGGAGGTGGAATAGTTTCTGTGATATTTTTAGTATTTTGCGTGACGGGCGCTTTATTGACTGGATTAATAACGGGAGTTATTTGCGGAGCAGTCAGGTTTGTCTCAGTAAGAGATGTCTTTGCAGGCACATCTGCAATTTCATATTTAGAATGAGACCGCCACCACATAGAGACTAGTAAAACTAAAATAAAAATAACGCCTGCGGTGGTCCAGGGTAAATAACGTTCAGTAGGATAAAAAGCGCGCACTTTTAAGATAGGAGGGGGTGCTTCCCGTTCTATGGGTAAATTACTTTCTAATTGTTTTAAAGCGGCATTAATTTCATCTTCAGGAAAACTCAATAAGCGGGCATACGAATTTAAATATCCCCGCATAAAAGTGGCGGGCGGGCCTTCGTTAAATGCTTCATTTTCAATGAGTTCAATGATTTTAACATTGAGATAAAGGCGGGCAGCAGCTTCTTTTTGTGAAAGCTGCATGCTTTCACGAGTGGTTTTTAATCTTTCGCCAATACCGGTCAGGATGTGTGGTGTCGTTGAATCGGTCATGTTGATGATATTGTTGATCATTGAAACTTCAGTATCCATGAGTCAATTCCTTCGTCCCTGATGTTATCCATTCATGATAAGCATTTTTACCTAAAAACTCTAGTGAAGCATCAAGGCTAAGGGTTTTTTTCTTGTTGTATTTGTTGCAAACGAATCCGCTGACTACGTTTTGTTCTATCTTTGACGCTTCCAACGAGTTGTCCGCAAGCTGCATCAATTTCAGTGCCTCGGGTTTTTCGGATGATGCAATTAATTTTGGCTTTAAGTAATAAACTTTGAAAAAGTTGGATAGCCTCGGGTGTTGAACGTTGATAAGGGGTGTGGGGGAAAGGATTAAAAGGAATTAAATTTACTTTTGCTTTAACATTATTTAATAATTTAATCAATTGCTTAGCATGATCAGGGGTATCATTAATGCCATCGAGCATGACATATTCCATCGTGACATAGCGACGGGGTTGTTGCTCAAAATAATCTTTGCAGGCTTGCATTAATTCTTTAAGGGGATATTTTTTATTCACAGGGACTAAAATATTGCGCAATTCATCATTGGGGGCATGTAAAGAAACAGCCAATGCTACATCGCTCACTTCGCGTAATCGATACAGTGCGGGGACGATGCCTGCGGTACTTAGAGTGACTCGACGTTTAGATAATCCATAGCCTAAATCATCGAGCATAATATTCATCGCAGACACGACTGGATCAAAATTTAACAAAGGCTCACCCATGCCCATCATCACAACATTAGTCACAGCATTATCATGGACACCATTTTTTTGTGACAGACTGCGAGCTGCGAGCCACACTTGGCCGATAATTTCATCGGTTGTCAAATTGCGGCTAAAGCCTTGTTTACCTGTTGAGCAAAAATCGCAATTTAAGATGCAGCCGACTTGAGAGGAGACGCATAAAGTGCCGCGATTTTTTTCAGGGATAAACACGGTTTCGATGCAGTTACCGTCATTGAGGCGAATAATCCATTTATGGGTATCATCGGGAGCGGTATGTTCGTAGGCAATTTGCGGGGGGCGAATTTCGGCAATATCAGATAATTTATGACGTAATACTTTACTGACATTAGTCATGTCGGCGATATTATTTTTTCCTTCGAAGTGGATCCATTTCAGTACTTGTTCTGCGCGATAAGGTTTTTCGCCAAGCTCGACAAAAAAAGTTTGCATTGCTTCTCGATTAAGGCCGAGTAAATTAATTTTGTTTGAGGGGGGCGAAAGTTCCATTAGGCAAGCTCAGTTTCTTTGACATAATTCACAATATCGCTAGGTGAAAAAAAGAAAGCGATTTCAGTTGTGGCGTTATCAAGACTATCTGAGCCGTGCACTGCGTTATGATCAATAGAATCTGCAAAATCCGCACGAATAGTACCCGGTGCTGCATCGGCGGGGTTGGTAGCGCCCATAATTTCTCGATGACGAGTAACGGCATTATCACCTTCTAGGACTTGTACTAAGACGGGCCCTGAGCTCATAAAATTAACTAATCCTTGAAAAAAGGGGCGTTCTTTATGGATAGCATAAAAATCTTCGGCTTGTTTTTTGCTTAAGCGCAGCATTTTAGCGGCGACGATACGCAGACCATTTTTTTCAAAACGGCGATTGACTTCACCGATTAAATTTTTAGCAACAGCATCTGGTTTGATAATAGATAAAGTTTTTTCATTCGACATGGTAGGGATTCTCTACAAATTAAATTTTAAGGAGCCGTATTATAGCGGATTAATAAGAAAAATAAACAGAGAATAAAATAATAAAGCGGAGGAATGAATTGCAAGAAAATTTTTTAACTAATTGATAAATAGAATAAAAATTTTATAGTTTTGTATCGATGTGAAAAGGATTACACTAGCTTATATTAGTAAAATCATGTATAATTTATAGACATAAAGATATAGAAAGTAGATTGATGTGGCAATTCTCTAAATATTTTATAAAGAGGCAGGAATATTATGGCAAGTCCACGTAAAATTGAACTAAGTGATATTAAACCTTTTGTTTCTCCCACAGGTGCAGCTGTTATTCCCGTTGATGAGAAAGTATTAAAAGATAATCTTGAAGCTGCCTTTCAAAAACCGCGTACTATTTTTGTAGGTTCTTCTACGGATCTCACTGGTTTATTTAATCCAAGTTTAGATCGAAAAGGAATTGAAGCAGAATTATCAAGACTGAGTAAAGCAGATTCAATAAAGCACACTTCCAAAGGACTGACGAGACGTTCTTCGATTCCATTAACAGGTGCGATAGCTGGGGAGGTTGCTAACCATATTTATGCAGCAGTGCAATATGCAGCATTCATTAAAAAACTTGATGATTATCCTAAGTTTAAAGAACTTATGGCAGATCCTGGAATAAAAGATAAGTTAAAAAATTATTGGTTGAAAAATGATACTGATATTAATACTTCTAGTGACAAATTTGAGAAGATGTTAGGTGAGTTATCTGATGTAGAAGTGCCTGCTGTTATAGAGCACGATAAAGTAGTAGAGATCATCAATCAGGTAAAAGGAATATTTAATAAATATCTACAAATTGAGAATCTATTAGAAGGTATGCAGGCTGCAGGAGCTGATATACCTCTTGTCAGAGAAGTTGTCTATAATAAAAACATCAAACTTTTTAACGATGCACCTGCTTTCCAGGATATTTTATCATCCACAGAAACAGTTGATGGAGAGCGAATCAAGGATATTGTAGCTAAAGATTGGGGAGCATTTGAGGCACCTTCTTATGAAAAATTACAAAATTTATGGGTAGAGCTTGCACAAGCAATAACTAAAGGACAGGCTATTGCTGCAATTCGGAAGTCTTTTGGAGCAAATGTTTCTGGATTTATTGATAGATCCAATTTATTAGGTTCAGCAGCGCCTACATTAGCAACACTCAAAGCAACTGCCATCTATCAAAGATTCTTAGCAGCTAACAAAAATAATCCAAAATTATTAGAAGTTTTAAAGCAGCCAGCTGTTAGAGATGCGATTATTAAATATTGGGCAGATAATAATGCTAGTTTTGATGAGATAAATCGTAAAGTAAGAGATTTTCGCAATTCTTTAAAAGAGTTGAAGGATGATGCTAATGCAGGAGTTATAAGTGCATTAAATAACGTAGTGAAACTAGATGTCGCTCCTATTTTAGATTTAGCGGCGATTTTAGGTGCATCAACGTCTCCGACTCTTAAGTTAGAATCGACAGGAGGCGCTAACACAGACTTATTAAAGTCTATTAGAGCAGGTCAACAATATGCTGATTTTATGGATGATGCGAGTAATAGAGGTATATTAAGTACTTTTCCTTCGTTAAAAGCTTACCTTGAGTCTCAGCAAATAAAGAATTACCTTACGGATAGTAAAAATATAGATTTACTATCAGATAAATCTTTAACTAAATTGATAGAGGAATTACAAAAACCTGGGGTGACGTTGTTATCAAGGGGAATAATTACTTATTTGCAGGTTGCTGGGGTTGCAGGTGCTATTACTCTTGATGAAGCTAAATTAAAAAAAGAATTAGCTAATTATCAAGTGTTATCAGACAAACGATTTGATGAGTTTCCTACTCTTAGAGAGTTATTTCGCACGGAGAGTGTGCTTAAGAAGCTACAAGATCAAGGAATACAGATATATCCCATTGAATTTATAAAGACATTGTTAGAAGCGGATATATCTGATGATGAAAAATTAAGAAACTCTATAAATATAACGGCCTTTGGGATAGATAACATTATTGAAAAACCTTTCCCAAAAGATCTAAAAGAAATTCGTGGTGAATTGCGATTATATATATTTTTACATGATCCTCACTTCTCAGAATTATGTAAGAAAATGCCAGAATTAGAAAAGATATTTAATGATAAAGATGTTAGGGACGCTCTTGGAAAGTATTGGCAAGCAAATGACAATTGGCTAGTACCCGGAGATGCGTTAGAGAAGATATCGCGTGATTTAGTAGCAAAAAGTGGCGCCGATACAGCCTCAGTTATTCACGAATCTCTTAAAAAAATAGGAAGTACTATTCCGGGTTTAGAAGCTGCTGTCAACAATGCTGTTAAAGGTAAGAGTTTTAATCCAACTAAATTTAACATTCAAGCAGGTTATGCCAAACTTGTTGATCAATTAAAAGATAGTAATCCTGTCTTATCAAAAATATTAGCTACAAATGCCAAACTGTTCCAAGATAAATTGTTTGTAGAAAACAAATCTGTGCCTTCGCTTTTACAAATACAAGCTCTTGAAAAAGAACTAGTGGAGACCTTGCCTGCTGTTGTACTGGATGATAAATCAGCTAAATTAGCAAACCTTGTAACAATATCAGATAAATTAAAAAAACTTTTCGACATATCGTTAAGCATGGATGAAGATATAGAATTGCGGCAGTCTTTAGGTGGCAGAAAAAAACTTGAAGCAAGTTTAAAATACTCTGTATTTCTCCAACAATTTGCGGATACTCCAGAGTTAACAAAACTCTTCCTCCAAAATGAAGTTCGAGAAGAATTGCTTAAGTATTGGGCGGCTCATTCTAGTCCGACACCGGCTCGATTTGATGAGTTTATTAGAGCTCTTTCAGAGACATCAAAAAGCTCTGTTCGTGATTCAACTCGTAATATGATAGAGGGGTTAATTACAGGAGTTCATGTAGGGCAAACAACTTTAGGAACAGCTATAAAAGCTGTTCTACCTGATGGTGTATCTTCTGATGATGCTTGTAACGCCATAGCAGCTGAAGCAAGATGGCTTGTCTTTAAAGGGAAAAATCCAGCTTTAGCAGAAATATTGGGTGCTGATTTTGCAAAAGAATTTATTGCTAAGAGTACACTTTCTAATCCGATAAAAGTTAATGAATTATTAACTGGTTTAGCAGCCTTACCAAAAGAAGCTAAAGAAGAGACCGTTCTTACAATAATAAATACTCACTTAGGAATTGAATTAAAATTAGTATCGGGCGCGCCGCGTGACCTATTAGCAATTCGCGCGGCTGCTCGTTATGATAAATTTATTTTAGATAATGAAAGTATATTAAATCGAAGTGAGTTAAAAATTCTTAAAGAAATTTTAACTAATCCTGCAATGAGAAAAGTGTTGGTGGAGCATTGGAAAAGTTCGTCCCCACCTTCTTCTTCTGATCTAAATTCTTTTGTTGTTAAATTAGGGTTAGCAAAAGGTTCAAGCACTAAGATACGGGAGGAGTTTGAGAACTTCTTTGGAATGGCTGCGGGTCTTCAGGATGCATTGAAAAGTAATGGGGTTACACCTGGAACCGCCTCCCTCAAAAGTCGAAACTTGTCTAGGGTTGCTCAACTAGAAAGTGCCCGCATAGCTTATCTCTCTCGTATTGATCATCCTTTATTACGTGATGCGATGATTGCTTCTGGAATGAAAATTGGAGATGGGAAAGAATTAGAATCTAAAACTATGGTGGATGCTTTAAATAAGTTTATGCGAGAGAATTCTCCTGTGGACAACGCCGTAATCACTCATCAAATAAAATCCGTTAGAGGCACATTTGTTTCAGTAAGTAGTAGAATAGTGCCTTCTGATGCTGAATTAGATAAGCTTTTTAAGAGACAAGAATTAACATCTTCTGATTATGCAATAGAACAAAAAAGAATTAATGCAATTTATAGAACTTTTTCAGACGATGCAACAGTAACAGAGTTAAAGGATGTGGATGCTCGCAGTAAATCTCCTATTAAATTAGCATTGCGCGAAATTTTCTTAAAAAACAAATGGGCTTTACCCGCTGATGAAAAGCCAATTAAAAAACTTTTGGCAGCTGACTTTGGAATGCTAAAGTATGATGATTTTATTGCTAACTATCTTCATCCTGTATTAACAGCGGGAGGAATAAGTCTCACAACAAATGAAATAAAAAAACTCTTAACGCAAAAAGACTTTGAAAAACTCCAGCAACCCTATTTTTTATCAAATATTAATTTTGAGCAATTTGTTAAAACACTTGCTTCTGAAAAAGCTATGAAAATTCATAGAGTCGATACTTTGGAGGTAGCTTTAAATAAAGCATTAGAGAGTAAATCAGTTCTAAAAGATCGCGGCTATAGCGTTTCTGCGGATATGAGAGAAAGTAAAGAGTCTCTTGCATCGCAAATCAAAGATAATGAAAATATAAAAGATCAATTAGAAAAACTTCTGCAAGAACGTAAAGCGATTGCCAAGCAATTAGAGGTAATGAAGAAAGTTGCAAAAGAATATAGTTCTAAAAAATTTCTGGTTCCAACTGCAGGTACTTTGACTTTTAATGCATTGAAGTCTTTGTGGGTTGGGGCTGCTCTGCCATCACATGGTACTAAGGCGATCGAGATAGAACAGATTGAGTTTAACAAGATTTTAAAATTTCTGAAAGATAATGATCTTGATGAAGAGATTAGAGACGGTGCAAAAAGCATCTTAGATAAAGCGCCTAAACATTTATTACTTGGTGGGCTTACAATTGATTTAGAAGCTGCAAAAACAACAACAAATGAAAAAGAGAAAAAAGCCTACAATAAATTAGGAGCTATTTATTTTGCATTATCAAATGAAAAACACTTTGAAAAAATTTCCAAATCAAATGATAAAGAAATTGAGCGCTTAGAAACACTGCAAAAATCGGCAGAAAAAGTTGGTTCTTATCTTAAAGAAGCGCAAAACAATGAAGGCTTGGCTCCTGATGATCGTTTAATTGCAACGTATTATTCTGATATGAGTCATTTGCCATTAAATGCAACTGACCAGCAAATTCAAGAGGCTTATTATAAGTTAAGTGATAAGTATAGCTCAGCTCCTGAGGCTAAGATGACTGTTGTCACTGATGATTCTAAACGTGGCGTTAGATTGGGTGAAGTAAAGCAAGGTTCATTAAGAGATCATCAAACTATTTTTTATGATAAAACACTTGATATGTGTGGTAAGTTGAAAATAGAGCCTAATCAAATTGAATTGAGCTTTCGTATGGAGCCACGTGCTTTGGTATCGGTATTAGGGAGCGAAACGGCTCGTTTTTATAAACCTACAATGAGAGATCAAACAGATAAGGATGGTAAGCCTAAACTAGATCCAGCTGATCCGGAACAGAAAAGAACACTCAAAGAAATTGCTGTGCATGGATGGCAAAAAGCTGAAACGCATTGGCGCGAATTCAAAGGTATTCCTACTCCGAAAAATATAGAAAATCATTTATTAAAAAACATGGATGTACAGGGGGATGAACAAAAATTAGCTAAAGTGAAAGCAGTAGCAGCAGAAAGTTATAAGAAATATATGGATTCTGCGTGGAAGAGCGTAGTTTATTCTCGTTCTGCAATAGATAAGAAAGTGCTGTTGCCTAATCCATTTGTATTTGAAGGTGTGATTAAAAATATAAATACACTGGCTGCATTACACCAATTACAAACACTTCCTGATGCTGCTGGAAAGAGAATATATGGGGCATGTATTAAGATTGAAACAAATGATTATGCTTTATATGTCGCTATGATGTGTGCGGCGACAATTAAAGGTTATGAGGTTGAGGATGCTTCTGGATTTCGTCATAATCTAGAGATGAAGCTGACTCAAGATGGTGATAAAATTAAAAAATACATCAAAGCTTTAAAACATCCAGCCAATGGCTATGTTGATTTATTTAAAGATGTGATTCAACAACCTATACAAAAAGTAGAGCAAGAACAGAAAAAATTCTTGCAAGAAAGTGAATCTTTTACTCCAAGACTAGGTGGTAAATCATCTTAAGTTTTCTTGCTTAGATATATTTTAACTACAAACTATTCAGTCATTATCAAACGAATAGTTTCTAGTGTCATAAATAATGTCATTGGTTGAATTGGGGATTCCACAAATCCCCTAGATAAATAAAATTTTTTGGCATTTTCAGATATTGCGTGTACTAAAATAGCAAACACACCGGCATTTCCTGCGATATTAAGAGATCGTATCATGGCATCACGAAGCAAGGCACTACCTAAACCTTTATTATGATAATTCTCATCAATTGCTAATCTACCCACTAGTATTATGGGTAATGGGTTTGGCATATTGCGTCTCATGGTTTTAGGTGCATTTTCATGAGAAATAGCACCGGCTGAAAGAGCGTAATAGCCAATAACTTTATTAAATCTAGATATAACAAAGCAACGAGAAGCGCCTGTCAATTGATTTTTAAGCGCTCGTTTTTTAAGCCAATCATCTAATGATGGTTCTCCACTGCTGAAGTCTTCTACATCATGCTCTATTGATAATAAAATGGGTAAAGTTAAATCATTCATGCGTAATATTCTTTTTTTGATTGATATCCCAAGGTGCTTTTGTTCTAAGTAATTTACGTAATCTATCAGTGGCAGGTAGAGGTTGATCCATCAAGGCCTGAAATTCTTCAAACGTAGTTTCATTAACTAAAAAGAACGTTTGATCAAGAAGCACGTTTTCAGCTCTTCGGCAAGCAGCTTCCAGCATAAAATCTGAACGATTTTTCCCTAATATTTCAGCAGCTTGATCAATTAAATCACGTTGACGTAATTTAACCCTAAGATTAATAGGCACAGATTGTTTATTTTGCTCATGACTCATGTTATTTTCTCCTCTAATATATACATTAAGTATACAATAACGTATATAAATTTTCTATACATAGCGAATAAATACAATTTTGAAATAACTTATTGAAAATGAGGATATTTTTATATTGCTATTGACTATGGGCAACTATTAAGCTGCTGCGTACATATGAGTACACAAATTTAGAGGAATATTTATGGAAATGCCAATAGTAAAAGTAGGTATACGCGAATTTCGCGCCCATTTATCAAAAGCTAAGGGTGATTAATGTCGCCTCATATTTTAGTATTAGATGTGTTTTTAACTGCACAAAAAGAGGATGCAGAAAGAGATATAAAACTTTCCGGAGAGGGCGTCCGCCAATGTTCTATTCGTCATGTTTCTCTATAGAGTTTTATTTACTATAAAGTCAATCAGTTAAATCAATTTAAGTTTGTATTCGTTCGCCAAAGTTTGTTACAATTCGCGCTTCTAGGGTTACCTTAGGGGTAACCTTTTTGAGGAGTATCTATGATCACATTAGAGACATTGGAAAGTTGGCTTTCCGCTAAAGAAGATGAACATTTAGATTTTAAAGAAGCAAAAAATCAATATGACACAAAGAAGTTGCTACGTTACTGTGTTGCTTTTGCTAATGAAGGAGGAGGATATTTAATCTTAGGAGTAAATGATAAATCACGTCAGGTAGTGGGTACAAATGCTTTTCAAAATATTGGAGAAGTTAAATCCTCAATATTAAACAAACTACATTTTCGAGTAGAAGTTTATGAATTATCGCATTGTAACGGTAGGGTGCTCATTTTTGATATCCCTTCTCGACCTTTTGGTCAGCCGTTGGAATTAGATGGTGCGTATCTCATGCGATCAGGAGAAGAGCTTGTTCCGATGTCTCCAGATCAATTGCGTCGTATTTTTGATGAAAAAGAATCCAACTGGTTTACCTCGCCAGCAAGGAAAGAATTAAGTTCAGACGAGGTTATAAGTTTATTAGATACGCAAATTTATTTTGACTTAATGAAGCTACCTTATCCTTCAACGCGTGAAAAAGTTTTAGAGCGCTTAGTGAGTGATGGGTTGATTCAGGTTACTAAAAATAATGCTTGGATAATCTTAAATTTAGCCGCTATTTTGTTAGCAAAAAATCTCGAGGCATTTTCGCCGGCACTTGCTCGTAAAGCTTGTCGGCTTGTGATTTATAAAGGGGTAGATAAGCTTTCTACTCAGGATGATAAGTTTGATTTTAGAGGTTATGCAGTTGCTTTTGATAATCTAATAGAATATGTCCATTCTACTGCGCCCCAGAATCATTTTATTGAGCAAGTGGTGCGTGAAGATGTGAAAATGTTTCCTAAGCAAGCCTTGAGAGAACTAATTGCAAATGCTCTAATTCATCAAGATTTCTCGGTGGTCGGTGCTTCTGTCACTGTCGAAATGTACTCTGATCGTATAGAGATATCAAATCCAGGTAAACCCCCTATCAATGTGGATCGCTTCATTGATGAATATCGATCTCGTAATGAATTATTAGCTAATCTAATGAGACGTCTTGGTTTTTGTGAGGAAAGAGGTAGCGGAATAGATAAAGTTATAAAAGCAGCAGAAATTTATCAATTACCGGCTCCAGATTTTAGAGAAGGAGCGGTTCGAACTATTGCAATATTATTCTCTCATCAAGACTTTAAAGATATGCAAAAAAAAGATAGGGTTCGGGCTTGTTATCAACATTGTTGTTTGCTGTATGTTAGTTCAAAATATATGTCAAATCAAACACTTAGAGATAGATTTCAGCTTTCAGAGGCAGCCACAGCTACAGTGTCCTTAATAATAAGTGAAACAAAAGACATAGGTCTTATTAAAGTAGATGGATTGGGCTCAAAATCGACTCGTTATGCTAGATATGTTCCATTTTGGGCATAAAAAGTGCTTTAATGCAAACCCAAAAATAGCCTATAAAATTCATTTAAGTTATTAAATTCAATAAATTACGTGCTTTAAAGCAAAATAGGGATGTATGGCCAAAATAAAAATATTATCAGCGAAAGCAGTAAATTCCTTACCTGAAGGGTTTCATGCGGATGGGGGGAATCTTTTTTTACGAGTTCGAGATGGTTCAAGAGTGTGGTTTTTTCGGTATAAAAAAGCAGGAAAACAAATTTCAATTGGATTAGGAGCAGCTCATTCTCGTTCTTTATTAGAAGCTCGTGCCATATCAGAGCGAATGAGAAATGCACTTTTAAATGGACGAAATCCTAGTGCTGAAATAATAAAGAAAAAAACTTCTATCGTTACCTTTGATAAATATGCTTTAGAATTTATTGAATCGAAACGCTCTGCCTGGCGAAACATCAAACACATCAATCAATGGATAAGTACTTTGCAAAATTATGTTTCCCCCAAAATTGGTGATAAATCACCTGCTGATATTTCTTTAAGTGATGTAAAAAATATCTTATCTCCAATTTGGACTACTAAAACAGAAACAGCAAGCAGGGTGAGAATGCGAATTGAGGCAGTGCTAGATTATGCCGCTGTTCTTGAAGAAAGTGATAGACGTAACCCCGCTCGCTGGAAAGGAAATCTAGATAAAATATTTCCTGCTCCAAGAAAAGTAACTAAGCCTGTTCATTTTGCTTCAGCTCCTTATACTGAAGTGCCTCGTATTATGGAGGAATTACGTGTTAAAAATAGTTTATCAGCTTACTGTTTACGCTTTATTATTCTTACGGCAGCTCGGTCGATGGAAGCTCGTTCAGCTTATTGGAGTGAAATAAATTTAGAAAAAAGAATTTGGACAATCCCTGCTTCTCGTATGAAAGCGAATCGTGAGCATACTGTACCTTTATGCGGCGAAGCTATTGAAATATTATTAAAAATGCAAGAATTTCGACAAGTTGAAAATCCGCTAGTATTTCAAGGGGAACGCAAAGGATTGATTTCAGATGTAGCAATTAATAAAACTTTGAGAGGAGTTGCAAAAAATTGTACTACTCATGGATTTAGATCATCTTTTAGAGTTTGGGGTGCTGAGATGACAGTTGCCTCAAGTGCGGTGCTAGAGCTTGCATTGGCGCATGCTAATAAAAATAAAATTGAAGCAGCTTATCAGAGAAGTAATTTGTTTGAAAAAAGACGAGAGCTAATGGAGGCATGGGTAGAATTCTGTGGAAATAAATACAATATTATGACTTTTTACAAGGAAAAATTGCATGACTGATTTGAGCCAAGATTGTAATATCGACAAGAAATTAGAAAGAGAAATTCAACAGAAGATAACTGATATTGCAAAGTTAAATCTTTCCTCAGAAAAACTTTTACAACTTGTTGCAACGTAAGCGATCTATCTCCTACATCTTTTAAACCATTCAAATACCTGCAATATTGTTGCTTTCAATAATTAAGGCTGTATCAATGAAAGCAATCAATCAACTATCAAAAAAATTAGCAGAAAAAGAAGCATTTTGGCAACAGCATTATACCTTACTAAAATCGAGTGGATTATCAAGAATAGAATATTGTCGTGAAAATAATTTAAATTACGATCAGTTTGGTTATAGGATAAGTAAATGGAATAAAGCAATATCAGTCGATAACAATCAGGATCAATTGGTTTCAGTCAAACTGAAGCCTGTCCCTGTCAATCAATCTTTTAATTCATCTCTTTTATGTACGCTTGATTTAAAAAACGGCCATCAATTAAGAATTCACGATTCTGCAGCATTAATGATTATTTTAGAAAGGTTTTATTGATATGTTGCTGACATTTAATGGCGATATTTGGTTATATCCAAAGCCAATTGATTTTAGGAAGCAAATAGATGGAATTGTCATGTTAATAGCCGACCATTTGCAATTAAATCCTGCTTCAGGTCAATTATTTTTATTTCGCAATAGAACAGCTAATAAAATAAAACTTTTGTGGTGGGACAAGAATGGATTTTGGTTATGTTATAAAAGATTAGAAAAAGGAAAATTAAAATTTCCACCAATTATTGATCAAGCATTGGAATTAACAAGAGATCAATTAAGTTGGTTATTATCCGGGTTAGATTGTATGAAGCAGCTTTCTTTACCGGAGATTAAACCGAAAAATTTTTATTAAAAATTGCATAAAAATGTGAAAAATAGCGATTTTTATAGTATAATTTATTAAAATTATATAGTGATTATTTATGAATTTCGAAACAATAATAAAAAATCAAAACGATGAAATACAAGAATTAAAAGCCGTTAATCTCACTCTAGAAAAACGTTGCGAGCAATATGCGCAAGCCTACGATCAGATGCATGCTCAATTAAAAGAGTTAATCAGAAATCGATTTGGTAAAAAATCAGAACGATACATCGATCCTGAACATCCGCAAATAAGCTTGCTTGGAGACGCAAATTTATTTGCGAAAAAAGATGAAGAAGGAAATCAGATAGATGATGACATAGAGGTGAAATGCCATACCCGAAAGAAAAATAAAACAAGTAAAAAAGATGTTCCTATTCGAATAGAAATTATTCCTGTCTGTGAGGAAGACAAAAAATGTGAATGCGGAGCCTGTAAAGAAGTCATTAGCTATGAAACAAAAAAACTTTTGAATTACCAGCCAGCGGTGTTAGAAATTATTGAGCAACGTCGTGAGATTGTTGCTTGTAATAAAAAGTGTGATAGTAAAATTGTTACAGCACCAGCACCGCTTCACATATTACCAAAAGTCAAAGCGACTGAAGAATTTTTAGCTTTTTTAATTGTTAGTAAACTAGATGATAGACAACCATTATATCACTTAGAAAAACAACTGAGTGCACGCTATGGAATTGATTGCTCGAGACAAACTATGGCACGCTGGCTAATTGATTTAATGTTTCCTTTACAACCTATTTATAATTTAATGAAAGATTATGTCATCGGTTATGATGTAGCAAGCTGTGATGCGACAACACTTCAGGTACTGAATGAACTGGGACGAGCAGCTGAAACAAAATCTTACGCTTATTGTATACGCGGCGGCTCACCAAAAAATGCGGTTATTTTATATGATTACAATGATAAATTGCATAAATTTTTTGTAAAAAACTGGTTTGAAGGATTCAAAGGCTATCTGCATGTTGATGGAGATAATTTTTTTGACCTGATCGGTGAAGTGAGTGATTTAGTAAATTGTAATGCGCATGCGCGACGTAAATTTGAACCTATTGCAACTAGCACAAAAGGAAAAGGTCTGGCAAAAGAAGCAATGCGTTTTTTTAAAGAACTTTATAAAATAGAGCGTGAAGCTAAAAACAATCATCTAACACCAGGACAACGTTATGAGTTACGTCAAGAAAAATCTAAACCATTAATAGATAAATTTAAATCATGGCTAGATGAAATGATTCCTACGGTATTACCCCAATCTCCATTAGGTAAGGCCATGAATTATTGCATTAAGCTTTGGCCAGGCCTCACAAGATTTTTAGAAGATGGACGTCTTGAGATTGACAACAATTTGACAGAACAAGAAATCAAACCGCTTGTTATCGCACGCAAGAATTTTTTATTTGCGTCTTCAGTTGATGGCGCGAAATCACTTTGTATGCACTTCAGTTTTATTCGAACAGCAAAACTTCATGGATTAGACCCTTATCATTATTATGTTAAATTGTTAAAGAACATTCCTCATTGTAAGACAGTTGAGGACTACGAGAAATTATTGCCTTGGAATATAGCCGCATGAATAAAGTAAAAACCTTGCTAAATGGTAAGAAAATATCAGATATATTTAATGAATATGCATTGCCTGTTATAGAGACTTATATGTATGATGCGGGCTATGCCAGCCTCGAAGATGTAAGTATTGAAGAACTAGATCAAATATTGCAATTTCCATGGGTAATTTGGAATGCTGTCGTTGCGCAAGGAAAAGATACAATTGATTATTTAGGTAGCATAACATTGCTTACTAAGCATACGCCACAGGAAGTGAAAGAGTTAATTAAATTTATGAGAAAAAGAAAAGAAACAAAATTTAAGAAATACGATTTCTTTTTGGGCGAGGTTAAACTCAATCGCAATATTGACAATAAAATCATTATATCTGTAGAGGCGAAGGTTCCTCGTAATAATAAATAAATTGTTAAAGAGCAAATGCTATCATCGAAGGGGGATTATGGCAGGAAAAGTTTATTAAACAAGCATGGAGTTGGTGGATCGCTTACGGATATTTTTATATTGCTATTGACTATGAGCAACTATTAAGCTGCTGCGTACATATGAGTACACAAATTTAGAGGAATATTTATGGAAATGCCAATAGTAAAAGTAGGTATACGCGAATTTCGCGCCCATTTACCCCAATATCTTATGACATCGTTACCGATAGCCATCACTCGACATGAGGAAACGATAGGTTTTTATATCCCAACGAAACATCACCATGATAAAGCAGAAGTGGATACTATATTTTAACTACAAGCCCCTTAGCAGAAAACCATCCATTGACAGCGGATGGTTTGTTGAGTATCCTTCCATTATAAATGGAGGGTTATAATGACTATATCACCGGATTTGCTAAAACGTATCATTTTTGATCAACAAGAAGATCAGCATTGGCCAAAGCTATATATACCTCGGACTATCGAAAAGAAATTAGATAGGCTTAGTCAAAATAAAGAAATAATTGTTTTGTCTGGTATCAGGCGATGTGGTAAATCTGTGTTGTTAGAGCACGTTAGAAGAATACGTAAAAATGAGCATGATTATTATTTTAATTTTGAAGATGAAAGATTGGTTAATTTCGGAACTGAAGATTTTGAAGTTTTGCATCAAACATTAATTTCTCTTTATGGTGTGCAAGAAAATTTCTATCTAGATGAAGTTCAGAATGTGCCAGCGTGGGAATTATTTGTCCGACGTATGTATAACAAGGGTTGCAAAATATATATAACAGGTTCAAATGCTAATTTATTTAGTGAAGAGTTAGGAACAAGATTGACTGGTAGGTATATATCTCTAGATATTTATCCGATTTCTTTTGCTGAGTATTCACAATTTCATATTCCGCTTACGCGCGTTGATTTTAGTACCACTGAAATTGGCATGTTAAAAGAAAAGTACTCTAACTATTTAAAATATGGTGGAATTCCAGCATATATAGTTAGTAAAGATACTGAATATTTACATTCTTTATACGAAAGTATACTTTATAGAGACATAATAACTAGATATAAAGTTGGCAATCCAGAAGCATTAAAAAAATTGCTTTTTTACTTGGCAAGTAATTGCGGCAAAGAAGTTACTTTATCCAAACTTCTCGGCATGATAAATAATAATGGTAAAATTATTAAAAGTAATACGACCATTTCTGATTATTGTAGCTATATTGAAAATAGCTTTATGTGTTTTTTTGTGAGTCGTTATGATGATAATCTAAAAGCTCAACAACAGGCTCCCAAAAAAATTTACTTTGTTGATCATGTTTTAGCGAAAATGTTAGGGTTTAGAACGAGCGAAGATCATGGTCGTATGTTGGAAAATATTGTTTTTGTCGAATTAAAACGTAGAGGGTATGATATATTTTACTATAGTGGTTCTAGGGAGTGTGATTTTATAGTGCGAGAAGGCTCTCGTACCCAGCAAGTGATTCAAGTCTGTATTGAATTGTATGATCCATCCACTAAGGCGAGAGAAATATCAGGTTTAGTAGAGGCAATGGATAAATTTTCTTTATCTGAAGGATTAATTATTACTGAGAATGAAGAAGGTAATGAAATTGTAGTGATGAATGGAAAAAAGTATCATATTATTATTAATCCAATTTGGAAATGGTTAAGAATCATCAATGATTGATGACAAAGCGTGATAAATCAGCTTCTAAAAAAACTCGTCATTTGGGATAACTATGCAAATAAATTACCGGAGAGGGCGGGATTCGAACCCGCGTGGGGGTCTAAACCCCCCATCCGATTTCGAGTCGGCGCCGTTATGACCGCTTCGGTACCTCTCCTTTTAAGATGCCGATTATAAAGCGCAACGAAACAATTGGCTACTAAAAAAGGTCATTAGAGGGTCAAGTCTGTACAATTGATATTTCCATCAAACATTTTTTTGGGATAGTGATATATCAATTATCCAGACTTGACCCCTTATTAATATTAAAAAGTTTGTGTCATTAATTAAAAGATTGCAGGAGGAGGATATATGAGTCACACAAGAACTTCTGAATATCCATTTATCATTCGACATCTTTCAAATGAAGAGGGTGGTGGTTATTTAATTGAATTCCCGGATCTTCCTGGTTGTATGTCTGATGGTGATACTATTGAACAAGCTATTAATAATGGTCAGGATGCGGTAGATGCTTGGATTGCAGCTGCAAGAGAAATGAATAGGCATATCCCAAAACCTGGTGAATTAGAAAGCCAAAGTGGTAAGTGGGTGCAACGTGTACCAAAGTCAATTCATTTGCGCCTTGTTAATAGAGCGAAAGAGGAGGGTGTTAGTTTAAATACGCTAGTCATTATGATGCTTTCTGAATCATTAGGAAGTGAAAACTATCGTGCGTTAAAATAGTATTTTAAATATTGTGGCGAGCGCAAGAAGAGGGTGATGTCGAGAAGTTTAGTCTTTCAAATTTTGCTAGAGCCTTGTTATAATCCCTGCAATTAGAAAGCGACTGGACAGTATTTTTTACGCTGCATTCAAGCTGAAAATGCGTCAATAGTTAGTCGCAGGCAGCGAAATTAAACTGATTTTAAAATAACACCATAAATGGATTAAAAATGAAATCAATAAAAAAAATACTCCTTGGATTCGTAAAGTATAAAAAAATTAAAATTAATAATAAATCTAATTATATTTTTTATAAAATTATTAACTATATTAATGAGCAAAAAGCATATGTAATTCAATGTATCAATACGAAGGCTATTTTTCGCTCAAAAATAACCGATTTAGTTTTTGATACAGACTTATTATATGGCTTACATCCAATACAAGCTTGTTACATAGGTATTGAATATATCATAAATATGAATAAGACTAACTGTACCAAAAATCAAAAATACCAAAAAAAAACAAAAGAATATTCTATCTATCGATACGGCGAATATAGTCTTCTTTATCAGAAAAGAAATGGTGATTTTTGCTTTATTAATAATTTTACTAATGAAGAATTTATAATGGATCCTTGGGAGATTGCTTTATCCGAGGAGCTGATTCGGGAATTTGATGCGGTACAAGCATTTCATATTGGATGCATGGCAGGACATAGAATATGCCATGACAAGAATAGTTACGAAAAACCTAGAATTTTAAAAAAGATCAATCTCCGAGTTATAAAATAGCATGAAAAAACTTCAATCAACACTCGATAATTTGCCCGGATTTTACTCCTTAATTATTCTTTCTATGATATACATGAGTATCATGTTATGTAATGCCATCTTAACAAATCGTTATGTTGGAATTAATAGCCTCTATTTTTTGGGAGGCACATTGACGTCACCATTTATTTTTATATTGGATGACATTATCGCTGAGATTTATGGTTATGAAATAGCAAAATGCGTAATTTTATCTGGGTTCACTGCCCAAACATTATTTATATTAATATGTCAGCTCGTTGTGCGCGCACCCTTTCCTTCTTTTTTTACAGAACAAAATGCTTATTCTTTTATTTTAGGGTCATCTCTTTTAAGAATTGATATAAGCGGATTTATTGCATATATTTTTGCAAACTTAATTAATTCTTATTTGTTAACACGATGGAAGTTTTTATTAAAGGGGCGATATTTTTGGGTAAGAAGCATTGGTTCTTCTATGTTTTCCGAAGCATTATACTCTTTTTTGGCTATTTTAATGATGGAGATACAGTCTATCCCTTTTCATGATATCTTAAAAGTCGTTATAATTAGTTTTTCCATTAAAGCTAGTTATAATATTGTTTTTATTGGACCTGCTAGTTGGTTAGTCAATAAAATTAAAAATATAACTGGCATTGATGTTTATGATTTTCCAAAAAAATTTACACCTTTTAAGTATTTGAAAATAAAACCGGAGAAAAAAACATGTTAGAAGAGGTTGTAGCCGGAGCACAAAGGGGGGTTGATGAGGCTGCTCTTGATGTTGCTGAAATGTACAGAATAAAAGTAGGAGGTTGGTGTCCTAAAGGTAGAATCAATGAAGCAGGGAGTATTCCCAAAAAATATAGTCATCTTAAGGAAGTTTCAGGGATATTTAAAAAAGAACAAGACAATTACGATCTCAGGACAAGAAAAAATATTGAGGATTCTGATGGAACCCTTGTCTTAGTTCCGAAAATACCATTACCTGCTCACATTAAAGATGGAACACTATTAACTATTAAAGAAGCAATAAAGCAACGAAAACCCTTTTTGATGATAGATTTATCTGAACCGAACGAAGAAAACGCAGAAAAAGTTGTATTGTGGTTAAGAGAAAATTTAATTAAGAGACTAAATATTGGCGGCCCTCGAGAATCCAGTAGTGAAGGCATATATGAGTTGAGCTTTAATTTCCTCAAAGAAACATTAAAACATTTATATCCTAGACCTCGGTTTTAAATAATTAAATTATTTTATTGCTAAATCTTTTCTGGCTGAAAATATTGTAAAAATAATAACACCCATAATGGAGTGTTCAATTTTATTATAAAAAAGTGATTCCGAGCCATAGATAATCGGCTGTAACTGCCATTTGGGCGAATCAATGATCAGTTCTCTTAGAGACAAAGTTCCATCTTGCGTCATTTTAATTAGCACTACATCTCTATCATTGGGCGTTTCATGAGGGTCAATAATAAATAAAGTACCCATTGGAAATCTTGGTTGCATTGAGGGTCTGCTTTCTAATGCAAAAGTAGTTTTACTCAGTGTTTGACTAGGTATTGCAATAGGATACCATTCTTTCCATAATCTCAAATCAATATCATTGATAGATTGAATATCCGTGATAGCCTTCCAGTCCAATATAGGTACAAAGTGAGGTATATTCTTATTCATTAAACTTATAGCACTCAAGTTATGATTTTCCATTAATGAATCTATACTAACATTTAAATAATCTGCAATAGTTTTTAAGGTGGAAATACGTGGATCTTCAGTTTCTCCTGATACTAATCTTCTTACTGTCATAACCGGCATATTTAGAGCTTGAGAAAGGTCATATTCAGATATATTACGAACTTTGAGAAGAGTATGTAAATTTTTAGCTAAAGCCTTTAGTTGATATTTATCAATCTTTAAATCTGCAATATTGTTCATGTTTGTATTTTAACCATTCATTGTATCTCCATAATCTTTTTATATTACTTAAGTTAAATACCATGATCAATAAATAAAAAGTAAATTTATTTAAAATATTAAACATTAAAAATAAAAAAAACTTGATTTAATACCAAATTTGTTATTAATATATAACAAATTTTTTATAATCGGAATTTGCCAGATTAATCCTGGAAATCTAAAGAAGTAAATATTTTTTCTATTAATTATTAAGGAAAATAAAACATGCTAAATGAAATCACCTAGTTTGCTCACATTGTTTATATAAAAAATCACTAAAAAATAATTTAAGTTAAAGGAATAAAAAGATGTCTTCCATAGAGCCGCTTTGTCATTTATTTGGAGTTGATTCAAAAAAACTATCAAAAGAAGAAAATATTTTATTAGAAGCTGATCTTTTTGTATTTATCTGCAGAGAAATTGAAGAAGTTTTCAGAAAAAGTCAGAAAAATTACTTTTTATCAATGAAGTTTACTTTAGAAATGGAGAATCATATGCTTGAACAAAATTTTGTACGTTTGATAATAAAAGACATTTTACAAACTGGAGAATATACATTACAGGGAATTGCTCTTTATACCGATACGCATGAAGATGTTATTGAAGAGCTTGCATCTGGAATAAATGCACGACCCACAGTTAAACCTTTTCGAAAAATTATTGAGCTGCATCGATCAGTAAGACCCGAGCTTTATGAGTCAATGAGGAAGAAAATTGGCTTATAACGCTGTTAGATTGGGACTTTTTATGCGGATTGAGGTAGGGTGGGCAACACGCTGCGTGCCCACCATTTTATCGCAAACGCACTCAAACACCTCTTCTATTTGATAATCATGAAATGGTGGGCACGCAGCGTGTTGCTCACCCTACCTCAGAATTTATAACCCAGGCGGAATTAAGCTCGGCTTTTTTGTATCAGCCGGATAGCTCTTATAAGGCACAGGATAATCTGCTTGAATAGTATCTGATGCCATTCCCGCAGGGACTTTCATCGGCGGAATACTGTAGGCTTTGAGATACTCTGTGTCGCGATTTTTAATGATGCCTTTATCCCCATAGACATACGAACAACTAGCCAAAAAGGATATTAAAACTAATAATATTGTTTTTTGTATCATAAAACTTAAACCTTCATATTTTTTTAATAATTGTTTTTCTATTCTCTTAGTAATCCAGTATCTACTAATGTTTTTCTTAAAATAGCATGATATTTTTTATCAAACCAAGTCAGCGGTAAACGAATACCCGCAGGAATACGCCCCATCTCATGCAATGCCCATTTTAATGGAATGGGATTCGGTTCTAAAAAAAGAGTATCATGCAATGGCATCAATTCTTGATTAAGCTTAGCTGCTAATGTTTTATCTTTTGCTAAAGCCGCAAGACAAACCGCTTGCATTTGACTGGGCGCTATATTCGCCGTCACCGAAATAACCCCAGCACCGCCTCTTAAAATTAATTCATAAGCCGTTGCATCATGTCCACTTAATACTAAAAAAGAAGGATCGCAACGATTTAAAATATCAACGCCGCGTTCAATAGCCACAGTGGCTTCTTTAATCCCAATAATACGAGGATGTTTTGAAAGCGTCTCTACTGTCTCTGGGAGTAAATCACAAGCTGTGCGAGCAGGAACGTTATATAAAATAATCGGTAAATCAATAGTGTCAGCAATTAAAGTGTAATGCGCTAATAACCCTTGTTGCGTGGGTTTATTATAATAAGGCGTGACGATCAACGCGGCATCAGCCCCCGCATTTTTAGCTTGTTTAGTTAACTCTAAAGTCTGTCGAGTGGAATGACTGCCCGTGCCTGCAATAACAGGAATACGCCCGGCCACAAGCCCCACCACTTGTGTGATCAGTGCTAATTGCTCTTCTGCTGTCAGGGTTGCACCTTCGCCTGTCGTGCCTGCTATAATAAGACCACGAGTGCCTGAGGCAATGTGCCATTCTACGAGTGCTTGAAGCGTTTTATAATCGATAGACCCATTGGCATCCATTGGCGTGACAAGTGCCACCATGCTACCTTGGAACATCTTTGTTTCTCCCATTTTTCTTCAATGTCATGGTAACACTATTTATTAGGCTGTCTATGTTTTTTTGGCATAATTTCTTATAATCTTTAAGCTTTATTTTAAGGATATTTATGAAGGCGAATCACTTAACGAATAAGCTCTTTGGGTTCCCCTATTTGTTAGCTGCTGCTTTTTTTTTACTATTCAGCATGTTAGGCTCACGTGAGCTTTGGACCCAAGAACATCGTTGGGCTGATGTGGTGAGTTATATGTTTTATGCCCATGATTTCTTGCATCCTATGTTAAATGGGAATGAATATTATGATAAACCATTGCTCTCCTATTGGATGGTTGCAGGTCTTGCAGTATTGACCCATCATTTAACTGCTTGGACGATTCGATTGCCTTCTGCTATAGCTGGATTGATCTCGGTTTATTCTTTGTACAAAATAGGCGTTTGTTTGAAAGACCAAAAACTAGGATTGTTTGCGGGCTGGTTATTTTTGACTACGTTTTATTTTATTTTTTGGTCAAGAGTGGGCAGTACCGATATACTGAATGTCGCAGGTATTTTATTATCTTTAGCTTGGTATTTTTCGAAAAAAGAGCAGGCGAGTTTTTTTGTTTATTTTATTTTTGGTTTAATAGTAGGAGTGAGTGCATTATTTAAAGGATTAGTGGCGCCTGCGGTGATTTTGCTGGCTATTTTGCCCGATCTTTTTTTACAAAAAACAGTTAAGACGCACTTATTGAATTGGCGTTTATATTTGGGGTTATTGCCAGGTCTATTTATTTATTTATTGCCATTTTTCGCCTCAGATATTTTTGGTAATCCTGTTTATCATTCTCATGGGTTAGATTTAGTGTATCGGGAAAATATCACACGTTATTTTCATCCTTTTGATCATGAAGAACCAAGATATATTTATTTTATTTATTTACCGCTTTTTTTACTCCCTTGGACGCCGTTTTTTTTAGCCGCGCTTTTTAGTCGAATTTATTTAAAAAATACTTTATCTTTACCGACAAAATGGTTGCTGTGGACACTGGGCTTATTATTTTTATTTTTTACCTGTTGCGGTTCAAGACGTGGGTATTATGTCTTGCCGTTGATACCGTTTGCAATTTTATTGATAGCTGATTGGTGTTTAGAAAAAGAAAAACCTCGTTATTTTCTTTCCAAGATGATCTTGATGGTTTATATAATATGCATACTTTTTTTTGGCGTGTTGCAGCCTGGATATTATGCAAAGGGTGGGGTGCGGACTTTTTCAATTGTGTTAAAAAAACAAGCGGATAAAATAAAGCCCTGGTCTTTCTGGCAGTTTTCTTTATTAGATGCTGAGACCAAAATGAGTTTTTATCTAGCATTACCGCCTGATGTTAAAAATTATGGAATTGTTGGGCTGCGTGAGGCGCAAACACTTGCGAGTTTACAAAAAAAATGGCCTTCGTTGCTTTTATTGCCTAAGAATACTATTTTTATTACACGCAGGCTTTATGAGCCTATTTTGAATGATTTTTTAAAAAATTATACTTTAGTTGAAGCTGAGCCGACTTATATTGAGTGGATCACGCATAAGAAAAATCCAGACGCACCGATTGCTTATATACCAAATAAATTTGATTAAAGTATTTTATTTTTTTTGTTTTTATAATATGATGGATAAAATTTTTTATAAACAAATGGAATTAACCAAAAGGAAATAGTTATGACGGCACCTGTTACGGATAATTTTTTACAAAAATTTGAAGAAAAAGTAGTTAATCTTTTGACTGAACTTGAAAGTCTCAGAAAAGAAGTGGTTATGTTAAAACAAGAAAATACCACAGTCAAAGCAGAAAAAGCTAACTATGTGAAGAAATTACAAGGATTGATTTCTTTATTTGATTCGCTCAATGCACCTGTTCCGCACGAAACTAATACCAATGAAGTGCATCATTTGCGTCCTGCGACGGAAGAGGAAGCCAGTGCAGTGAGTGCGTAATATCTTTTGTTGACTATATACCAGCGAAAGCTGGCATGACGGCCTTTGATTTATTCACCTCTCCCCTTGTGGGAGAGGTCGACATGCGAAGCATGGCGGGTGAGGGGTGTTTTTAACGTTTTGCAGCTAAAAGCACCCCTCATCAGGCACTTTGTGCCAGCTTCTCCCACAGGGGAGAAGCGGTACTTATTAATGTTCGCATAAGATATGATGGTGTTGTTTTTATTAAGTCACTATGCATTCGATTTTTCCATCGGTTACTTGCACATCGATTTTATCTTGAGTTTTAATTTGGCTCACTGAACGTAACAACGCGTGATTTTTTTTCACTGTCACAATAGCAAATCCTCTTTTCAAAGTCGCAAGCGGGCTTAGTGCATCTAACGTTGCCACTTGCTGATGGAATGCCTGTTGTTTTTTCTGTAAAAGAGTCTTCATTAAATGATTAAAAGTCGCTTGGCATAATTTAAGCTGCATTTGTTGTTGATGAATACGATGCACGGGAGTTAAATCAAATAATTTTTGACTAAGCTCGTGCAATTTTTGTTGTTGTTGATGCATTAATATTTGCTGTAACCGGGTTATTTTTAGTGTGCAAAAATCTAATTGTTGTAATTTTTCTAAAAGACGATTTTTCGGGTGCCATTGCGTTAGATTTTTCTCAATCCACTGTAATTGTTCGAAAGTGTATTGTAATTTTTGTTTAATTAAAAATAATAAACGCTGTTTACTCTGCAGAAATCGTGCTGTTAACTCTGTACTATCTGGTGTGATTAATTCTGCAGCAGCTGATGGAGTCGGCGCACGAACATCGGCAGTGAAATCAGCAATCGTAAAATCAATTTCATGCCCAATGCCAGTAATAATGGGGATAGAAGAATCAAAAATCGCCTGCGCGACACTCTCTTCGTTAAAGGGCCATAAATCTTCAAGGCAACCGCCACCACGTGCTAAGATTAATACATCACATTCTTGACGTTGATTGGCAAGCTTTAAGGCTTTAATAATATTCGCAGCCGCTTTTTCTCCTTGAACTAAAGTTGGATAAATAATAACAGGTGCAACAGCATAACGTCGTTTTAAAACATGTAAAATATCACGAATAGCAGCGCCTGTCGGTGATGTGACTATGCCAATGCAACGGGGAATACTCGGCAATGATTTTTTGTAAACGGCGTCAAATAATCCCTTTTCACCTAATTTTTTTTTCAATAGTTCAAATGCTTTTTGTAGTTTGCCAATACCTGCTTCTTCTAGTGTTTCAATAATTAATTGAAATTCACCACGGCCTTCATATAAACTAGGGCGCGCTTTGACTAACACTTGCATGCCATCTTTTAAATTTAATATTAAACGACGGTTTTGTGGGCGAAACATGGCGCAACGCACTTGCGCTGCTTCATCTTTTAAAGAAAAATACCAATGGCCTGAGTGAGCTTGTATAAAATTAGATACTTCGCCTTCTACCCAAATAAATGGAAAAGTCCCTTCAATTAAAAAACGTATGTCGCGATTCAAACGACTAATCGTTAATATTTCTTCAGAATGGCTAATATCTAGCATCATGCAGTTTTGTCTTTATTAAATCAAAAAATCATAACAGATTCACTTATTTTGAGCTATTTGATTTATGTTTTGATTTATATTTCTGCATTAAAAATAAATTTGTGTATAATAAACAGTTAATTTTAACCACTCGGGGAGAATTAATATGCGCATGGTGCAAGAAGGATTAACTTTTGATGATGTTTTATTATTACCTGCTGAATCGGCTATCCTGCCAAAAGATGTTGATTTAAAAACAAAATTAACTCGCCATATCACTTTAAATATTCCTTTGTTATCAGCTGCGATGGATACTGTCACAGAAGCACGGCTGGCTATTGCAATGGCACAAGAAGGCGGTTTAGGTATTATTCATAAAAATATGACTATTGAAAGCCAAGCCGCAGAAGTACGTAAAGTGAAAAAATTTGAAAGTGGGGTAGTAAAAGATCCCGTGACGGTTGCTCCTGATACCAGCGTTGCGGGCGTTTTAGATAAAATTAGTCTACACAATTTTCATGCGTTACCTGTGGTGACTGATAATCAACAATTAGTTGGAATTGTCACGAGTCGCGATTTGCGGTTTGAAATGAATTTAGCGCAACCTGTTTCTGCTATTATGACGCCAAAAGAACGATTAGTGACTGTCAAAGAAGGTACAGATCGAGAAATAGTTCGTCAATTATTGCAAAAACATCGTATCGAAAAAGTATTAGTGGTTAATGATCATTTTCAATTATGTGGCATGATCACTGTTAAAGATATATTAAAAGAACAAGAAAAACCATTTGCCTGTAAAGATCAATTAGGTCAATTACGCGTGGGTGCTGCAGTCGGTGTCGGGGCTGAGTCTGATGCACGCATTGCTGCATTGATAGCAGCAGGAGTCGATGTGTTAGTCGTTGACACGGCGCATGGTCATTCAAAAGGCGTCATTGAACGCGTGCAATGGGTCAAAAAATATTATCCGACTATTTCTGTGATTGCAGGTAACATTGCAACAGCAACCGCAGCTATTGCTTTAGCTAAAGCAGGCGCTGATGCAGTTAAAGTCGGCATTGGGCCTGGCTCGATTTGCACCACTCGTATTGTCACAGGCGTTGGTGTTCCACAAATTACTGCTATTCAAAATGTCAGTGATGCTTTAAAAGATTCAAATGTGGCAGTGATTGCTGACGGCGGAATTCGTTATTCTGGGGATATTGGTAAAGCAATTGCGGCAGGTGCATCTGCTGTCATGATCGGCAGCTTATTTGCAGGGACGGAAGAGGCTCCCGGAGAAGTTGATCTGTATCATGGCCGATCTTACAAAGCTTATCGTGGTATGGGTTCATTAGGCGCTATGGCGCAACGTCATGGATCAAGTGATCGTTATTTTCAAGATGGGATGACCTCGCTTGATAAATTAGTGCCCGAAGGCATTGAAGGCAGAGTGCCTTATAAAGGCAGTTTAGTCACTTTGATTAATCAATTAATGGGCGGATTACGATCGGGTATGGGATATACTGGCTGTCCAGATATTCAAGCCATGCGTACTCAACCTCAATTTATTCGCGTAACAAGTTCTGGGGTGCGTGAAAGTCATGTGCATGATGTGCAGATTACCAAAGAGGCGCCTAATTATCAAACCGATGAATTATAAAAAATAAAAATATTTAAAAAAGAATAAAGAGAAATATAAATGACTCAACTGATTAATGTAATAGAACGCATTTTAATTTTAGATTTTGGTTCTCAGTATACCCAATTAATTGCCCGAAGAGTTCGCGAAATGGGTGTGTTCTGCGAAATTTGGCCTTATTCTTCAACAAATGAAGCCATTCTTGCTTTTGCTCCCAAAGGCATTATTTTATCTGGCGGTCCTGAGAGCGTTATCGAATCAAAACACATCAAAGCGCCTTCGATTGTTTTTGAACTTAGCTGTCCGGTGCTGGGTATTTGTTATGGCATGCAAACCATGGCTATGCAATTGGGTGGTCAAGTTTCCCAAGATCAAAAACGTGAATTTGGTTTTGCTGAAGTGAAAGTGGTTTATCCTTCGCGATTATTAGCAGAGATTGAGGATCATTTATCTGAAGATCAATCTCCGCTCTTAGATGTGTGGATGAGTCACGGCGATCATGTTGACACCTTGCCGCCGCAGTTTTCTTTGTTAGCCAGTTCCAAGCGTTGTGAGGTGATTGCAATGGCTGATGAAACTAGAGATTTTTATGGCTTACAATTTCATCCGGAAGTTTCGCATACTAAACAAGGCATGCGTATTTTACAACGATTTATTTTAGACATATGCCAATGTGAAGCCACTTGGACGCCTGAAAATATTATTGAAGATTCTATTGATCAAATTAGAAAAATGGTTGGCAAAGACGAAGTGATTCTTGGATTATCAGGCGGAGTTGATTCATCGGTTGTTGCCGCTTTATTGCATCGGGCGATTCACGATCAATTAATTTGTGTATTTGTCGATACGGGATTATTAAGACTAAATGAAGCAAAAGAAGTTCAAGCATTGTTTGCAAAACATTTACAGATACGTTTAATTACGATTGATGCGGAAGAATTATTTTTGCAGGCTTTGCAAGGTGTGACTGATCCAGAAAAAAAACGTAAAATCTGTGGAAAATTATTTATTGATCTTTTTGAACAAGAATCTAAAAAGCATCAAAATGTAAAATGGTTAGCACAGGGTACGATTTATTCTGATGTGATTGAATCTGCTGTGAGTGCTACATCGCATACTATTAAATCCCATCATAATGTAGGCGGTTTACCGGTAAAAATGCATTTAAAATTAATTGAGCCACTACGTGAATTATTTAAAGATGAAGTCAAAAAAATAGGAATAGAATTAGGGTTACCGTTTGATTTAATTCAACGTCATCCTTTTCCAGGGCCTGGTTTGGCTGTGCGTATTTTAGGAGAAGTCAAAAAAGCCTATGCTGATAAATTACGTTTAGCAGATGCTATTTTAATTAATGAGCTTTATAAACAAGATTTATATCATAAAGTTTCACAAGCTTTTGTGGTTTTTCTACCTATTAAATCAGTCGGCGTACTAGGAGATGCAAGACACTATGATCATGTGGTGGCTTTAAGAATGATTGAAACGACTGACTTTATGACAGCGCATTATGCGCCTTTGTCACATCATTTTTTAGCAACCGTTGCCAATCGTATTATTAATGAAGTAAAAGGTATTTCGCGGGTTGTTTATGATATTTCAAGTAAACCACCGGCAACGATTGAGTGGGAATAGGTATGTCTGTTGCGCGTGATTTTTTTTGGATGCAGGAGGCCATTCAATTAGCAAAATTTGCAAGCGATGCAGAAGAAGTACCTGTTGGTGCTATTCTTATTGATAAAGAAGGTTATCAAATAGGTGCAGGCTGGAACTGTCCGATTGGTGATTGTGATCCGAGTGCGCATGCAGAGATAATAGCGCTGCGTGTGGGTGCTAAAGCCAAAAAAAATTATCGATTAATCGATTCAACTTTGTATGTGACTTTAGAGCCTTGTTTGATGTGTATAGGCGCGATTGTACACGCACGGGTAAAACGAGTTGTTTTTGGTGCCTATGATACAAAAAGTGGTGCGGTTGAAAGTGCTTTTCAGCTGGGCACTACAACTTTGCTAAATCATAAACCTGTTTATACCGGCGGCGTGCTTGCTCAAGAATGCGGCAAATTATTAAGCGATTTCTTTAAAACACGGCGTTAATTAAATAATTATAAATCTCCCGACAAATCCACTCTACGGCATATTGTTTAATTCGACTGCCTCTGAAAGGAATTTCCTGTTTTAAAGCGTGTTGTTGATTTTTTTCTGCAAAAATAATTTCAAGAGAAGATATGCTAGTCTCTTTTTCTTGCCAAAAATCAATTAATCCGTGAATAGTCACAGCTAAATTTAAATTATGAATAGGCGGGTTTTGAGTGAAAATTAAATAATGAGCTGTTTTCGGTGTTTTTAAAATGGATTCTAATAAACCGCCTGTGGCATGATCTTTAATATAAATAATTTTATGCGTTTGTAGACAATGCGCTTTTAATAATTCAGAAGCAGATTTTTTCCCATCACCTATTAGATAAGGCGCAATAGTTTTTTCAATTTTGGCAGTGAGTGTTTTAAAATCTATTTCCTGATGAGTATAAATTTTAAATTCAACATAAGGATACCATAAACGATATCCAGTCATGCAATTAAAAGGTTTAGCAATCGCATCAAGTGTTTCTGCAATATGCCCTTCACTGACACCAAATAATAACCATTTTTGCAAATAGGTCGTTTGTTGTAATTTTTCATTGAGTAAGATTGGAAGTACGGTTTGTTCCATCATAGGCAAACACTCAATTGGTGGTCCTGGCAGCATAAAAATCAGTTGGTTATTTTCTTTTATCAGGCACCCAGCCGCTGATCCTCTGGCATTGGTGATAATAGTAGAATTTAGCGGGAAAAGAGCTTGTTGCCGATTATTTTCTGGGGGAAAACCTAGTTTAAACCGTTCAAAGCGTTCAATAATATTTTGCCAGATTGATTCATGAAAAATTAACTGGCGATTGAAGACTTGAGCGAGCGCATAACGGGTTAAATCATCTGAAGTCGGTCCCAAACCGCCCGTTATAATTAAGGCTCGATGAGATTTTAATAAAAAAGTAATCGCAGTTTCAATTTCTTGGGTTGAATCGCTGCAAACCATTTGCATGCCAATTTGCATACCGTGATTGAAAAGACGCTGAGAAATTTCTGTTGCATTAGTATTTAAAATATCGCCATTGATGATCTCATCACCTGTTGCAAGGAGCGCGATTTTATTGGGGGAAGGCGTATCACGAGTCATGTCTTTTTCCTAAGAAACAAATAATGCTATATTATTTGTTTCTTTTTTAAAAGGCATTTCAGTAAACCTATAAATATTTACTCTGCTGCTGATCCTGATTCAGGCTCGTTATTCGTATCAATATCAATTGGTTCAATCGGTGTTTCATCCGTGTTTGTAGCGGCAGCGGTTTGTGCTTTATTATTATTTTTTGTCACTAATTTTTCTCTAATACGTGCTGCTTTACCACTTAAGCCACGCATATAATATAATTTCGCACGACGGACTTCACCGCGGCGTTTTACTTCAATGCTGTCAATGAGTGGACTGTAAGTTTGAAAAACGCGTTCAACACCTACACCATGAGAAATTTTACGCACAGTAAAAGCAGAATTTAATCCGCGATTTCGTCTGGCAATGACCACGCCTTCAAAGGATTGTAGTCGCACGCGTTCGCCTTCTTTTACTTTTACTTGAACGTTAATAGTGTCCCCCGGCGAAAAATCAGGAATATTTTTCTTTGCAGCTGCAATTTGTTCATTTTCGAGTATTTGAATAATGTTACTCATGTTTTTTCCTCAATAATCAATTTAAATCAATTTAGTGTTCAGTTATCCAAGTTTCTTGGATAAATTCCATCAATAGTGCCAGTCTTTCGGTATCCAAATTCAATGTTGCTAACAAATCCGGACGTTTAGCCCAGGTCTTGCCTAAAGACTGTTTCAAGCGCCATCGATCAATTTCCTGATGGTTACCCCCCATTAAAACTGGTGGAACCGGCATGCCGGCAAAAACATGCGGGCGAGTATATTGAGGATATTTTAGTAATCCAGAGCTTAATGAATCAAGTGCCGCTGAATCTTCATGTCCTAGTGCGCCCGGGATGAGTCGGGTGATCGCATCAATCATGACAAGCGCTGCTATTTCACCGCCTGACAAAATATAATCCCCTATCGACCACTCTTCATCTATTTCACATGTTTGTAGGCGTTCATCAATGCCTTCATAACGTCCGCTCAAAAGAATTAAACATTCTTTTGCTTGTAACTCTTCTGCAGCTTTTTGCGTAAACCGCTTACCTTGTGGCGATAAATAAATCACCACTGGCGGCTTGGGCGCTGCTTTTTTTGCAGCTTTAATCGCATCTTGCAAAGGCTGTCCCATCATCACCATGCCAGGACCCCCTCCATAAGGTCTATCATCTACATGGCGGTGTTTTGTCTGGGTGAAATCTCGAGGATTCCAGTAATTAACAGACAATAATTGCTCTTTCAGTGCCCGCCCTGTGATCCCATACTCTAAAACAGAAAAGAGTTCAGGAAATAAGGTGACAACGCCCAGCCACACTTTAACTCAAGTCCCAGTGTACGTGCATTATTTTTTTAGCAAGATCAATGCTGGTGATGACTTCATCTGGTAAGTAGGGAATAGCTAATTCTACGCTATTGTCTTTGCCTTTCACTACTAATACATCATTTGAGCCAGTTTCAATCAAATAAAGCACTTGGCCTAGTGTTGTCCCGTCATAATTAATAACAGTTAAACCTTCTAGATCACGCCAATAAAATTCGTCTTTAGGTAAAATGGGTAATTGTGCACGCAAAATACCAATTTTTTTCCCAGTTAATAAACGGGCTTGTTCAGGAGTGTCATAGCCTGCAAACTTAACCACGACACCTTTTCCATGAGGATGCCCATCGCTCACGTCAATTAAGTGCCAACCTTCCGCATCTTCTAAATACCATGGCATATAGCCTAGAATATCGGTGGTCCATTCTGTGAATGAATATACTTTTAACCACCCTTGTACCCCATAAGTGGCACCAATTTTACCAACAACAACATAATCCGCATTATTCATGGTATTCACATGCGTTATAATTAATTTGTCGTGGTTTGATCAGTTTTGTCATTGTTTTCAACTTGTTTTTCAAAAGTTTTAATCAATTGACGAACTCGATCAGACGGTTGTGCGCCTTTAGACATCCAATATTGGGCGCGTTCATGCATTAAATGTAATTTAATTTCGCAGCCAGACGCAATAGGATTAAAATATCCAATGCGTTCAATGCAACGGCCATCGCGAGCAGAACGTCTGTCGCTTACAACTATTTGATAAAAAGGGCGTTTTTTTGCACCACCCCGAGACAATCGAATTACTACCATTCGTATTTCCTAATTAAATTCTTAAATAAAGGTTCCAAATTATACGCGAGTTTTAAGGTATTGCAAATAATAGATCAAAAATTAAAAAAATTATCCTTAAAAAATTATCCTAAAGGCGGCAGCGAGCCAGGCGGAAATTTGCCTTGTAGCCCACGCATTAATTTTAACATGCCGCCTTGTTTATTCATTTTTTTCATCATTTTTTGCATCATTAAAAAGTTTTTCAATAAGCGATTAATTGCTTGAATATCTGTGCCTGAACCAATCGCAATGCGACGTTTACGTGAGCCATTGATGAGTCCTGGCAGACGTCTTTCTTTAGGCGTCATCGAATTAATAATAGCTTCAATTTCTACCAACATTTTATCGTTAATATTGCTTTTAGCCGCTTTTGATAGAGTGTTCATGCCCGGTAATTTTGCCATAATACCCATAATCCCACCCATGTTACCAATTTGCCGCAGTTGATCCCGGAAGTCTTCTAGATCAAATGTTTTACCTTTTTTAATTTTTTTCGCAAGTTTTTCAGCTTTCGAGCGATCAATCGTGCGCTCAACTTCTTCAACCAAAGTTAAAATATCACCCATTCCCAAAATGCGCGATGCCACACGGTCTGGATAAAACGGTTCTAATGCATCAATTTTTTCACCTATTCCTAAAAATTTAATAGGCTTGCCTGTGATGTGACGAATAGAAAGTGCAGCGCCTCCTCTTGCATCTCCATCTGTTTTAGTTAAAATAATACCGGTTAAAGGCAAAGCATTATTAAACGCTTTAGCTGTATTGACAGCATCTTGGCCTGTCATGCTATCAACTACAAATAAAGTCTCAATGGGCGCTGCAGCTGTATGAATACGAGAGATTTCAGCCATCATTTCATCATCAATATGCAAACGACCTGCAGTATCAATGATCACCACATCAATTAATTTTGCTTTAGCAGCGGCAATGGCTGCTTGAACGATAGAGACAGGGTCTTCAGAAGTTTGACTGTTGAAGAATTCTACGTTAATTTGTTTAGCCAATGTCTCTAATTGTTGAATGGCGGCTGGTCGATAAATATCAGTACTCACCACTAAAACAGATTTTTCTTGAATTTGCACTAAAAGACGGGCTAATTTAGCAACGGTTGTAGTTTTTCCTGAACCTTGCAAGCCTGCCATTAAAATCACAGCAGGCGGCTGAGTGAGTAAATTAAGCTGATCATTACGTTCACCCATCACAGTGACTAATTCTTGATGAACAAGCTTAATAAGTTCCTGGCCAGGTGTCAGACTTGTTGTGACATCTAAACCCACTGCTTTAGTTTGAATATGGTCAATAAATTCTTTGACAACGGGTAGTGCTACATCGGCTTCTAACAGTGCCATGCGAATATCGCGTAACGTATCTTTGATATTTTCTGCTGTTAAGCGCCCGCGGCCGCTTAAATTCTTTAAAACCCGACTGAGTCGTTCAGATAAATTTGAAAACATAATTTTCTCATGCTGATATAATACAATGTGACGCAGTATACATTAAAAAATTCAACATTGAAAATTCATCAAATACAAAGGATACTGATTCAAATTTAAGTTTTAAATAGTTTTAAATATAAGTTTAATGAAGAGGATCTTCTCTTGAGTAATTTTAATGTGGTTCTTTCTTGCGTTTTTTTGCTGTTATTAATTTTATTATCTGCCTTTTTTTCAAGTGCTGAAACTGCTTTGATGGCTATTAACCGCTATCGTCTTCGCCATAAAGCACGCATGAAGAAACGTTCGGCTATTATGATTTTGAAACTGCTTAAACGTCCTGATCGTTTATTGGGTATGATCTTGATTGGGAATACGGTCGCTAATACTTTTTCCTCAGCGATTGCCACTTTGTTGGCGGTTTATTTTTGGGGGGAAAAAGGGGTCATTCTTGTGACTATTTTATTAACTTTGGTTATTTTAATTTTTTCTGAAGTGGCGCCAAAAACAGTCGCAGCGCTTTATCCTGAACGCATGGCAACTTTAGTGGCTTTGCCCGTTTTTGTTTTATTAAGATTATTTTACCCATTGGTTTGGTTTATTAATATGGTAGTCAATGGCGCGTTACGAATTGTTGGTATTAAAATCTCTGGATTAATGGTTGAACCTTTAAATCGAGAAGAATTACGCAGTGTCGTGTTTGAGGCAACGGGTAAAGTGCCTCATCAATATCAAACTATGTTATTAGGTATTTTGGATTTAAATAAAGTAACAGTCGATGATGTCATGGTGCCAAGGCATGCGATTATGGGCATTGATTTAGCTCAATCTTGGGAGGCGATCCAACAACAAATTGCTGTGTCTCAGTATGATTGGATGCCTGTTTATGAAGAAAATATCAATAAAGTCGTGGGGATGTTAAATTTACCTGAATTGATGCGTCTTTCATTACAAAAAAAACTGACGGAAGAAGATTTTCGTAAAACATTGCAAGAGCCGTATTTCATTCCGCAAGGCGCTTTTTTAAATATTCAGCTTTATAATTTTCAAAAACACCATAAACGGACAGCATTGGTAGTCGATGAATATGGAGAAATTCTAGGGTTATTAACTTTAAAAGATATTTTAGAAGAAATTGTTGGGGAATTTACGACCAGTGTTTCGATTGCAAGTAAAATGATTCGACCGCAATCAGATGGTAGTTATTTAGTAGATGGTGCTGTGACGATTCGAGAGTTAAATCGAGTGACACATTGGGCTTTTCCAATACAAGGACCGCGGACATTAAATGGATTGATTATTGAATATTTAGAATCGATTCCACGGATTGGGACAGGGGTTTTTATTGTAAATCATCCGATGGAAATTATCGAAGTCAAAGACAATCGGGTGAAGACTGCGCGAGTTTTTCCTGAAAGAGCTCGCACTTAAATCCTCCCTGCAAAAGGGCGGGAGGTTATTTAATAATTAAAGCCGCTGCGACTTCGCGGTTTTCAGCGGTCAATGCATTATATGTCATACAAGCTGCTCGCGTTGTCATCACTTCAACACCTATTCCTTGGTTAATTAATTTCCCATAGACGGTGGGAGATAAAAATTTTAAAGCACTCCCCGTACCAATTAGTAAAATAGGGGGAGCAAGCGAGGCTAAAATGTTTAAATGCTCGGCTGTTAATTCGGTAAATGTTTGTGGTGTCCAATCAATGAGTTTTTGCGAAGTCACAATGAGACTATGGTAATATATTTTTTCATTCACTTTAATTTGCCCTGGTTGATAGGCGCGAATTTGATGTTTGGCAGAATTTTCATCAAGTATGAGTGACATGAAATTTATCTCCAGCAATTGACAGTATTAGGGTTTTAAGATTATTTTATCAGAATCTAGCTCAATACAAATGAGGAATTTATGAATCAATTTTCGCGTTTAAAGCGATTGCCGCCTTATGTTTTTACTATTATGGCTGAGCTTAAACAAGAAATGCTTGCCAGCGGGGTTCCTATTTTTGATCTAGGATTAGGTAATCCCGATCAACCCACTGCATTGCATATTATTGAAGCTTTACAAAGTGCTGCCAGTCAACCAGAGCTGCATCGTTATGCTGACCCACGAGGATGTTTAAAATTACGAGAAGCAATCGCTCAATGGTATGGAAGACGGTTTAACGTCGATTTAGATGCTAAAACCGAATGTTTGGTGACAATTGGTTCTAAAGAAGGTCTTGCCCATCTTGCATTAGCGTTACTTGATGAAAAAGATCATGTCTTAGTGCCAAATCCTTGTTATCCGGTGCATTATTTTGGTTGTGTGTTGGCAGGAGCCGTTGTTCATCATGTTCCCTTATTAGAAGAGATTTATTTTCTTGAAACATTAGAAAAAACGATTCTTGAAACGTCGCCTAAACCAAAAATGATGATTTTAAATTTTCCGGCAAATCCGACCACACAATGCGTCGATATTCATTTTTTTGAAAGAGTAGTGGCGCTTGCCAAAGAGCATCAGATATGGATTGTGCATGACTTTGCTTATGCAGATATAGTATTTGATGGTTATAAAGCGCCTTCTATTTTAGAAGTGCCTGGTGCCAAAGAAGTAGCAGTTGAAACCTATACTTTATCCAAATCCTATAATATGGCAGGCTTTCGAGTTGGGTTTGTCTGTGGTAATTCAGATGTGGTGAATGCGCTTTTTAAAATAAAATCATACATTGATTACGGTTCATTTGCCCCTATTCAAATGGCAGCAGTGGCAGCGCTAGAAGGACCTGATGCGTGTGTCGAAGCAACGCGCGCCTGTTATCAACATCGTCGTGATTATATGCTAAAAGGATTGCAAGCTTTGGGATGGATGGTGACATCGCCTAAAGCGAGCATGTTTTTATGGCTAAAAATCCCAGAGCCTTTTGCGTTTATGGGATCGCTTGAATTTGCTAAATTATTATTACGAGAGGCTCATATTGTGGTTTCACCCGGCATTGGTTTTGGCGAATATGGTAATGGATTTGTGCGCATGAGTTTGGTTGCAAATGATCAGAGTATGCAGCAAATATTATCTAATCTGCAAAAATTTATGCGTTGTGAGTTTAATTTACCCGCGCACGTGGAGAGTTCTTTGCTATGAAAAAAGAAGTGTCTCCTTCTCTTTATCGAGTCCCGTTTAAAAGTGTTGCCGGGGCTTTATTGTTTACCGTTTTTTTAGGGCCTTTGGGATTATTATATTCTTCAACGTTAGGCGGTGTTATTATGCTAATCTTAGGGTTTATCACGGCATGCGCGCGTTTGCCTATTCCTATTATGTTAGTTTGGGTGGGTTCTTCGATTTGGAGTGTGTATGCAACCAATCGATATAATAAAAAAATATTAAAAAATTAAGGATTAAGTCTTTTGCAAAAAAAAATAATAAGACGCGAAAAGGCGCTCACGGCTTTTCCTGCGATGCATCCTTTATTGCAGCAAATTTATGCTGCTCGCGGGATAATCTCTGCTGATGAGCTTTCTTATGAATTACCCTGTTTATTACCTTTTACGGATCTTTTAAATATAGAACAAGCGGTGCAGTTGCTTTTTCAATCATTAATAAATAATGAAAATATTTTAATTGTCGGTGATTTTGATGCAGATGGGGCAACAAGTACGGCACTTGCAGTGCGGGCATTAAGAAGTTTTGGTGCGCGCAATGTGGGTTATTTGGTTCCCAATCGATTCACAGAAGGCTATGGTTTAAGTGAAGAATTAGTAAAAATTGCTAAAAAACGCCAACCTGATTTAATTATCACGGTTGATAATGGCATTAGTAATCATGCAGGAGTGATAGCTGCTAAAGCGTTGGGTATTAAAGTACTGATCACGGATCATCATTTGCCGGGAGACACTTTGCCGCCGGCGGATGTCATTGTTAATCCTAATCAACCGTTTGATCAGTTTGCCAGTAAAAATATCGCGGGAGTGGGGGTTATTTTTTATGTCATGCTGGCTTTACGACGCTATTTAGTTGCGCAAAATTGGTTCCAACAACAGAATAGACCTGAGCCGCTGATGTCGCGATTTTTAGATTTAGTGGCGTTAGGGACAGTTGCCGATGTGGTGCAATTAGACCGCAATAATCGTTTATTAATTCATCAAGGTTTAAAACGGATTCGAGCGGGGCACGCGATCCCTGGTATCATTGCGCTGCTTGAAATGGCCAATCGAATACCTGCAAAAATAGTTGCAAGTGATTTGGGATTTATCGTGGGGCCACGTCTTAATGCAGCGGGACGATTAGAAGATATGTCTTTAGGGATCGAATGTTTATTATGCGATGATTTATTAAAAGCAAGAGAAATAGCGCAACAACTTGATCAATTAAATGACGAGCGTCGTTTGATTGAACAAGAGATGCAAACCCAAGCCTTACAGTTTTTAAAAAAGTGCGAGCCCGCTTTAAAACAATTACCACGAGGGCTTTGTTTATTTGATCCAGATTGGCATCAAGGTGTTATTGGGATTTTAGCATCGCGCATTAAAGATCGTTATCATCGTCCGGTGATTGCTTTTGCGTTAGCAAATGAAGAAGAATTAAAAGGCTCTGCTCGCTCAATTAAAGGGATTCATATTCGTGATGTATTATCAATGATTTATGCAAAATGGCCGAATTTGATTGGTAAATTTGGTGGGCATGCGATGGCTGCTGGTTTAACTATTCCACGTGCTGCGTTCGAAAATTTTTCAAAAGCATTCAATGAAATTGTTTCTGCGCAATTAAAAGAAAGCGATTTAGAGCAGTGTTTAATAAGTGATGGTGAATTAGTAGCGCAAGACTTAAATCTAACGGTTGCTGAAATGATTCGTGCGGGCGGTCCTTGGGGGCAGGCTTTTGAAGAGCCTTTGTTTGATGGCACTTTTGCTATACTTGAGCAACGCTTGGTGGGCGGTAAACATTTAAAAATGACACTGGCGTTGCAAGAATTAATTTTAGATGCGATTGCTTTTAATATTGATTTAACAAATTGGCCAAATTATCGTGCTGAATATGTTAAAATAGCGTATAGAATGGATGTTAATGAATTTCGCGGAAAGCGCCAAATACAGTTAATTATTGAACATCTAGAAGCTAATTGATGAAAATAAAAAATGCTTAAGGAGAAAGAGTATGCGAAAAATAACTTGGTTTTTGACTGTGATTGTTTTAGTTATTTTAATTGGCTTCTTAAGCCCGTTAGTGACAGGTATTTATTTCTCTCAAGAGTATGCTAAATTCATTCACTCTTATAATCAAAATGACAATGTTATTTTAACGCTTAAGAATTATCATCGTGGATGGTTTAGTTCAGATGCGGTGTTAGAGATATCGTTAAAGCCTTCGCCTTTTGCAAAATCGCTTAATTTATCGACTATTTCTACCCCTTTTATTGCTTATCAACATATTCAGCATGGCCCTATTTTTTTTCATGATATTGGATTTAATACTTTTTTTGGACTTGCTACGATTGTAGATCGATGGGAGATACCAGAGAATATAAAAAATTCTTTAAAACAAGTAGGATTAGTGCGGTTTCCAGATACTAAAGAAAGCAGCATGATGACTTTAACGGGTCGTTTCATCACTTACTTTAAAATAGGGGACATTGAAATTGCCAATCCACCAGCACGGATTTTTATTCATGGTTTAGTTGGTAAAGGGAGCGTTGATGCAGATGTAAAAAATGTGCAAGGTATTTTCACATTGAGTGCTCTTTCTGTTGTGACACCTGAAAATACTTCAATGATTTCTGATATCACGCTTGATTTTGACCAGCATAAAATATTACAAAATCTATGGGTAGGAAAAAATTCTTTAGAAATAGCGCATATTAATTTTAAAGATAAAGACGGCTTGGTGAATCTCAATGATATTCATTTTGATGGTCAAACGAGTGAAGAGAAAGGTTTATTAGATGCTTTTAGTGCATTTAATATTGCTAATCTAAGCGAAGAAATGAAAGGCGATACGCAATCCATGGGGCCGTTACATTTTAAATTAAGTATTCATAAAGTTAGTGCGCAAGCGATCAATGATTTATTAACTGCTTATCGAGAAACGACTGAAAGAGGCGAGCTCTATGCTTTGCAATTGCAACAAAAATTAATGAATATTGCTCCGTTTCTTATTAATACAGAATCTAGTATTGTGCTAGATGAATTAAGTCTTAAAACTAAAGATGGCGATTTGCAGTTAACGGCTAAAGCTTATTGGCCGAATAAAAATAGTGATCAATTATTTGCAATCATACAAGCAACAGAAGTTGAGACCAATTTACATATTGCGAAAAAATTAGTTGAACGGTTAATTCAGTTTACAGCGGAGCCTGCTTTTGTGAAAAAACCTGTGGATCCGGAAAATTTACCGGGTGCACCTGGTACGCCGCCGATTCCTTCTGCGATAAGCATCAAAGCTGGCATGTCGCCATCGCCAATTATTCCAGCGCCAATTATTCCAGCAAAAACACCAGAAACTATTCCAGAAAAAATTCATGAGCAAATCACTGAATGGTTGAATGCAGGGTATATCAAACAAGATGCCGATAATTATACGGTCAATATTCAACGTCACAATGGGCAATTAACGGTAAATGGCAAGCCTATTTAAATAAATCAAAATGTAGGGTGGATTAGACGCGCTTTTTGCGTCGTAATCCACCAATATAAATGATAGATTTTGGTGGATATAATTAGTAAATAGCGCTTTTTGATAAGCCATATTGTTTTTTAGGCTGACATAGATTGCAAGCGATTGCTAATTCTTTTGCGTGCTCAGCCCACCAATCTTTATTTTTTTCGGTAAGAACAGTATTTAGTATCGTGGTTCCCGATGCTTTTAAGCAGATATTTTTTATGAGTAAGGTATTCATTGAGTTATTTTCCCACCCACCACCATCACTAAAAATATCTGTTATAGAAAAAATAGCAGGCAGAGTGCGAGAAAATATATTATAGAAATATTTTCCTGCAGCATATTCTTCGCGCGCAGTTTTAATGATCGGATCAAATTCTAATTTTGTTGTGCAGGGTATCCAAATTTGTAAAACGCTTATTAAACGCTCGATAAGCTTTTCATCATTAGTTGCAAGAATACTTTCTTTTTTATCTTGCATTGAAATAAGCTCACCTTCCTCTTCCTCTTCACTGAGTTCATCTTTTTTTTCTTTCATGGCAGGAACAGGAATGCTGGGTGGCATTAAGCTCATTTTTTTTGATATTTTAAGATTCATCTGCATAGTTAATAATGTTTGTTTAAAGTTTTTAATAGTTGTATTAAGTTTTTCAAAGATTTTTAGTATTTCATTTAATTCAAACGATTTCATTTTTTTCTTACTTATTAATTCTTCATAATAGCTTTTTTTATTTTCAGCTAATTGAAGTAGATTAAGCAGTGTTTTAATAAAATCCTGATTTTTTTCAAAAGTGGGCGCTTTAAGCGCGTAATGCGTTTGATAATTCTTATAAATTTTTTCTACCAGATCTCCTAAGGCTTCGTGGATTTCATCTTTAAGACCTTGGGATTGTTTGATATAGGGAAGGAAATCATCAATTAGAGCGCATGACAGGCTAAGATCAACAATTTTTTCTTTTTTGGGTAATATCACTTTACAAAAACCCACTTCTTGTGAGGCAATTTCTTTTAAATTATCAATATAGTTTAGTAACGGGAGTCGAAAAGCGTCTCGCCAAACAGTTTGATAACGAGAAAAAATTTCTTCTGGATATTTATCCGGCATTTTATGTTTTGTTGTTGGGTGGAATACAGATGCAAATTGTTGTGGTGTTTGAAGGTTTAAAAGATGATCTCTTAATTCAGGCATCTCGATGAAAACACGGCGAAATTTTTCATGTCTATGTGAAATCAAAGTTAAAAAGAAATCAGCAAACGATCTTTCTTTATTATTTTCATTATATAATAATTTTGGAAAATAAATACTACGTTCTCGGAAGGAGTTTAAGTTTGTTTGTTGTGTAAGCGACATTTTTTCAAAATCAAGCGGAATGGTTTCTAATAGACTCATTAATTTTTCTTCAGATAATTCCACTTCAAAATTTAATAATATTTTTTGGTTTGACTCGCTTAATTTTTCAAAAGGGATATTTAAGTCTTTTAAGTATACTATTTTTTTTTCTCGTAGGTGGGTTTGTTCAAGCTTTATTAAGGCATCTTTTTGGTTTTTAGCTAAGTGTGCTAAATTAAGCTTTTCATCGCCTAAATAATCATCTAAACGTTTTTTAATAAGTTTTGGATCAAAGACTAGTAGCTCTCTTAATAAAGCCGCGTAGCGTTGTCTGATAGCTTCTGGGCTATACTTTTTGTTTTCTAATAATTCTTTAAAGGCAGTTGTTTTAAATTCTCTTTTTTTAACACCATTTTTAGGTTCTTCTCCTGGAAAATAGGTGAGCTTAGTTTTAAAGGTACGGATGATATCAGCAGTGAGTTCAATAACAGTCTCAATGGGGTCTAGTATTAATTTATAACCGAGAATTTCAATATCAAAGCGTTTTCCTTTAAAAATAGTTGTCACTTCTGGAAAAAATAATTCAAAATCCAATAGCCATTTCAAACCACAATTATGTGGTCCAAAGTCATCATTTGAACGTAGTAAGCATGCAACCATTTTTTCAATAAAGCCTTCTTCCAGGATCATCTCAGGGGTGGGGCAGGCGAGTGCTTGTTGCTTGAGATCTTTTAAATCCTCTTGTTTTGCGTTCTGAAAGGCAATAAAACCGGGCAATTCAGTTGAAAGCGTGCCAGCAAGCTTGCCGTTTTCATCGTAGACTAAACGTTCTTCTGCAACACCTGTTGTGCTTATTTCTGCGCTGGTTGCAACGCACATTTTGGCAAGTGAGTCACTATAAGTGCCTTTTATTCGTTTTAGGTAACCTATTTGGTCAGGGATGCCATTGTCTGTAAATTTAACAAGTTCCAAAGGATTGTAAGAAATATCAAGTTTTTTAATTATTGTTAAATCTTTAAGCGCAATTGCTTTGTCTGGTAATTTATGTCCATGCATAATGCCCATCCCCCTTGCTTTATTTAGCCTCATAATGAAACTAATATTTGGGGTGTGTCAAGGATCAACCTTCAAGCATGCGTTTTTATGTATTTTACTTGCATAACAAAGCGAAAAAAAGCAAAATTCGCAGTTAATAATTTATTAAAGAGAAAATAATATGAGAAGCTATTCTAGTATTGGAATGGATACTCTTTTAGGCTCAAGAGAAAGAGCAGAGAGGGTGGTTGCAACAGAAGCATTGAAATTCCTGATGAAAGAAGAAGATAAAAGTGATGATGCGAAAAAAACGCTCGTGAGTTATGGAAAATATTATTCATTTGAAGACTATACATTGTTATTAAAAATAGGCAAACCAAGTCAAGATATATTAAATAAACTATTAGCCAAAGCCATTCATCAGGATAATAAAAATTCAATTGAGGCTATTAATTTTTATGTCAACGTCTATTTAAATAATAAAAATTTAACGGTGACTTATCGAGGTACACCCGAGATGAACCCCTTAAAATTGGCTGTTATGCTTAATAAAGAAAATGCGACTATTGCTTTATGCACTAAATATTTAACGGCAGAGGATACAGATATTTATAACCTTGCAAAAGATTTACCGGAGGAGTCTATTTGCCGACAGTTCATTTTAGATCAATGGCAAGCTAATACGGGAGAAACCCCGGATTGCAAATGGTTTTGTGCTATTTTATGAACTATTCATGCTGAAAAAGTGAAAGTCTGTTTCAGTTTCAATAGAGAGGTTCTTAATGCCAATGTCAGCCAATGTTGGTTGTTGATAAAAAAACAATTAAGAAAAAAGTTGAGTTATGTGATATCATATAAAAATACAAGTGATATCGCATAGGTAAGTATTATGATTCGCACAATAATCAGTTTAGATAATGATGAAAAGAAATGGCTTGATAGAATGGCTAAAAAGAAACATGTTTCAATGGCTCATATTATTAGGACTGCCATTTATGAATACCGTAAAAAATATAAAGATAATATGCCTACTGATTTAGATGCATTATTATCCCAAACCAAAAATATCTGGGAAAATAAGGATGGTTTAGAGTATCAATCAGAAATTCGTCATGAATGGGGCAAGAAGAAATGAAGATGTTATTGGATTCTGTGATCTTAATCGATCATTTTAATAATATAAATAAAGCAACTCAATTCATATCTGATCATCAATATGATTTAAGTATTTCAGTAATTACCCGCGCGGAGGTGCTAACAGGATTTCATTCAAAGCATAAAATGAATCTTGCAAAGAAAGTATTAGATCAATTTGGACAGTGCTCGCTGACCGAAGCGGAAGCAGATGCTGCTGCTGCATTGTTACGCCGCGAACATGGTTGGAAACTACCTGATGCGTTTCAAGCAGCCATAGCTAAACTAAATAAGATGAAATTAGTGACGCGCAATACAAAAGATTTTAATCCACAGAAGTATTCCTTCGTATTTGTCCCTTATAAATTATAAGGCTCCGTTTTTTTCTATTTCGCTGCCTGCGACTAAATAGCAAGTTAATTTTTTTTTATCCTACATTCATTTTTTAAAGTTTTGCTTTCCTTCAATTAAAAACTTATATAAAATGCTACTAATAAAAAAATAAAAATAAAAATAAAAATAGAAGGTAATAACATGCGTTTTACGAGCAGCTGGTGATTAACAGATGACATTTTCTTCGCAGACATTTCACGATGCAAAATCAACTAATAAGCAAATAGTCCTAGTATTGGACTTAGATGGAAGCTTAGTAGTTGGAGTTGAGAAGGTAGCAGACCCAACGCATCCCATTCTCAAGCAATTGTTTTATATACAGATGCCTTCTCATGATTACATAGTGGTTCCAGGTGCTTTTGAATCAATTCGACATTTTTTTGCAAAGAAAAAGCCTACTATTAGAGTTTGTTTTTTTAGTATGGGTCGTAAAAAGAGAAATGAACGTTTGGTTAAAGAAATCTTAACGCGTGCTTTAGGAGAAGAGCATTATCAATTGATAAAAGACGAAGTTGCTATTTTTTCTATTGATAATGCAGAGATACATCAAGAAAAATATAAAAAAAATTTAACAACAGTTTTGCAATCGGGTGAAAAGTTAGACTCGGTTATTTTAATTGATGATGAAGAACAATTTTTACTTTCTAGTCAATTAGCAAATGGGCTTATCATATCAAAAGTAACACACAAAGATATAGCAAGGGCTTTTGATAAAAGCCTCCCGTATCGCGCGGATAATTTAGAAAATGTTAATCATCTATTTTATGCGATAGGCTTCCTAGAAGAAAAACTTTTTCCCTTATTTTCATCTTCTGATTCAATTACAAAAAAATTATTTGAAATACAATACGAAAAAGAAGCACTACCTTTTTTTTCTATAAAAAATACTGGATTTTTTTTAGTGTCATTTTCAAACGATAACTTTGATTTACTAAAGCTTCAGGAAATGTCAGAGAGTCATGGTATGCCTTTATTAATTAAAGTAGTAGATAAATTATTTCTTTTTAGTCAACCTAAGGGTGAAAATTGGGAATTGATACCATTAAGTTCAACGCTATTAACACCAGTGACTGATTTTTTCCCGGCACCTGGCACTCAAGGCCTGAAAATAGATGGTACTTATCGTTTTTTGTATCCGATTGAGCAAGCATTTCTGGAAATTGTAGATGAAATTAATAAGTGCAAATATCATACCAAATTTGTAAATATCCTGAATCTTGAATTATATAAAGATAAGTTTTTGTATCGAGCTGGTTTAAAAAAATTACAAGAATATAATAGTGAGCTAGAATTTTTCGGTCACGATGCAAATAAATATTTTGACTATAAAAAGCAAAAAAAATCTCCTGCTGATATAGGCAGCATCAAGTTAAAATATATGTTCTGGAAGTGTCCGCCTCCGGTTTTTTTAACTAAAGAAACAGAAAGTTCTATAAAAAATAATACTAATAAAAAGCTTAGTAGGGGGGATTAGGCGCGTTTTTTGCGGCGTAATCCACCAAATTAAAAATAAAAGGTATTTATACTTTTGGCATACTTTGAACAGGTTCTAAATCAGTCTGCTTTTGAGAGTGCATAAATAATTATTTCTCGATAAATTTGTTATTTTGCAGAAGTTAATATTTATTTTAAATCTATACCAGAAAACTATTGATAGCGGGGTATTTCTTTTAATTCTTTATCTTTATGATCGCTAAGATAGTCTGTTATTTGTTTTTTAAGCTCGAATCTTTTAGTGTCCCTTATCGTTTCACCTTTTACCAATTCATCTAACCAGGTAATAGCTGTAAATTCAGGGTTGATATTAAATATCTTGCATAAGGCGTCTTCCAGGAATCTTATTAAACGTGGAGGCAGCGACGTAATACTGCTTACATCACGCCTATGTAGCTGATAGAACTTGAAAATTTCAATTAAATTCTTATCTTTGCTCTGATATTCATCAATTAACCTTGCTAGATGTTCTCTTCTGTCTCTTCCTGTTTTAAAAGGCTTTGGTACTTTGTTATCGTAATAGCGAATAGCGTTGTTTAATAATATAGCAATTTCTTTGCGATCTTGCATCATAAATACCTCAGATATGTAATAAAAGGACTTATAGTATACATTATATTAAAATTATATTTCTGGTTTGTAATAGTTGAAAGATAATCTTTTAATGATATTTTTATGTTGAGGGTAATGCGCAAGCAGAGTATTGTTTTCAGCTAATTTGAAATCATTGTAATGGACAGAATTAACATAATCCCTACCTTCATATCAACATTTTTTAAACGAATGCTGAATTTTTTTCGAAACAAACATCAACTATTATTCACTTGGCTGATCTTATTAATTGCTTGCGGCGTAGGCGATTATAAATTAACAATTATGGCTTATTATGGGTCAGGATTTGCTACGGAATGGCGATTTCGGCGCTTGCTATCTGCATCCTACTGGAATTTGAAACCAATTTTTACGTGGTTTTTGTCGGAGATTATTAAAAAATCACCTATTCCAGAA